>Ga0209100_1002404_pt1 | contig 11691 bp, 8 predicted proteins | sample lystaG_FD_185480 | JGI IMG/M metagenome (GOLD analysis project Ga0209100, IMG submission 185480) | Glacier valley bacterial and archeal communities from Borup Fiord, Nunavut, Canada, to study Microbial Dark Matter (Phase II) -... | ecosystem: Environmental > Aquatic > Freshwater > Ice > Glacier ...
GAAATGTCGCCATTTGAAGAGGGTCGGCGGCTGAATTGTCCTATTCGTCCTGGCTGTTTTTGCGTCTTGCCGCTGACTCTATCCAACCGTTCCGTTTTTTGCGACAGAGCCCAATATTGGACGATACCTATTGATGAGTGATTAAACATTCATCAGTGACAGTTGACTAGGCTGACTGAACAGAGAAATAGAATACAATTTACCCATCGATGATGGCAATTCGAGCGCACCCAATAGATCGTCTATCGCCTCAGCTGTTCGTTGTGCTAAAAGCGGCGGAACAGCCTCACCGATTTGAGCGCGAATATCTTTACCCTGAAATATGAAATCATCCGAGAATGTCTGGATGCGTGCTCGTTCACGCAGCGTGAGAATACTCCGCGAGCGCTCATAATGATAACCGTATGTACCACCCCCCCCATATGCCATGACAGTCCAAGCTGGTTTTAGCGGCTGTGGGCGGCGATAGATAAAACTAATCTCTTTATGGGCTACTTTCCATGGAGTGCCGTCAACAAATGCAGCGTTTTCTCCGGGCGGTATGTTTTCCATTCGCTCCATAACAGACTTAGACTGAGTAATTAGCTTATTCATGTTATCCGACATACTCAAATTGCGCACAGGGTTATTCAACCACCCCAGCTTTTCGAGAATATCTTTGTGATGCTGCATGGCTCCATCGAAGAGCGCCTGATCGTGCGAGGTATAGTCTAAACCGTTCGCTGTGTAATAGTCTTCAACAATATCAAAACGCAGTTTGTCCCAAGTACGGCTTTGCCATGCTCTTGCACCCGCCCAGGGTGCTTGCTCAGCGAGAGGTCGATAAGCCTGCATCACAGATTTGTAAATATCGCTAAGCTCTGTCAGAGGTTTACCCTCAAAAACCTCAATAGCCGTTAGTGGAAATTTTTTGAAGGGCCAGCAGTCGCCACTCATCACTCGTGACAGCCCATCAACAGCGCATCTCAAATTGGGGTTATTGGCTAGATCAGAACGTATTCCTATGATGATCAAGCGACGGCGAGTTTGTGGAACTCCGAAATAAGGTGCGTCTACAATGCCATTAAATACAATCTTGTAGCCTGTAATTTTCTCAGATGGTACAGCAAACCCATACTGAGTGTCTTTAGGTGGATTAAGCCGCAATTCGTCTAGATCGGCGACATCCGAAAGGACAGCCTTATACGGCTTCCCGTTATTGGCGCTGATGAACCCTGGCACATTCTCGAAAATGAATGCTTTTGGCTGGATAAACATTAACGCACGCAAGAAATGTTGATATAACTTACCGCGCGTTCCATTTTCACCCTCACGTTTATTCCCTTTTGTCATCGAGAAATCTTGACAAGGCGGACCGCCGATCAAAACATCAACTTCCGTTCCGCTCAGGTCAGAAAAATTTATTTTCCGAATATCACCCTGAACAACAGCAGGCAAATCATCTGACTTAACAGCTAATACTGCCCCCTCTTCGGCGGAGACAGGTATGATCGGCAAAGCTAGATTGTGAGCCAACGTTTTAGCCGCCTGTGGGAGAATTTCCACAGCAAGTCGGGTTTCATAACCCGCTTTATGAAAACCCCAATCGAAACCGCCTGCCCCGGAGAAAAGAGAAACGACAGTACGCTTGCTGTCTGAAGGCATATTATAAACTCCCACTCATCGGCAAATACGCCGTTTCATAATAAATACAGATGCTGCTGACAGGGCAAATGTTACACTTAGGCTTTCGATAGGTACAAACAACCGCACCAAAATCCAACACGCCCCAGTTGAACTCGCGTGGTTTATCAGCCGGAACTAATGTCTCCGCTCGTTTCCACAAACTACGATCTTCGCGTGGACGCTTGAGAGCAGAATGCCAGCCAAATATACGGGCCATAACGCGGATCATATTCGTATCCATTGCTGGGGCTGGCACACCAAATGCACAGCATCTGACCGCATTTGAGATGTAGCGTCCTACACCTGGCAGTTTTCTTAAAAATTCGTCAGAGCCGAGAGCAGCTTCGCCATGCTCAACGACATCGGAGGCAATGCGTTGAAGCTGTGCTGCGCGCACTTGATAAATCCCCAATGGTTTCAGCATTTCAGCAAGAATATGTTGATCCATTTCTTTGATATGCTGCGGAGTAAAATCCGCAAGCTGTATGTACACCTCAGCCGCTTGTGCAGACGTGGTTTTCCGCAGCAGAACTTCAGCCAGCAGTATGCGCCACGCATCAGCAGTCATGCGCCAAGGCAGATGATGCCTGCCATGTGTTTGCCAATATTCAATTATTGCTTTTTGGAATTGGGCTAACTTTTCCGCGTCCACAATCACCGCATCGCGTACATTTGTTCGATTCCCTTATTATACGCCAAATGCTTTTAATCCGCAGCGTGATTTATGTCATAATTTGAAAGGAATGAGAAAGTGCATGTGCGGTTTGCTCGAAAACCATTCCGGCGAGCGCGCCCACTTCATCGTCATTTAATGCTTCGACAGCAACCAGTGCGAGCATCCGGTACAGGCGCTTACTAGCATCTCGCATAAGATCACGGCGAGGCAGAGCTTGGTTTTGTTCGCTTGAGTGAATGAATGCCGCGCAAAATGCACGAAATAAAACTGGACGGACGGCGATTGAACTGCGCTCGGTCACTTGAACGAAGTCATCCTCGGCAAGATACGAGAATAACCAATATGGGTCATCATCACGGTCATCATCAAAAGCCAAATAAGCACGCCACCAAAGCCGTCCAAACGTATGTCGGCGCATTCCGCGCTCTTTACCTACATACCGTGCTGCATCATTGGTCATTTCAAAGCGCCAGCACACTATATCGGGGAGTAAAACGCACCCCAGAAATGACCAAATCTCGTTGTGGGATGCCTCGGAGGGATGCAGGTGCATATGCTTATGCAGCAGCTTTGCGCAGGATATATCGAACGCGCGATCCTGCTTTTGGCCTTGAATTTCAGGGTAGCCAATTTCGTGAGCCAAATCAACTATTTTGGTTCGCAGAGCAAACAGCGTTTCCTCAGATGCACGATTGCCACCTGTAGGCGCAAAAGTAGCTTTTTCATGGCCTTTCATCCATTCGTCTGCCAGCTGCAAAACTGATTTTTGAGTATGCCCTTCAGCAAGAGCGTTTGCCAAGAAAGCAGGCAGGCGTGGGTATAAGAAATAAAGGCCGTTATTCATTTTGGAACACTCTTAATTTGTCTTGAAGATGTGCGCTAAATTGATGTGGAGAGGACAGCATTGAATGTACAGCCGCAAGCGTATATCCCTCGAAGTATAATCGTATCATTGCTCGCGCAGATGCACCAATTGTGCCAGATGCAAATTGATCTGCATGTTCCAAGAATTCTTCATTTGTCAAAGCGCCGCGAATAATAGTTTGAGCTACATCAAGCCGAATCGCTTCTCGTATTCCCGCCGTTTCAGATCGAGACTCCGATACGGCTGCTGCAAGCTGCGGATGACGGCTGTTGATATACAAACGAACATCACCCAAAAGCGCTTGATTTAAGTCGTTAGGATCCCAGAGCAGCATCCAGCCTGCGTTATGTGGAAATGGCGTTGTTGAAAAGTCGATAACCTCTGTAGGAAATCGTGCGCCGCTTCCTTCCAACTGCACACGATAATTAGCACTTTCGAGCAGAATACTGCCTGGATATCGAGGAGTTAAAACGCCAACCCCTGCACGAGCCGTGGTCAGTATAACTGTCAGCGATATGGCATTGGCCAGACACTTCCCATCAACAGCAGCTATAAGCGGCACCGTAACATTTGAAGCACTGTGCGAAAATTCTACTCGTGAACCACTTCCACGTAATTTGGTTCCATCTGATGCCCAGACGATTGACAGCCGTAAAAATGTTTCATCATTTAGTTGACAGTCTTGATAAATGTCATCTAGGTCAAGGTCAACGTTGACTGCCGTTTGTAGCTCAGATGCCGGATCCCATCCTGGAAGCGATGTGCCTAACGGAACTTCCCGTTCATCGATTTTCAACATCCAAGTTCCTAGCACCATGCAGGTGCTTTGCGGCAAAAGGTAAGGCCGCCGTTGAATGCGTGTCATCGAGATTCAGCGCGTGCTTCTAAATCAACGTTTACAATCATGTCATCGGGGAGAGAAATAAGCACTTGCCAACCGTTGTCTGGAACCGAAGCCGCAATATAGATTTGGTCCTCACCTTCGTAAAAAACGTCATCCGGCGAAACCCAATTTTGTACAGCGGCTTTCGTTCCTCCTTCGGGAGGCTGATCTTCTAAACGTTGATCATCAAGTACCGCTTGAGTACGAATGAGAATACTCGTCCCATCGGCGTTTTGGGCATGATTTATATTAAATCGGATGAGCAGAGCAGTATGGCCGTCATGTTCAACAAGATCATCGCTAACTATTTCAACGGTGGACTGACCGCGAATGCGTTTTTGAGGCGGCGTTCTTACCATTGGTAGCGGCAATTCGGTCTCTATTGACAAGCCTTGGGATGGTTGAGGCAAAGATGGCATGGGATCGCTATCAGAACCTTGCAATGGGGGCTGCATCGAAGCGGACGGAACCGCATCAATTGTTGGTGGGCGTGGCACTGGCTGCACAACAGGAGGAGCTTCAGGGGGAGCGACAAGAACTAACCGAGTAGACTGCCCATTAGAAGAGTCGGAACGATCAACACGAATTGGGAAATGAGGAACCTTGTCTAGCGCGCGTCCACGTAATCGAGCAGATGGTCCCTCTTCAGCGGGAATTAAACTCTCGCCAAGCCAAGTGGCAAATGTGCCAAGCGGCGTTAGTATTCCTGCTGGGGCGCTGTCAGGCGTAATTTGCGCAAATTTGGTCATAGCATCTCGAATTTTGGTCAGTCCGATATTGACATAACGTTTTTCCCAATCATCAGTCAATGATTTAGGATTCCAATCATCGTGGGTCGGTGGCTCAGAAGCGGCATATATTGAGTCAGCATTTTCCGAAGTAACAAAAACACCTGCATAGCCCACCTGCTGAGATGGAAAGGGCTTTCCTTCGAGATACTTGACAACCAGTTCTGCACGACGCATCAAGGCTGTATGATGAGTAAGGTCAGTGAAGGGGCTTTCCGCATTACCAATGTCAAACATTTTGGTTTTGGAGATAAGAACTTGCTGCAAACTTAACCGTCCTAACGCCATTTTTGGCCGTTCTGAAGCAATATCCAACTGAGCTGTTTTGAGAGCAGCTTGATCGGTGCGCATACCCTTAAGGCGTTCCATTGCTTCCACAAAACCGGTTAATGGAGCAAAGTCACTCGGAGTCGGCATACGAATGTCCTGACCACTCCACCGCACATGGAATCGAATTGAAGGTTCGCCGTTCACTTGAACCAGCATTTTCGGCCAAAAAAAGCAGAGCAAGTATTCAGCGATTAAGTTCATCGCCTGTAAGGGCGTTCGCCCCAATGGTTCGGTAGGACGAATGCGTCCTGTCGAACGGTCACTCAGCAGCGGATCGAGAACCATGATTACGGTGCCGGTTTCGTTTTTAGAAAAGCGGCCTATTCCCAAAGCATGGGCGGTGGAGTCCGCCTCATCATTGATGATTGGCTCTGCGATCCCATCTTTTAACCGACCCCACCAATGACGACCGGTGAAATTTCTCTTCTGATACGTAAAATGGCGTCCAAGAGAGGATGCTATAAATCGACTTTCATACTGCCCTTTGCCTATACTGCAGCGCGTATAAACGAGAATTGTTTTTAGCCCACTGGCTGCGTACAAAGATGCTTTTCCAAAACCGTATGTGCCGCCCGAAAACTGCTTCTCGGATGGTAAACCAACATCGCGCAAAAAACTCACAAAATTGCGCGGTGTCCCTTCTAAATCAGCCCGCGTCGGTCCCGCGAGACCAAGCGTACCACGATCCGCGATAATCAATGCGTGGAGCGGCTGTGAGCCGTCTAACACATTCATTGGCAGACTTTCCTCATTAGCACGCTCGGCAAATACCTGCGTCCCTAACTGACGAATTTGCTCGGCATTCAAAGCGGTTCCAAATACCGCATAGTCAATCGGCTCGTGGTCACTGCACCGTGCATCCCAGCTGTTCTGGACTGTCTCACGAACGAGAACCGCAAGCGTGTCCAGATTAGGACGTCCCAGCTGTCTGAGTACACCTGCAGAATTAATGCTTCCTGATGGGCTTACCAGCTCTGAATGGATTTGGAGGGCAGTCATCGTATACTTTCCGCAAATGCTCTTAACACATTGGCAGCGCGCTGTTCATCCAGCGGCATAGGTGGCGGAACAGACAAGTCAATCTGATAGCTTAAAGCGATCACGCCTCGCGGGAGTCGTTCGCCAGCGAAGCTTCTTGTTGTGATACGTGGGAAATCATCATCTACAATGTACAATGCGCTTTCCCGAACAATAAGTTGAAGGTTAGTTGTTTGGAACAGCGTTTCCTGAAAAATATCTAAATGGATCAAAAAGGAATAAAGTTCAAATTTCCCTACGCCAAGCCGGACGATTGCATTCACGAGATCGAGCAAAGTTTCGCCGTTGGTAGGCACTTCTTCAACCTTAAAGCTCATAAGGTAAAGCTGTCCATTTGATGGCTCTTCAAGCTGATCATGACCATGAATAGTAAAAATGCGTCCCTGCCTCTGAAGTGACGTTTTTACTTCTACTGCTTGGGTTCCCGTGTAAAAATCATATCTGCCTTTGTTTGGGCCTGTCCAAGCGTGAATCGAGGTACGGTTAATCTGCGTAAGCTGTCGCAGCAGAAAAAGCTCACCGTAAACACCCACGAGTGCAGTTTTATTCGGGGCTGCTGTCGGCTCAGGAATAAGCATTTCACGCCACTGGTTTAGCACACGTGCACACACACGGTCTGGCTTCTCGGATGTACTGCTCATTTCTGCCAGAACATCGTATACCATGAGGTCAAAAACATCATTTAGATGTGGCAGTAAGCAGGTAAAGTCGATGTAGAGCTTTTTTTGTGAAGTGCTGCCCCAATAATTACATTGAAGATGTACACCGGCACTGCTGCGATCTTCAATAGGACTACTATTGAGCGGCGATGAAATCAGCAAATGTCGTTTACCCTCCCCATCAATCGTTAACATTGGGGAACCATACAAAGTTTTTACTTCATCAAGTTCCCGAAGGTTCACGCTGCCGTCAGCATTTGGTGATGGAATCAACGTCCAGATGCGCTGAATAACTTCCAACGCAATCATGCGTCTTCCTCATCTTCAGTGTCTGTTTCCATGTAAACATCTGTAACTTCCAAATCAACTGTCACATAGCTTACGTTGATCACCGAGTCAGGCGCAGCAGGCGGGAACACAATTCCCAAACCAATCAGATGATCAGCCGCTTCAAGTGCGAGCTTACTTCCGGTTTTTGGTTTTGAGTCTTTAGAAATCGCGTAAATGACAAGACCGCCACGATCTTTGGTTAGATCGAATGTCTGACGCAAATGACGAATTTCGTTGGCTGTGTGATTTGTATAGCTTGAACGTGGTGCTGGCAAATCTGCTCCCGTGTCACCTCTAGTCATTAAAACACCGATGTTTGCATGTTCAACTGGTCTTGCACGCCGTGTTCGCGTAAGAAGCGGCACGTCAACTCCGCCGAGGTTAAGCATCTCCAAAAGGTCAGATCGCTCTGCGGTCACGCCGCGAAGTACCACATTCCACGTCGTCAAACTACCATGTCCATTTTGGCGGCGTATGTAGCTTTGCAAAAGCGAACCGGACACTTCAGTATTGTTTGGGTGAAAAGCAAATCCTCCCAAAAAACTCATAATGTTGGCGACAGGCACCCCATAAAAGACCTGATGACCAGATCGTTCAGTCGGTGTGATAAAAGTCGTTAATTCTCTGACAAATCGGTCCGTTGCCTGAATGTTCTGCTTCAACCAAGCAGCATCTTTATGATTGTAGAGCACTGTTTGGACATTATTTTCGTCATAGGATATATTTGTGGGAACAGCGTGCTGCATTTTGGCGCGTGCCGTAATCTCAAGAGACTGATGGGTGCGAATACGTACGCCAAAATCGGTAGGGGTCATTCCCATTTTGGCATAACGCTCAATGTCTTCGCGGATTTCAGCTTCAACCGTCGCCAAATCAAAGAAAAATCCGCGAAGCTCTTCGGTCATCCAAATCCGAGGTAGGTCTTCGTAACCAGGGCGATATCCAAACCAGCGTCCCATCTGTAGAAGTGTGTCGTAAGCGTTTGCTGCACGAACAAAATAGCTTACAATTAATCCTTCTAATGTTAAGCCGCGTGATAAAGTGTTTCCACCAATAGCAATCTGAATCTGTGCCCCGTTCTCATAATCCAACCGATGTTCGCTGCGTGAGTTGTCTACGACGATTTGAGTTTGGGCAATAATTTCACCAAGAAACTCCTGTAAATCATCGAAGGATGCGGACTCTATTCCGAAGTTTTGCGAATTGAGCCTTTTTTGTTCGTCTTCCCATTGGGTTCGCAGCTTATTTAGCAGCACGTCTTTTGTGAGGCTGGCGATAATATGTGCTGCATTCGCTCGGTATGCTTCTATCACGCCATGCATTGCTTCATGGGCGTCTATTTTCTGCGAGGTATGAACTAACATTGTCGAATGTGCTGCGCGCTGTCCACGAAACCAACGCGCCGCTGTCCCTAACCAAAAGTAATGAACTGCGTCGACCAAGCTGTCGGCCATATCCGGTATAAAGTCAGTGATTCCCTTACCTGCAGGCTGGAGCATGGGAAGCTCGCTTTCAAGAACGATGCGTATTACGTCCAAGCCCACAAATTCTTCTTCAGTCTCATCTTGCAGCAGACGCTCACGCCCAAAAATCTGCTCCGTACCAAAATGGCCTTCAGGTTTTGGAAGTGCAACAATAAAATCGCGTGGATATAAATCTTTGTCCGAACGAGGATCGATTAATACACTTGCGAAAGGTGTAGCCGTATAACCTATATAAGCAGCTTTTGGCAGCAATTTTAACAGCTTAATCACCCGATCATTGATAGCGGTGCGTCGATAACTTTCGGGATTGCCTTGTGCTTGATTGGGGGAAGTGTTGATGCTTGCCTCATCCGCTTCATCATCAATAATAAGGAAGGGGCAGCGGTTGAGCATCTCTTCGGAAGCATCACTCAACCATTCTGTAAGTTTTTTGAGAATGGACGCGTTTTTCTTCACAACGAGAAGAATGTGTCCATGACGATCCGGGTTTAGAAAATAATTTGGATTCCCAACTGGCTTAAAATCGCTGCTGCTGGTGGGAGTAAACCACAAACCGGCGGCATTGTTCAACGAAACCAGCTCTTTTTCAAGCCGCCGCTGTGTTTGTGAGCGCAAGGAAACTTTTGTACCGGACAGAACAATAAAGAACCGGTAACCTGCATCTGCGGCCTTCGCAATAACAGCAGTAAAATTAGCCGTTTTACCGCTTTGTACATAACCCACAACTAATCCGCGTGTCTGAAATTTGCTGGCACTTGGATGTTCTAGCCACGAGACAATAGTGTCGGACGTACGATGAATAGATTGTACAGCCTCGGCTGACCATGCCTTTGAATCTTGTAAGTATGCTTTCAGCGCAGGCCAGAATTTAGCATTAGCAAGCCTGTCAGCGCCGCTATACCATGATGTTCTCTCTAAATTAGGATTCGACAAAAGGGCGGGTGGAAACATTTTCCGTATCTGCCCTGTGAGCCTTTTGAATTCTTCAAATCCGGCGTCGACCGACTCTTTGGGAATTCCTGAACTGAGAAGCTCTTTATACAGCTCGTCTGGCAGGAGGTGCGAATTCATGAATACGTTAACGAGACCATCAAAACTGGTCATGGGGCAATGGCCTAAATTTTAGATTGGAGATATGATGGGGAATTATACAACACCTTCATGTCATGAAGTATATCAAAACCATTCGCATCCTCGATTTACATGAGAATAGCACTTACCTATTTTATCAGGTTCAATATAACCACTAAATTAAGTTAGTTGACTTTTTAATACAGAGATCATGCTCTCAACAGCCTCAAGCCCTTGCTCGGCATTTTGCTTCATCGCTTCCACATCCTTCCGTACTTGCTCGGATAATTCTCCTTCCAACCCCAGCAACAGCAAATCGGCGGTACTGATGAGGGATATAAGCGGCTTACGCGCTTCATGGCCGATTTGCTTGATCTGCTGGGAGTCGAGCGGTTCGCTCATTTGGATTTATCGTCTTCCAGATGCCAAGATAGTCCCTCTCCACGTTTGCTGACCACAGGGCACGCTGTATTTGGATCGATCTCGATAAACCGGTGTCGCAAATTGAATATATGCGTCTTGAGCTTTTTAGCGGCCAGCGATGGATTGACATGTTCGCCGGTGCAGATTGCATACAGCTCGGCGTAGTTGAACATATGACCCGGCTGTGCCGTAATTTGCATAAGGTAACTACCCAGGTGGGGGGCGGGAGAAGACAGGGAGGGGTATAGGGCTGACCGTGAAAGGCGTGTGTCAGCACTGCCAGAAGTGACTGGCCGTTCTTGCGCGCGGTTGCCAGATAACTGCGGACCGTACAAAACAGGTCGGCGCCCGGTAGGGTGCGAAAGCCGCCGGAGATTTTTTGCTGAACTTTGAGCATGCGGATGTCGCGCTCGGCGGGGTTGTTGTCGAAGGGCACGCTGAAGTCGGTCATGAAAGCGAGCACCTGGGTGCGCCCATCGCGTAAGCGGTTGAGGAGGTTGGTGGGCGGGCTGTTTTTGGGAGCGCGCCCGTGAGTGGGCGGGGCAGGTGCATCGATTTCGGTCTCCGCGGCGTCCAGCAGGCGGTCATAGCGCAACCGAAAGTAGGCGTCCTGGTCGAGCGGTAAGGTGCTGTATCCAGCCGCACGAGCACGGGCGACGGCGGTCTTCATCTGACCGAGCAGGTGGCGCAGGTCAGCCGCCCATTGCTGCTGATAGCGTTCGTGAATGAAGGTCAGTTCGCGCAAGTGATGGGCGTTACACAGCGCGTGACGCACCGCGTAGCGGTTGTACGCCCGCCAGCCATCATGCACACACCAGCCGTGGCGACTGGGCAGCACGCCTAAAGCGTCCATCCCCAGACTGCCCCGTTTGGGATGAATGCCATACAGCGTCACCTGCGCTGTGCCCGCCGAATGTACCCAGTGTAGTTTGCCCGCCACACGCGCCCCGCTTTCGTCCAGGTGAACGGCCTCAGGGGTGTCGACCAGATACGTGCGCAAAGCCTCCGTCACCGGGCTGACCCGCTGGGCTGCCTCAGCCACTGCCGCACTAATCGTCGCTTCCGACACCGCCTGACCATACAAGTCGGCGAGCATATCCGCCGTGCGTGCCAGCGGAACGAACTGACCACTGTGGAAATAGACCATTTGCGCTCGGATACGCGGCCCATACTGCGTCGGCTGACTCACCCCGGCTGGGAATGCCGCTTGACTGGCCGCGCCGCAGCACGGACACTGCTTGCGTTCGGCCTGATGCTCGGTGACAGCCAGTACGACTTCGGGTAAATCGAACACCTGCCGTTTCTCGACCCCGCTCACGGCCACGCCTTGTAAGTCCGCCTGGCATTGTATACAGCGTTCCACCCGATACACCACCACCGCATCTGGTTCACGCACCGCTGCCAGCGTGTGCCCTGGGTGTCCCGCTTGTCCGCCGCTGGCCTTCCCGCTTTTCTCGCGTAAACTCCGCTTCTCGCGCT
>Ga0209100_1002407_pt1 | contig 11684 bp, 11 predicted proteins | sample lystaG_FD_185480 | JGI IMG/M metagenome (GOLD analysis project Ga0209100, IMG submission 185480) | Glacier valley bacterial and archeal communities from Borup Fiord, Nunavut, Canada, to study Microbial Dark Matter (Phase II) -... | ecosystem: Environmental > Aquatic > Freshwater > Ice > Glacier ...
TAAGAGCGACGGATGTATTCGGCGCGCCCAGCAGCAAAATGTTGTTGATTTGCGCCAACTGTCATTGCTTGAAATGTGCGTCGCTGCCTGCCTTGAATGCAACAACACCCGTTTGCGAAACGGATTCATAGCTCAACACTAAGAACATTCCGCTGTCATGCCTTGACGTGCCTCAAACTGAACGCCTTGATTAGCTGCCCATGTCGTATTCGGGAAAGTCAAATTCTGCACGTTGGTGACGGCTACACCAACTTACCACAAATGCTTGAGCACATCGGTGGCAGTGATCGGTGGCAGCGGTACAAACGTCGGGGTTGGCGTCGAAAGATTTGGTAGCTTCCGTCCACAATTTACCTACCCAAACCACTCATCATACCCATAAAAGTAAATCAGAAATTGTTATACGACCGTAAAGTGTTTAACAAATTTCCTTACTTGTGAAAAACTCATGAATTTTTTACATTGTTATGCTATTGTAATTAAAAACGGTATATACCGCGCTACAATCAGGTCATAAAGTTGCTATTGTTCTAAATGCAATCATAGATCTGCGAGAAATTCATGTCTCGATAACTGGCTGAACGAGTTCTCAAACTTAGGGCTCGTAAAAGTATAGCTTCCCGCAATCAGGCAGCACGCGGATAAAGGGTGTAGTTCCATTGCGGACACACCTCATGAAACTGAATATTGAGGGCGTGGAGAACCGCATTGGATACTTTGACGCCTGTCTGATAAAGCTGGGGGACCAGGTGTGCTTGAACGGTCAAACCAGTGCGGGTGCGCGTATCGCGCAGATAGTCAAGGATGAGATCAAACGAACGCAGTGGGCAACCCTGCCAGGTTTTACTGATTTCACTGAACACGCGATGCTCAATGGGGTTCCACTTAGACGTGCCGGGCGGATAATGACAAACGGTGACCGTGAGGCCGAACGTATCGGCAATGGTGGTCTGAAGCTGCTGTTTGAAGACCCGACTGCGTGACGCATTGGAGCCGCCGCCATCGGCTTCGAGTAGCAAATGGGTGGCACTTGGAAAGCGTTGGGGAAGCTCGGTGCGACACCAATGAGCCAGATTGTCGACGGCAAAGGTGGGCGTATCAGCGGACTGCCCAACATACATCGTGGCGCGATTATGGCGTAGGTCGTAAATGCCGTAAGGCACCGCTTGACCCACTGCATTCTGTGGAAAATCATGACTGTTGACGGTCAATGCATGTTGGCACCAAACGCGCCCAGCGTTTTTGAAGTTGCCGACCAACTCCTTTTTTTGCTGTCGATGCTCAAACAGGGCTGCTTGGCCTGAGTGTGCCAAGCGCGCTCCGCCCGAATATACTCAAATTGCCGATTGCGTTCCGGGTGTGCTGCACTGTCCAGCGCTTTGCGGTTAACGCGTAGGTGATAATCATGCGCTTTCAGCAACCGACTAATCACGGGCAGGCTTACCCGGTGACCCATCGCCGTTAAGCGCTCGCGTAAATCTTGCAGGCGACAGTTTAGCCATTTTTGACTGTTCATCGGGTCACCTGCGGTGTACGCGACTACCTGTGCCAACAGCGCCTCGATTAAGGTACTGTCTTTTTTTCGACTTTGGGTCGCCCACCGCCTGGCGGTCGCTGGTGCGTCCCCAACTGCTGCGCCACCCCGTTGCTCAGCTCACGCCGCCCCCGTCGTATCGTTTTAGCATCTAACCCGGTCATCCGCATCAGCGTTCGGTCACTTGGTCCACCCGGCTGTTGTGATAATGACCCGACGTACCAGTGTCGCTGGGCTTCATTCAACTTACTCAAAAATACATTCATCTGTCGATGCGCGCTCTGTGTCACGGTGTCCGCCCCACTTTCACACACCCTACAGCGACACGCACGAACTTCACGTTCCACTTTTTTCATGCACACTCATCTTTTCGTGTGCCCTCAGTGTACCCCACTAGCGCGGGAAGCTATACTTTTACGAGCCCTAAGGATGATCAGATGGTCGAGGCACTCGCGGCGCAAGCTACCCATAAAACGTTCGCAATACGCGTTTGCGGTGGGTGTGCCGAAGGGCGTACGCATGACTTCGATGCCGACACCAGCCGCCACCACGTCGAACGAAGCGCCGTATTTGGCGTCGTTGTCGCGGATTAGAAAGCGCGGAGCTTGTCCAAACGGGGTGGCGTCGCGCAGCTGTTGAGCCACCCATAGCTGGGTGGGATGGCGCGTGACGCTCATGTGAACCACCCGCCGCGAAGATAACGCGATGCTGACAAACACGACTAGGGCGCGAAAGCCAATAGCGTGGGTCTGCAAGAAATCACAGGCCCAAACCGACTCCGCCTGATTGTACAGAAAGGTCGCCCAGGTTTGTCGTCCCAGACCATGCGCGTGACGTCCCTTGAGATACCACTGAATGGTGCTTTTGGAACAGCGAATGCCCAGTTTGAGCAACTCACCGCGAATGCGTTCGGCACCCCAGGTCAGGTTCTCGCGTGCCATCCGTTGAATGAGCGCGATCTGCCAGCGGTCAGGGGCGGACGGCTTTCCTTGACGACGGTCTTCGTTTTTCGTCGCCAATGCCAGCGGAACAGCGCTTTGTGCCAGCGCAGGATCGTATTTGGCTTCACGATCAGCAGTGCGGTCCGCCAGTTCGGAAGGTGGCTGGTCAACAGCACGAAAAACAAGCGATCGCGTGGCTTGAGCTGAGCTTGTTTGACTTGGCGATTCAGGACCAGCAGTTGTTGACGCAGAAACGCATTTTCGACAAGCAGGTCACCTTTGCTGCGCGTGACATCACCGATCAATCCGCGTACAGTCCCTTGGGAGGCGGCCATCGGCTTCGTGAGCGTTTTTAGTTTCTGGTGGATGGCCTGCGCGATTTTGATCACAAATTTCGGCAGCCGAACGCTCAAAATAACCCCTGATAAATACCGCCACACGCAGCGATCATTTTACCAGCGGATGGCGTTATTCCAAGCGGATGGAGTTTTCAGCCAGTACACTATTGGCATTTTTCCGGTTTTGGGAGGACTTCATCACGTGTACTGGCGAGCGGCATGAGCAGACCAAAAACGACCTTTGGTGTACTTTGTAGCCACTATGGGGCTTTTGCCTACGGCGGTGTAAAAGGCCGCTTGATGCACGATCCGCACGCAGAAGTACAAACATATCAATCTTTTGAAGCTTACAAGCGCGCAACAGGCACGACAATCAACCATTTCTATGAGAAACTGCTGCTGCTCAAAGACCGCATGAACACGTCTACAGGACGGCAGCTTGCCGAGCAGCGTCATCACTTTATGGAACAGTTCCTGGCACAATTCTACGCCGAATGGGAACTGTGATACTTTGCTTGATTGCGTTTCATCTCACGATTTCTGAGAACCGCAGTACTCATTGCAAAAGAAGCCGGATCGTGGCGAGTTCACCGAAAGCCTCAAAAAGCGCATTTGGTTGGGTTTGAATATGGTTGTCAATGCCATCCCCCAACTTGCCGCTTGTCGAAAGGTACAAAGGCAGTTCAGCACCAGCGCGCACATAAACCGGGATACGCTCTATTGCAATATCCAGACGCAACTTTTGCCCACCCGCTAACTTACGCATTGTCCATAGATCGTACCATGAACCTTCTGGAAGATAGACCTCATACTCTTGCGCATTTTCATCTACCACGGGCACGATCAACAGATCGCGTCCAAATAGGTACTCATAGGGATAATCGCGGCAGCACAGATCGGTTGAATAAGCCAGCGCCAACGACTGCATCATAGGACGCCCACTGTCCACGTAGTGAGCCGCTTCAGCGAGAATGTACGGCATCAGGTTCATCCGTACATTAGCATAAAATTGGTAAGTAGGCACGACCTTAGCATTTTCGGTTCGTGCTTGAATATTCCAGGGCGTCCTATCGCGACGCAGCTCACGATGATCATTAAATTCAGCGTGATATTGCATAATCGGGCAAAAAGCGGCCATTGCTGTCGCACGCATGTAAAGCTCGGCAGTTGGGATCTCGCCGCTAAACCCGCCAATATCCCAACCCCAAAACGAAATCCCCGAAATCCCCGCCGATAATCCGGCAAGAATTGAATGGCGGAAAGCGTCCCACGTTGAATTTTCATCACCCGCCCAATGCGCCGGATAACGCTGTGCGCCCGTGAAACCGGCGCGGCTGAAAGTGAGCGCTTCGGCGCGATGTGCGGTGGCGAAATCGTGGTAAGCGCCCGTATAAAGCAGCGGATACTCGTTCCAAAGTTCAGCGCCCGTGCGGCCATCGGCAAATTGCAAGTCATAACCCCACAGGTGTTCACCGCCATCTGTTTTGAAGCCGTCGATCTCCAGATCGTCCAGCAAATAGGCACGCTTGTTCAGCCACCAATCGCGGGCGCGCGGGTTGGTCACATCCCAGACAAAGCCACCTTGAAACCAGAACGGGCGAATCCGATAGGGTGAGCCATCCGCTTCACGGACGATCAGATTTTCGCGGAGAATATACGCTTCGTCGGCTTCCTGCTGTGGATGAGGTGCCGCTAACTTTTTGAAAGCTGGAACTTGCCAGAGTATGATGCGAATCTCGTGCGCGTGCAGCCAATCGATCAGCCCTTTTGGATCAGGCCACTTCCCATCAGCAGGAAAAGTAAAATCCGACAGGTTGAAGGTTTCAGCACCCGATTTAGGCGTATACTGCGCGTCGTTCCAGATATAAAAAGTCGTTTCATCACTCCATGCCTCGATCACCAAAACCGACGCCGGGATGTTATGGGCAAGCGTCGCCTCAACTTCTTCGATCACCCGCGCCTGTGAATTCCACTCGTTACCGCTCATCCACGGACCGAAAGACCAAGCCGGCGGCATAACGGGCTTGCCGACATAATCGCTAAACAACGCGCTGATTTCAATCAAATCCGGCGAAGTCAGCAGTACCAGCAATAAATTCCCGTCCGATCCGACTTCCGCTTCAAATGACCAGCGATCCGGCATAGAAGCCGCCAGATCGTAACTTACGTAGCGTGACGTTTCCAGAAATAATCCGTAACCACGCGACGAAACAAAGAACGGCATCGGGATATAAGTGCGTGACCCCTGATCTTTGTATTGCTCAAAACAGCGCACATCGAGACATTGACCGCGTTGGTCAAGCGCGTTGAAACGCTCCCCGAAGCCGTAAAACGCTTCATCCGGTGGACTCGCAAAGGTGACCCGTATGCGGCGCGTCGGTGCGCTGCTTCCGTTCAAGCGTTCAATACTGATAATTTTGAGCAACCCCGGTTGATCAGGGCTTGCACTCTGGCGAAATTGACCTGTCCATACGCCCGTTTTCGTTTCTTGCCAGTTGATAGTCGTTTGAGGATCGATTTTCCAAGCCACCACTTCGTAAGCGAACGGTCCTACGCGCTTTGTTTCGCCGCTGATAGCCGTGCTGACAATGGTATAGCCGACTATTACACTGTCGGATTGCGCCGGAACAATTGCTTGCCATAAATCAGCCGTTTCAGCGTGCTGAACAGCCGGAATAGCTGCTTGCGGAACACCATTCAGTGTCCACTCAAGCTGAATAGAGCCGGATGCGCTCTGAATGCCGATAGTCACAGGTTGCCCGGCGAGCGGGTAGCGCGGTGACCGTTCGGTGTTGCTCTGGAGATAGGGATGTTCGCTGCCGAGCGGCGTATGCACGGGTACGGCAGATAAAGTAATGTCGGTCATTGAATCGGTCATTGAGAATCGTCCTTCAACTGCAAGGCATGATAAAGAATCAGAACCATCGCGTGCGACCACAACAGCGGCTTCGCTACGTTTCCCCAGAGCGCAACCCAGGATTCAAAATGTTCGGGAGCGAGAAGATGCTCTGAGGTTTGTTCCGGTAGCAGCCCGTCGGTATCGGTCTGTGCCTGAATCCAGCGGAGAAGTTTGCGTGCTTTATCAGGTTCACCTTTGACGGCATACACCCAACCGAGCCACGCTGTTAGCAGCAGCCATTCGCCGCCGCCGTAATAAACATCCGCACGATAGCGATACACGCCACTGTCGGTATGATGCAGATCGCGCTCAATCGCTGTCAACGTCTGAGTGAAAAGCGGATCATCGACGGTTACCAGACTATACGGAACCGCTAACCACAACAAACTGCTATCAACCGCTGGATTGCCGATGTATTTTACAAAGTGCTGATCAGCGGTTCCGACTATTCGATTTATTCCATTATGAAGCACATACTCACAAATTTTTGCCGCGATGGGTTCAGTATTCAAGGTCGGGTCCAGGCGATGAACAGCCATTAATCCGCCATAGACTGCGGCAAGCGTCGCCATGTGAATCTGCTCCGGGTTTTCTTCCCAGCAGTCGTAATTTGGTTGTTGCCAGAGCGCGCTCAGGTAGCGACATACGTATTCGACACTGGTTCGGCATTCCGTATAGAACGCTGTATCGCCTGTTTGTTCAATATGCGCGCCGAGTGCCCATAGCCAGGTTCCGTAGCCGTCAAGCTGGAAATCGCCCCACTTGCCGGGAACCAGCTCACCGTCCAACGTAAAGCGCGTCGGTAGATAATCTGAATCCGTGAGGGGTTGATGCCGCTCAAACAGATCAAGGACATGATCAATACGCGCCTGGTGACGCTGAAGGGTGCGGTTCGCCCATTGAAAAAAGCGGGTGGCGCTGGCGTGCTGTCCGGCGCAATCCATACTGTAGGCGATCAGTGCGCCATCACGCATCCAACACGCCCGATATTGGCTGAAGGTGGGCGAGGCGACATATGCGCCACTTTCGGCTTGTCCCGCAAGGATCACTTCAATGCTGCTTTGATAAAGCGTTTTCATTGTTTTATGGTCGCCTCAGTCGTCTAGATTATTCAGGTATTCCAAGTTGAAGTGAGCGAGGATCAACCCCGCTCACACTAATATGCGAAATAGAGATTTAGCAGCGCGAACGCTTATTTGGTGGCAGTGGCTGCTGCGGTGGCTGGCGCACTGCCAAGCAGTGCATCAACATCCTTTTTGGCTTGATCAAGCGCCTGCTGCGGAGTCAATTCGCCGCTGACCGCTTTATCCAGCGCCGCCGATACTTTATCCTGCATTTCACTCTGACGGGCAATCACCGGGATCGGAACGATGCTGTTCAGGGCATCGAACACGGCCTGACGGTTCGCCGGAGGTGTCAGTTTGAGGTAGTCCGCGAATGCGCTCTTATTGGTCAAAGCGGGCAATTCCCAACTTGACGCGATACGCACTTTGGCGGCGATTGAACTACTGGTCAGATAGCGTGCCCATTTGTAGGCGGCCTGTGCATTCTTGGTATTCGCATTGATCGCAATGCCGTTCGAGAAGAAGTGATGCGCCTTGTGTTGTAGACCCGGCTCAAGCTGTATATCCCACTTGAAAGGCGCGTCCGCCATCGGCGTAAACTGCCAGATGCCGTTGACCCACATCGCAAGTTTGCCTGACTTGAACAACGCATCATCGCCAACGCCGCCCAGATCAGCGGGTGTCGGCATGACGCCTTCTTTGGTGAAGCTCAACATCACGTTCAGGACGGCAAGACATTCCGGCGAATTGAGCAGTGAGGCCGTCTTTGTGTCGTTGAAGAACTTGCAGTCGCCCTGCGCGGCCTTCTTGAAGAACTCGTAGAACTGTACAGGTGAGTACAAGCCCCAGATGCCTTTATCCTTGTTGGTTAACTTCTTGGCAGCGGCGAGTGCATCTGCCCATGTCCAATCTGGTTTTGGATAGTCTACTTTGGCGGCGTCGAACAAGTCTTTGTTGTAGAACAGCAGCACTGTTGAGAAGCTCTCCGGCAGTGCGTACTGCTTATTGTTGTCCTGAAAGATTGAGAGGGCGCGTGGGTAATAGACACTGGCATCCCAGGTTTTATCGGCGCTGGTCTGTGTGCCCATATCCAACAGAACACCCTTTGAAACGTAGGAAAAGAAGTTTTCGTAATTCAGTTCAAAAACGTCTGGTCCGTTGCCACCACTCAGATCGGTTTGCAGTAAGGTCAGATAATCGGCAAACGGAGCCGTCTCGACGGCGATGTCAACACCTGGATTGTCCGTTTTGAACCCGGCAATGATCGCGTTAAGGTCTTTGAGGTGATCCGGTGCGGCGGAAAACGTAAAAAACCGCAGCGTGACCGGGGGAGTCTGAGCGGCTTGCGCGCCAGCGGCGATGCCCAACAGGACACAGGTTATCATCAACCCGGTCAAAAGCTTGCGCACATTTCTAAACTGGTTAAACGTACTCATTGTAATCTTCCTTCTTCTTTGAATGCGGAATTAAGCTGTAAAACTGAGCGTGTGAGCGCCCAATACGGTGTCAGCATCGGTATCACTCTATAGAAACATCACCCCCTTTATGAGTATGATTATCAACATAAAACATCACCCTTTTGATCCGGTCAGGGCGATACCCCGCACAAATGATTTCTGCGCAAACAGATACACGATCACAATCGGGATAATGCTGATCACTGCACCCGCCATGACCAGATTCCATTGCGTCAAGTGCTGTCCTTGCAGACGTGCTAAGCCGACGGGTAAGGTCAACATTGAATCCTGTCGCGCTACAAAGAGCGGCCATAAGTAGGCGTTCCAACTTCCCATGAAGCTGAATACGGTCAGCGTTGCCAGACCCGGACCAGACAGCGGCAGCACGACCCGCCGAAAGACCGTAAAGTGCGAAGCGCCGTCCAAGAAGGCTGCTTCTTCCAATTCGCGCGGGATACCCGAAAAGGATTGACGCAGCAAGAACGTTCCGAAAGCGCTAAACAGGCCGGGCAAGATGAGCGCCTGATAGGTGTTCACCCAACCCAACAAACGCATCAGGATAAACAGCGGCACAATCGTTACCTGAGACGGAACCATCAACGTCACGAGATACAGCACAAACACGACGTTTCGGCCACGCCATTGCATCCGCGCGAAGGCATACGCCGCCATCGCTGAGGTAAGCACCTGGCCGAGCGTGGTCAGCGTCGTAACGAATAAGCTATTGATAAACATGCCGCCAATATTCATCAGTTGGAATAGCTGCACATAACTGTTCAACGTAGCAGGCTGCGGGATCAGCGCGGGCGTCGCGCTCAACACGTATTGATCCGTCGTCAGTGAGGTTGAAACCATCCATATAAACGGCACAATCATGATTAACGCGCTGATCGTGAGCGGCACATAGATGATCCACGCGCCCAAACCGCTCGGTAGCCAGCGGCGACGGGCAGCCGTTTGGTGATAGGTCATTTTCGTAGTGACGGGCATATTAAGCATAGTTCACCCAAACTCGCTGTAAACGTAACTGAACAAGTGTCATCAGGAAGATAAACGCAAAAAGTACCCACGATAGGGCGGCTGCCGTCCCCATACGTCCATAACTGAACGCATTTTGGACAATTTGCTGGACAATAACGGTTGTCGCATCCTTATTTCCGGCTTCGGACATGATCCAGAACTGGTCGAAAACTTGAAACGAGGCGACCATCGAAATGATCAAGGCGAAAAAGGTGGTCGGTGACAGCAGCGGCAGCGTAATAAAGCGAAAATGATGGTAGCGATTTGCGCCGTCCAGTTGCGACGCTTCCCGATATTCGGCTGGAATTGTCTGCAAACCGGCCAGGAACATGACCATCACAAAGCCGACGTCTTTCCATACACTTGTCAAAATGATCGCTGGCATTGCCCACTGCGCACTGAAAAGCCAGGCCGGACCCTGAATTCCAAGCAGGTGCAGACCGAAATTCACCAGCCCAAAGCGCGGGTTAAAAATCCATTTACCGAGTAAGGAGATGACGACCCATGACGATACGACGGGTATAAAAAATATCGTCCGGTACAGTGCCAGGCCGCGCACCCGCTGATTCAGCATGAGCGCCACGACCAACGCCAATAGCATCACCAATGGCACATAGCCAACGACAAAATACAGGGTGTGCTGCAACGCTACCCAGAAATCGCTGTTAGCGAACAGTTCCCGAAAGTTATTCAACCCGACGAACACGGGTGGCGTGATCAAATCCCATTGAAACATGGTCAAGCCAAGTGACGCCAAAATTGGTCCGAGCGTAAAGAGCAGCAAGCCGATCAGTCCGGGCGCTAAAAAGAAGATCACCCACCGATACTGCCGCCAGCCATGTTGACCCACCATAAGAGACTTCCTTCACTAACCGAAATAAGATTATCAAAAAAAGAGCGCAACAGCACTACCGTGCCCTAAAAGAATAGCTCACGAGTTGGCCCCATACTGTGTACGTTTCACTACAGTGCGCCGCTGGCTGCTAACAAGCGGTCAATCACTTTTGATTCGCCATACACGGGAGATTTGAAGATTTCGCCCAAAACAAGACTGGCTGCACCCCGCGCCCAGGTTTCATCACCGATTTGCTCTTCAATGATTTTCAGATGATCGCCTAAACCATTAAAAACATGCTCGGAAATAGCACGACGCATCGCGTCACTGCGATGTTTTCCGGCCTTCATGCCTTCACCACTGACGATCACAAGTTGCGGACTGAGCAAATTCACCAGATTAGCAATGCCAATCCCCAAAAAGTAGCCAGAATTCTCAAGTATCTCACATGCCAGAGTGTCGCCATTATTTGCGGCGTCAACGACATCCTCAAGCGTTCGTTCATGGTTCGCGCCGTTCTGTCCAAGTGTTGAGTGGTGTCCATCGGTAAGCCGCTCGTGAACCGTTCGCAAGACGGCGGGGTCTGCCGAGATCGCTTCCAGGCAGCCGCGTTTGCCACAGGGACACGGCGGACCATTCAGGATCATTGTGAGATGGCCGATCTCGCCCGCTGCCTCGCGGCAAAACTGCCCATTCATGACAATGCCGCTACCGATACCACGTCCCACCGTAACGACCACAAAGTTTTCGATGCCACGCCCATGTCCGAACCACTGCTCGGCAACTGTCAGCGTATTGACATCGTTTTCCAGGTAAACGGGCAGATTAAAATGAGCAATCAGCCGATCCGCCAGATTGACATTGTGCCAATCGAAGTACGGAGAATAGCAGATGATCCTCTGTCGAGCGTCGATAAGCCCGGCCAGACCGATCCCAATCCCAAGCACCCGATCTGTTGAAATCTGCGCGTTGTGGATTGCTTCGGTGATCGTTTTAATCAACAGCGCCTGGATCGCTTCTGGGCTGTGCTCCGAGCCAACCGGATACGAGTAGTGCGCGATAACTTTGGCATTCAGATCAGCAAGCGCGCACGTAATGGTCTGTTCCATAACCTTGATGCCTACCACATAGCCTGCTTGCGCATTCAACCGTAAAAGTGATGGTCGTCGGCCACCCGTCGATTCGCCCTCGCCCACTTCCTCAACCAATCCCGCCATTACCAATTCGTTGCTAATTTCGGAAACCGTCGCGTTACTCAAACCACTTCGACGTGCAATCTCAGTACGCGACAGTGGACCGCTGGTATGAATCAGGTTCAAAACCAGATTGCGGTTCATTGTCCGAATGAGAGCTTTGTTGCCACGCCGCGCTAGTTTCATAACTTATTTCACTCACCGAAATATCATAACGTTATGATAGACGAGACGCAAAAATTTGTCAAGTCGAGTTTCTTCAACTTTTGAGACCGCATGATTTGAGGCTCTGTCGCAAAAAGCGGAACGGTAGGATAGAGTCATGGGAGTAGCTCAAAAAAGGCCAAAACGGACATGACAATCGAAACGCCAGCGCCCTTCAAGGGACGCCATTTTCAGGCTG
>Ga0209100_1002408_pt1 | contig 11682 bp, 10 predicted proteins | sample lystaG_FD_185480 | JGI IMG/M metagenome (GOLD analysis project Ga0209100, IMG submission 185480) | Glacier valley bacterial and archeal communities from Borup Fiord, Nunavut, Canada, to study Microbial Dark Matter (Phase II) -... | ecosystem: Environmental > Aquatic > Freshwater > Ice > Glacier ...
CATTCGGGTACATCACTCAGCCGAACGGCACCAGCGCGCTTGTGTTCGCAGACTTGAATGCAGATAGTGTTCACCAAGTGACCGAGCCGTCTATGGTCATCGCGAAGGCTTCCACCAGTAAGATCGCGGTTGCGACTACCGCTCCAGGGAAGTTTGATGTTTACGGGTGGTCTAGCGGTGGTCGTCACTATGTCGATACGAACCACGCAGTCAAGTGGAGCCTCACAACTGGAGGCTTCCTTGAGGGAACATTTGGGACGAGCACGGTCGCTCGCTAGATTTTCTGCCGATAAAGCGTATGTACCAGAAGCGCCTTAGCGCACGGGCATCACAAGGAGATGGAAATGGCACTACTGTCAAAGGGTAAGTCCTCATCGGGGACTTCGTCAATCAAGGGTGGCAAGGTCCTGTGGACCGCTGCTATCGTCATGGCGGTCCTCGTGGCTGGCTCCATGTTCGCGCTTCTGAGTTCCGTTGCGTCAACGAGCACCTACTACGTGCTGAACCAGGACGTTCCTGCGCGCACACAAATCTCCCCTGACATGATGACAGCCGTCGTGACGAGTGAGGGTGGACAGCCGCGTAACGCCGCTACTCTTGCTGACGTCCAGACCGGTAAGGTCTTCTCGAAGTTCGCCCTCAACACTGGGGACGTAGTTTCGATGTCGAACTCTGGTCCGTTGACAGCCATTAACGTCGGAGTGCCAGACTCGTACGTGATCACATCCTTCTCCGTCGAAGCCCAGAACGCCGTGGCTGGTCGCGTAACGCGAGGCGACTACATTGACATCATTGCTGTCACGACTTCCACGAATGGTGACGAGCGCAGCAAGTACATCCTGCGTAACGTCCTCGTTCTTGACGTGAACTCAGACCTTACTCAGGTGAGCGCGACTACCGCCGACTCGTCTACGGGCGCTACGGCTTCCGACTCCGCCGCCGCTCGTGGAGGAATCCCTTCGCTCTACACGGTTGGTCTTCCTCCTGTTGATGCCGCTCGCTTGGCTCTCGCCGCGAATGACACGCTCTTCATCGTGCTCTCGCCCGTCCAGAATGCTGATAGCGGTGTTGACCCCGAAGACATCTCGGTGAATCAGTCTGACCTCTTCGGAGACGCTACCGTTGGTAACGCCGGACTTGGAACTGATCCTACTTTCCAGCAGGACGGCACTAAGGCAACTGACGGGACTACTACGCAGGAGACGAACCCTAGCGCCTCTCCGTCACCCGCTCCCGCTACGACTGCAAGCCCCGCACCGTCCAGTGGCGCCTCGCTTGTAGAGCCCAGCACGGCGGTAAAGCCATAATGGGCGGATAGGGGTAGTAGCGCTTCGGCGCCGAATATCTTGGTCGTACATTCTCCCACCACGAAAGAGGATTCATCAATATGGCTAACTCTAGTGATGATTTAGGCGCAAGCATCCAAATCACCCCTTCAAAGGGTGGAAGCGGGAAGACGACGTTCCTCTGGTATAGGGAAGTTGCGGCGAAGGCGGATGCGGCTGAGGCTAACGCCTCTGGATGATCTCCATTCCTCCCGTCGACGGAATGCACCTAACCCAGGAAGAGAGAAATACGCACCATGACAACAACCCAGCCTAGTAACGTTTCAAGCCAAGAAGGAACGGTTGTCTGCTGCACGTCAGCCAGAGGTGGAGTCGGTAAGACATCCGTCTCTCTCTTGCTTGCCTCTGCTATCTCTAAGTCGTCCCAGAGGGACGTAGAAGAGGGTAGGTCTGAAAAGGCACTTTCTGTCGTAGTCGTTGACATGGATGTCCGCGATGGTCAGATCGGCTTCCTGGTCGGTCATCGGGAACCCACAATCCTCGACGTCAACACGGACCCGTCGCTTATTCAAGACTCCGTGCGGCAGAACTTGATCTACGCAGAGAACCTCGGTATCCATGTCCTACTTGCCCCGAAGCGCCCGCGAGACTCCCTCGGCGTCACTCTTGAGTCCTGCCATGCGATCCTTGAAGAACTGCGCGTAATGTTCGACGTGGTCATCCTTGACACGGCAACTGACTATAGCGATCTGCTCCTTCGACCCCTGTGTCTTCCGATTGCTGATCTCATCCTCCTAGTTACTAATCGCAACCTCCACTCCCTTTGCGGCACGTCACTCTTGTTGCGAGAAGTGACTGATCCCATTTCGAAGAACGGAATGGGTCTCAACAAGGACAGTATTGGAGTCGTTGGCAACAAGGCTATGCCTGCTGAAGACTATTCAGACAATGACCATGCCACGCAGGGTCTAAAGGATGAGGGTGCAACCATCCTTGTATCCATCCCCTCTAAGCCCGTTGACTTTATGGAGGCTGGCAACACTCTCCGATACGACGCCCTCCTCCTCGACCCTGATATCGATGCAGCATTCTCTAGTTTGGCTGAGAAGGTCGTTCGCGCCAGCACTCGCGTCGACCGCTTTCGCGCCTGATCAGATAACTGACGATATCCAGGGTAGATGAATGTGACCGAAAGGAGAGAGTGAGCCACAGTCATGACAAAGACCATTATCGTTGCAGGTGAAGACGTACACGCATTCCTGTCCGAGCGGTACCGCGATTGGGATACACAAATCCCGGTCACGAGTATTGAGGCTATGTGGGAGGGGCTGGGTAACGGCACTCTTTCCTCTGAGTCGGAGATTGTTATCTTCTCTGACCACTACCGCGACCCCAATAACGTTGGGGAAGACCTCGAACTTGCCATTGCCACACTTGCGCCCAATGCTCTTGTCATGGTTCTCTCATATGACCAGGCTTCTCGTGGAATCATCGAGTCTCGCGCGGAGACTATTTCCCGCCGTGAAGGCATGGATCAGGGTAAGGTCTACTTCATTAACGTAGCGACACCTGAAGATGACATTGACAATGCCATCTCGGCGTACGTCTCCTCTCATCGCGAGTCTGAAGAGATCGCAGCGAACGTGCCCAATCACGCAGCCGCTCCCAAGCAGAACGTATCTCGTGATGATGACCGTGAAGGAATGGTCATTTGTTCCACATCATCCAAGGGTGGTTCCGGCAAGTCGTCCACCGCTCTCCTTCTTGCCTCTGTGATTGCAAAGTCTTCGCAGAAGTCATTCGAAGAGGGCAAGACAAAGCGCGCGCTTGATGTTGTGCTTGTCGACATGGACATCCGAGACGGTCAGATCGGATTCCTCATCGGTCAGATGCAGCCAACTGCTCTCAATATCCGCATCGAGCCCGAATGGACTCCTGCCGTCATCCGCAAGAATCTTGTTCATGCGTCACGACTAGGTATTCACGCCCTACTTGCCCCGAAGCGTCCGCGCACCGCCGAAGATACTCCTCCCGAGTTCTACCGTGCGATCATCGAGGAACTGCGCCACATGTTCGACGTTGTTATCCTCGATACGTCCGTGAACTACACCGACCCGCTCCTTGAGTTCGTGTGTTACCCAATGGCTGACGTCATCCTCTTCGTTACCGACCTCGGCATCTCGTCCATTTTCGGTATGTCGCGCTGGTTCCAGGAGACGACCTCTCCTGTTGCTAAGGGCGGTATGGGTCTCAATAAGGACAGCATCGGGATCGTCGTCAACAAGTCGATGGCGGGCGTTCACATGGACAAGAACCGCGTCACCCAGGCGTCCAACGATGCCCCAATCCTCGTCGCCGTTCCCTCAATGCCCCATGAGTTTATGCAGGCTGCGAACACTAACCGTCTTGACCTCCTTCTCGGCAACCCTGACATTGGTACGGTCTTCTTCCGCCTAGCGAAGAAGATTCTCCGTGACCGTTACCCGCTAACGAGTATCGTTAACCCTGCCGCTGGTTCCACGCTCGCTCCCGCCACTTCAACTCCCGCTGGAGGCGTTGCGGTAGCGAACGGAGCCACTGCTGCCGGTGCTGTGAGGCGACCAGCGGCAGTCCCGGCAGGATCAACTGCTTACCCCGGATATAACCCCCAAGCGAAGAAGAAGAAGCCTGGTGGGTTATTCGGCAAGCGTTAGTCGTTCGCGACTAGCAATACACAGCAAGCCCGCAATCGTTCTCTCCTTTCGATTGCGGGCTTGCTGTGTGCATCGCGCCGATAAATAGGACATGAAGCCTTTTGAGAGGATTGTCTAATGGCTCTTCCAATCGCACCAGGAAGCAAGAACACACCTGAGGAACCTAAGCCAACATCTGGCTATGACGACGCGGATGGCGAATGGGAAACCCCGATGTCGTCCAAGTCGGTGGTGATCCCACCGCTTCCGAGTTCTCTCGCGCCTCAAGCCCCCGTAGTAGCAGTCTCTGACGCACGTCTGCGCGCCTCCTACATCTCAGTGGGGCAGTTAACTTCGAAGCAACTCCTCGACTCTCCTACGGACCTTTTTGCCCCCATCGAAGACAAGATCGCACAGGTAGTCAAGTGGGTTCAGAACGCCCTTACTGACGCCGGAAGAACTGATGATGTCGCAATGGCGCGCGCCGAGGGTGGAGAGAAGCGCGACGAGGTTGGGCAGATGCTTGACGCTCTCATCCTTGAGTACGCTAACCGCGAGCGTGACATGCCTCGCGGTGAACAGCGCGGCATTCTCATCGCAGCCGTCATCAACGAAGTTCTTGGACTTGGACCGTTGGAGCCCCTTTGGAAGGACCCTGACATTACTGAGATCATGGTCAACGGACCTCGCGACATTCAGGTGGAGATCGGCGGTAAGGTGCGTCGCGTAAACGGTGCGAAGTTCCGCGATCAGGAGCACCTCCTCTCCCTATGTCAGCAGATTCTTGGAGCCATCGGTCGCCGCGTCGACACTGCGAACCCCATTGAAGATGGTCGCCTCCCCGACTTCTCTCGTGTACACGTTGTACACACTGCAATCGCCCCGGCTGGACCTAACCTGACGATCCGTCGTCACCGCGAAGAGTCATGGACTGTGGAGGAACTCGTGAAGAGAGAGTCCTTCACTGAGGATATGGCAACCGAACTTGCCTTCCTCATTCACAGTGGCTGCTCAACAATCGTCGTAGGCGGAACGGGTTCAGGCAAGAGCCTTGCACTCGACACGAAGATTCCTACACCGACTGGCATGACTACGATGGGCGCGCTCAAGATGGGCGACAAGGTGCTCGATGAGCACGGCAATCCCACCACGGTGACGAACATCTTTGATCACACCGACAAGAAGTGTTTCAACGTCACCTTCTCGGATGGAACCGAAGTAGTAGCAGGAGAAGACCACAACTGGTTCACCTCTACCCGCTCTAGCCGTAGAGCGTCTGCGCGAGCGGAGAGCCGCAAGAAGTCTCCCAAACACGTGAAGACCCTTTCTATCGAAGAGATTTCCAGTCTCAACGAACTTAGGTCTCTTCTCGGCGAAGATGCAATCATCTCAGTTTCTGACCTGATTCACGCGAAGGATATGGGTTTGAAGCGAATCCGTGACATCGCATATCGCGCAGCGAAGACTCTCACTCCAGTGATCGACACTAAGCGCGACAGGCTCTTCTCAGCCGACGAACTGATTGACGCGGTACTAGTCAAGTCGGAAGAATATGTCAACAACCAGAGTGGCAAGTTTTCTACGGAAAGCATCGTAACCACTCAAGAAATCTTCGACACCCTAAGGACCGCTTCTGGTCGCACTAACCACGCAGTGCGCATGCTGGATCAACCAGTTGAGTATGCAGAATCTGCGCTTCCCGTAGACCCATACACGTTTGGTCTGTGGCTTAGAGGTAACGTGAGGGTAGATAGCAACCTAGCAATGAGAAACGGGTTCGCATCATCTCTCCGTGCTGAGAACGCTGACGCTATCAATGCGCTCGCGGTGTCACGGGATGACGAGTCGAGGCTTATCCCCGACTCGTACCTATATTCCAGTGAGAAGCAGCGACGTGAGTTGCTGAGCGGGTTCCTCGACGCTGACGGAGACCTCTACCTTCTCAATGGTAGGGTGCGGTTCTCTAGCGCTCAGAGAAGCATCGTGAGTGGACTTATGCAGGTAGCGCATTCCCTCGGATATCAAACGCACCTTACTGCGGGCGACGCCCTAGGCGCTGAGAACGAGTACTTCGCGAGTGAAGATGAAGGTTACGTCGTTTTCACTAGCGCCGCTGGAAATGCTAGCGGAGACTCATTACGTTACATCACTGCCATGACTGAGGTTGCTACGGTTCCAACACGCTGTATCACGGTAGACGCTTTGTCTCATCTTTTCCTCTGCACCGACGCGTTCATTCCTACGCACAACACCACCGTGCTTAACGCACTCTCCGGTCTTCTTCCGTTCGATGAGCGCATCATCACTATTGAGGACAACCTGGAGTTGCAGTTGCACCCTGACAGGCTCCTCGCAGCCCCTATGGAGGCTCGCCCGGCATCTTCGAGTGGTAGTGGCGCTGTGACTATCCGAGACCTTGTGAGGGCTTCCCTGCGCATGCGCCCAAACCGCATCATCGTCGGTGAGGTTCGTGACGCATCTGCTTACGACATGCTCCAGGCAATGAACACTGGTCACAATGGCTCCATGACAACGGTCCACGCTAACGGCGCCGACGAGGTTGTCATGCGTCTTGAGAGTCTCGTACTTCAATCTGGTGAGATGGAGCCCCGTGGAGTCACGGCGCTCATCGCTGGTTCCGTTGACCTCTTCGTTGTTGTTGAGAAGTACCCGGAGGATGGTTCTCGTCGCGTTTCTGGTATTTACGAGGTTCCTTCGCGGGTTGAGAACGACGGGCACGGCGGGTACGAACTCATCCCAGTTCCACTGTGGGAGTTCGTACACGATTCCACTGATCCAGTTACCAGCAAGGTGATCGGTCACTACGAGAAGAAGAACGATCTCTCTGAGAGCATCATCCACAAGCACCGTCTCGATAGAAAGAAGCGCTTCACGATTGACCAAGTGTTCGCGATGTCTTCGGTAACAGGCGTCCGATAAGAAGGTAGTGGAGTACAAGGAGAGACTACTATGACCGAAATGCTGAAGTACGTTGTGCCGTTGCTTGCCAGCGGTCTCATTATCCTGCTATTTCTGGCTGTCGCTCACTCCGTGGGCAAGGGATCAGGCGATGACGACTTCGCGCGCAGACTGCGTGACGTAAACCGCAGCGAGTTCGACTCCGCCGATGCGAAGAAGCCCAGTGCTGCTTCTCGTTGGACTGACTTCTGGTATGCGCTGACGATTCAGACTGGAACAATCCCCAGTAGTCCTCAGGCTCCTGGCAGGATGGTTATGGTCTTCATGCTCATCCTCTTCGGCTTCGGCTCTCTCGTAACACCAGCGGATGTAGTTGCCGGAACGCTTATGTCCGTAGCCGCTCCAATCATCTGGAGAATGGTTCTTAAGCGAAGGATTGGTCGCAGGTCCAAGCAGATGGATAAGCAGTTGCCGCGTCTTCTTTCGAGTATGAGGGCGAACCTGCAATCCAACTACACTCCACAGCAAGCGATCCTCGCAGTTGTTGACGAAATCCCTGCTCCTCTCGGTAACGAGTTGAAGATCATGAGGGACGAAATACGCGTTAACATTTCCCTTCAGGAGGCTTTGCGCAACCTCGCGGCAAGGGTTCCCTCCCGTGAGATGAAGTTCCTCGTATCGAGCATTGAGATTTCCTCCGTGTCTGGTTCCGACTTGGACCCACAGTTGAGAATCATCCAGCAGATCGTTCAGTCGCGCTCGCGAACCGCATCGCGCCTTGCAACTGCCGTCGCGAGTGTTCAGCCTTCCATTCTCATCGCCGGAATCGTCATCCCCGGATCGTTCGCATTCTCGTACCTATCAGACCCCGTCAACAAGGCATACTGGATGACATTCTCTGGACTAATGGCTGCCGGAGCGGTTGCACTGCTCTACGCAGTCGGTCTCATCGTGGTGCGTAAACTCATCAGCAACGTCGAGAACTCCTAGGAGAGTAGAGAACAATGACACCCGGACTGATTGCGTTCCTCGCAGGAACCACCGTACTGCTCGTCATGTATGCGCTCATGAGCGTCAAGACTCCTCCTCGCCGCAAGAGCGTCCAAGACAGCATCCTGAAGCATGTTGACGCGACCGCTGAAGGCGGCGAGTCGACTCCGTTCGCAAAGTATGTACGACCGATGCTCTCAGAGTTTATGCCTTCCATCCCCGGCATGAGTCAGATGAGTGATGCGCAGCAGTCGTCAACCGAGCAACTGCTTATTCGCTCTGGTAACCCGTGGAAGTTGCGCGCCGAGGAGTTCCGTGGGACACAGTTCCTCTTTGCCGTGATCGGTGTCGTATTCGGACTCGTGCTCGCGTTTATGGAACTCGCGCCCATCCCTTGGTACGGAATGGTACTCATTCTAGGTATCGCCGGATACGCAACTCCGTACAGCGTGTACAACTCTGCACGCCAGAGGCGAGCCAAGGAGATTCAGCGCCAACTCCCTGAGGCTCTCGACCTACTCGTCGTCACGATGACATCTGGTCTCAACTTCGAACCCGCACTCGCGCAGGTTACTCCCCGCCTTCCTGAGGGTCTTCTCAAGGACGAGTTCACAAAGATTTCTTCGGAGATTCGCTCAGGACGCCAACTAGAGTCCTCTCTCATGGCGTTCTCTGAGCGAGCGGCTTCTGACGAGGCTGAGTCCTTTGCTCGCTCAGTGGCTCAGGCTCAGAGGTTGGGCGCTGACGTGTCCGAAACGCTCGCTAGCCAGGCTACGGCGGCACGTGAGGCGTATGAGGCACTCTTGGACAAGAAGATTGCCAAGTTGGACTCCACAATGTTCGCCTTCTTGGCGCCTACGATGCTCCCCGCATTCCTAATCATCTTCGTCGCTCCGTCTATGTCGCAACTAGGCGGCGGCTTCATCTAAGCACGCATCTCAACACGACCACTTCTCTTGACAACCATCTCTGGAAGGAGAATATCGTGAGCGCCTCTATCGCAGTTTGGACTCCCAATAGAGGAGTACAGACCGTGAGGAAAGCAGAGCCTACTCGCTGCGCTTCAGTGCTAAAGCCAGCGTACGCTTTAGTGTGCGAACACCCGCAATGGGACTCTCTGGCTGAGCGTTCTATTACGCGGTCAGACAATGACGCCACGAACGAACTCACCGGCAGAAACGTCGAGCGTCTTGTGGACACCCTAGCGGCAAGGACTGATGTCATCCTTGAACCTGCGGAGACTTGGGGTCGACTACTCGTAAACGCTACCGACGTCGTTTCTATCTACGCAGCGCTCATGGCTGACGAATGCGACAAGACCTCTCAAGTGAAGAACTTCATGCACTCCGTCGTTCCCGCCCAGCGCTTTGGATTCCACGACCCAATGAAGGCTGGATGGGACGTATACGACTCTGAAGACGGGAAACATCACATTGTCACCAACATCGTGATCTTCACGCACGGCGGATTAGTTGCAGCAGTGAGCGACAAGATCGTGAGTTACAGCACTGTTCAACTGTGGCACATGACTCTTCGTAACGGTCCAGAGGCGGTCATACCCATTCATTCGCGACTCACGCGCCCCAACATTCGAGAACTCGTCGGATTCGGCATCGCAAAGTTGACACTCCCGTAGTCTCTTCGTTTCGCCTCGGTTTGATCCGATAGAAACAGTTAGACAAGGAGTTGAATCATGCGCAGTATCAAGCGAGCCATCCGCTCACGTATCGGTAGCGACCGTGGGGATAGTGAGATCATCACAACCCTCATGGTGATCCCCCTTGTCATCTGGTTGATCTTCTCTCTGATCGACACTTCGCTCTATATGCAGGCGCGTTCCGAAGTTCAGAACGTAGCCCGAGATGGAGCACGTCAGGTCGCCATCTACGGAGGAAACGACTCGCGTCTTAACCCGGATAACAAGTCCATCTCTCAGCAGGTCTTCGACCGCCTATACCAGAACGGCAAGTGTACGGCATCTGTCTGCACTACTCCCCCGGTTGTCACCTGTACTCCTAACTCGACTACTGCGGGCGGGCAACTTGTTTCCTGCTCCATCACGTACAGTTACAGCGCCATTTACGGGAATAACCCTATTACCGGCTTTGCTGGCTTCCTAGGGCACAGTTTCACCGTATCGGAGACGGCGTTCGCAGAGACGGGGTTCTAGTCTATGAGGATGTCTCGGTTGCTTAGGCGTGAGGATGGCAATGCCACCTTCATCACTGTGTTCATGTTGATGCCTGTCATCATCGGATTCTTCGGTCTAGCCGTTGATACCGCTCGCGGTCGATATGCGCAACAGGAGGTTCAGAACAACACACAAACTGCTGCTGTCGCTGCTGCAACTCAGTTGTCTGGAATCTCTGGTCTCATCAACTTCGATGACGCCAAGAGCATCGCTATTCAGCAATACACGAACAATCGAGTTAACTACGGCAAGAACCTCCGTTGCGCTACGACGGCTGACCTCACAGGAGCAGATACCCTTCAGGGTGGATCATGCCCTTGGATTCTCGTGAGTTTCTCCGTTTCTGCTGACATGAAGTCTGTTTATATGGCTGTACGCGAGTACACGCCCAACGCATGGATTTCCGTAGCAGGCTTCAAGGAATACACCATCAGCGTTGACGCTGGTGCGATAATCTCGCAGAACTAGGGGCGGCTTCTCACTAGAAGCCTCAACACTCCGATATCTCATCGTAGACGATGACAAAAGGAGTTGCCCACTAATGCCACTGCCACGTAATCCGCAATCGCGCGATGGCGCTGTCGCTGCGACCCCCCTCAACTTGGCTAGCACTCCTCAAGACGTAGGTGACTGGGACGATGACTCCGGCGACCTAGACGAGGTCGGCATCTTTGCAAGGAAGCCCGTTAATGCTCCGAGTGTTCCTCTTGCCCAGCAGGCGGTCGCTTCCACATTCGGCGTCGATGACGACGACGACGACGACGACCCTTTCCTAGGAGATGCTCCTGCGAGCGTTTTCGGTAGCGACGACGAAGTTGAAGAAGCCGACGACGAAGTTGAAGAAGCCGACGACGAAGACGACGAAGACGACGAAGACGAGATGACCGTTGAGATCGTCAGCAGCGCTCGCGAGGAAGTGACATCAGTTCGTCAGCAAAACGAAGAGATCGCAGCGACTCCGCTAGTGACGACACCTCTTCTGCCGCTATCTCCCGAGGCGCTCGAAGCGGCAGAACTTCTCCTTGACGCTATTCGATCTGATGACTCTACTGAGATCATCATGAACGGACCAGGCGAGATCATGATGAAGCAGGATGGCGCCCGCTACCACCTCCCTGAGATTGTGTTCGAAGACGGAGATACGTATCACCGAGTCATCAACGAAGTTCTCCTGCCCTACACCGACACGAGAGACCGCGTAGGACCCAACTCGTACTTGGTGGAAGGTCAGTTGGAACTTCCACTTCTTGAGGACTACACGGACGAGCCTCCCATGATGGCGCGCGTCCACATCATCGCCCCTCCGGTTGTGAAGTACGCGAAGGTGACTATCGCCAAGAAGTCGCGCTACTCGCTCACCCTAGATGACATTGCAGCCAAGGGGTCAATGACCCGCGAGATGGCTGAGTTCCTCAAGGCGTGTGCAGTCGGTCGTGTATGTATCGTCTTCGCCGGTCTCTCTGGAGCAGGTAAGACCACGATGCTCGAAGCCATCTCTCACCACTTCGACCAGAACGACCGCGTGATCGTTGTTGAGGACACCCCCGAACTTCGCTTGCCGATTGCCGACACTGTGTACATGACTGCTTCCTCGAACCGTCCGGGCGTTCACCCAGAAGACACG
>Ga0209100_1002424_pt1 | contig 11606 bp, 10 predicted proteins | sample lystaG_FD_185480 | JGI IMG/M metagenome (GOLD analysis project Ga0209100, IMG submission 185480) | Glacier valley bacterial and archeal communities from Borup Fiord, Nunavut, Canada, to study Microbial Dark Matter (Phase II) -... | ecosystem: Environmental > Aquatic > Freshwater > Ice > Glacier ...
TTCCTTCTTTCCAAATGACAACTCATTATAGCATTATTTTCGGATATTGAAAACTTTTATCGAAATGAGCGCCATAACACCCTATTTTAGGTTAAATCAGCTTGTTTTAAGATTTCTTTCAGTATGTCGGCCGAAGCTCGAAGTTGTTCTTTTTCTTCATCCGCCAGTGGTACCGGTAATATTCGGGTGATCCCTTGCCTTCCGATTACGCACGGCATTGCCATGTAAACGTCATTGATTCCCTCTTCACCGGTAAACAAACTGCTTACGGTCAAAATGGATTGTTCGTCTCTGAGTAATGCTTCGACGATTCTGCGAACAGCCAGTGCCACTGCATAATTCGTATAACCTTTGCGATTAATGATTTCGTAAGCAGCATTTTTAACGTCATCAGTGATCTCTTTTTTAAAATTGACACCGCAGTTATCGGCAACCGTAGAACAATATTCGTCCACGCTCATCCCTGCGATCTTAGTCAAACTCCATGTTGCGATCTCAGAATCTCCGTGTTCTCCGATTATGTAGGCGTGGATATTACGTGCATCGATTTCAAATTGTTTTGAAAGAAAAGATTTGAATCTTGATGTGTCCAGCACAGTCCCCGATCCAAAAACGCGATTGGCCGGAAAGCCTGAATACTTATATGTAACGTAGGTTAAGATATCGACCGGATTCGATACAACAAGCAAGATACTGTTTGGACTGTATTGAACCAGTTGAGGTACGATTTCTTTAAAGATCGGAATGTTTTTATTTAATATATCGAGGCGAGTCTCACCGGGTTTTGGTCCGATGCCTGCTGTTATTATGATCAAATCAGAGTCTTTTGTATCTGCTATCGTTCCGGCTATGATCGATACGGTTTTAACGAATGCCGCTCCATGTGACAGGTCCATAGCTTCAGCTTCGGCTTTTTGATGATTAACATCGACCAGTACGATATCACTGGCTAAACCTGCATCCATGATTGCAAACGCAGAGGTAGATCCGACAAAACCAGCCCCGATAATGGATATTTTATTTGTTTTCATAAAGTCCTCCTGACACAATCATAGAAGAACTTCGGTAATTAATCAATGCACTTGCCTAAATTCACTTTATTCATAAATCGGTCGACTCGATGATTTAACTGTTGTTGATGTTTTATCGCATCGATCGGTTTAGCGATTATTTCCGAAAATTCAGCGTTTTGAAGTTGTTTAGCGAGATGTTTTGCCAAAGCAAACGAGTGCAACGGATCATAGCGAGTAGCGATGATACATACGGGAAATTCAATCTGATTGACTTCTGTTAGATCAAACGGATGGTCTTCGGTGATTTCAAGATATTTGCGGCAGTTGAGTTCAGCATTTTTTTCTTCAAACAGATCGATCATGCGAATCGCGTTATATGGGTATCGTTTTTTAAATTTGATAAAATCACTGGATTCCGAATATAACTGTTTGGCATCATCATGATTATGTACTTTAAGAAGATTGCCGATATCTCTGAACATTTTCTGATTCGATTCGGGCATCCCTTCGCAATCCCATGCAGGACGAACTTCCAATAATCCTTTGCATCGATCAGGCTGATCCAGAGCTACTCTTAACGCGACGGCAGCTCCCATGGAAATTCCGCCGAGCACAAATTCTTCTATACGTAATTCGGCTAATCGTTCTTCAACAAATTGAGCCATCAAACTGAATGATAGGTGTGTCTGAGGCAAAGGCACTTCCCCATGTGCCGGCAAATCAAAAGTGATGAGTCGATCATATACGATCATCGCTTCCACTTGATGGTGATCAGCCCCTAATCCATGAAGAAACACTAAAGGTATTTTCTTTTCCATTTGGATCTCCTTATTGATAAAAAACCCCTTACGGGGTTTATGAAATCACTTGTTCAATAGGACCTGTCTTTGTGTAGAAATTATTGCGGGTAGGTTCAATGATCAATTTACCCTCTTGCACGATCTTAACGAAGATCTCTGCTAAAGCAGGGTCGAACTGAGTTCCGGCATTCGAAGCAATTTCTTCAAGCGCGTATTCAACACTCATATACGATTTATAGTGGCGATCGGATGTGATCGCATCGAAAGCATCAGCCAACGCAATACAGCGAGCACCGAAGGCGATATTCTCACCTTTGATCTTACGCGGATACCCTTTTCCGTCCCAACGCTCATGATGACCGATAACGCTCGGTATCATCAAATTTAGAGCAGGCAGATATTTAATGATCATGATCGACATGTCTACATGTTTTTTCATTGTTTCATACTCTTCCGTACTCAAGCGGGTAAATTTAGTCAGAATATGTTCAGGAATACCGATCTTCCCGATATCATGAAGTAAAGATGCTTGGCGAATGATTTCGATTTCTTCGGAAGAAGCATGCGCGGCTTCGGCTATTGCAGTGGCATATTTAGCAACTCGTTGTGAATGACCGAAGGTGAAATGGTCCTTAGCATCAATTGCTGCCGTCAAGGCATAGATCGTAGCCATTTGACTCTCAGCGGCACCTTGATTATTGGTAACTGTCTCTTCGATATCCTGAGAATAGATTACCGTTTTATTTCTTCCGGTTTTCTTCGCTTCGATCAACGCAGTACTGGCTTTCTTGACCAATTCCTTATCATCGGATGCTTGTGTAGGATAAACACAGATTCCGATACTGCAGGTCACAAATCGTGCTTGCTCATCATTTGATGTCATCGAACTGCTTTCAACCTTTACGCGAATTTTCTCCATCAATTCATAGACTTGTCTTGTGTCGAGATAAGGTAATACGATAGCGAAGATGTCACCGGCATAGCGACAAACAACACCGTAACTGCCACACATTTGTTTAAGAATGGAAGCTGTTTTGACTAACACGATATCCCCGGCATAATGGCCATAGATATCATTATAGATATTAAACATGTCAACGCCGACCAGCGCGATGGCTGTTGTCGACTTTTTCTTTTCAGACAGTGAGGAAATAAGATTATCCATGAAATAGCGATGATTATATACCGAAGTAATACTGTCCATGAGTGCTTCTTTTTTGGCACTTTCATATAGACGTGCATTTGAAATCGCGATTGATGCGGTTACACATGTCATGGATACCTGTTCAATGTTATCAACATCTTTCAGCGAACGCATATCACGACTGCACATGACGACGATACCGATCAGTTTTCCGTTGTATTTCAAAGGAACAACCGTTTCAAACAGTAAATTATTTAAGATCTGACGATCGGCATCCCACATCGTCTTAAAGAACGGATGAGTATCCATTTGTTTGTGGTAAACCAACTCATCTGTTTGGCTGAACCAACGAACTAACGGGTGAGATGTCCCGAAAGAAATATTCAATCGATCGAGCTTTTTACTTGATGCATAAAAATCAAAACCTTCATCATCATTATTTTTCAAGAAGATGTAATTCCGATCATTACCGCTGATCTCACCGATCACTTGCAGAAGGTCCTGACAGATGATCTCTAAATCCAAGTTATTGGCGATACTCACAGTAAAGTTTTTGATAACTTGAGTACGACGATTTTCATCCTTATAGAAATAATTATTGACTAGATTATAGATTACTTTGAATAACGGTTGAAATAGAATGAACGATAAGAACGTACATGCGAGAATAAACAGATTCTGGTCGATTCCGGTATTCCATTTTCTCAATACATTCAACAAACTATTGACAATATATACACTTCCCAAACAGATTGCAGTCAACAATGACGTAAATATTAGAGCACGGGTAATAACAAATTTTAATTCAAGAACACGGGTTTTATAGATCGCAACCATGATAAAAATGGAAGCAAGAATTCCGGTGAAGAAGTCGATCGGATATTTTCCGATGGCAGGCAGTATGTTTGCAGCAAAGCCAAAGAATAGAATGAATAACGACATAACGACCAGAGAAAGACCGCCGGTTTGGGGTTTTCCACTTTTGAATTCACGTTTGGCATAAAGCAGACATACAAACAGTAAGGCAAATATCGCAGCATAACAGAAATAGGAAGCAATACCGACAGTATATGACAGTTCATAGTGGATACGGCCGTCAGCATAGGCTGTCTTGACCATTTCGGCTGATTTGGTCGTCATTCCGAATGCATTCAATATCTGGATTATCGTTATAGCAATCGTCCAAAAAACGAGAGAGATTCGTCTTTTTAAATTAATATAGATAGTAAAAAATATGTAAGCAGCAAACGGAATCATGATCATTGCTGCAATCATAACTCGATTCCAGAATAATACACTTGGTGCGATTTGCATTTTCATAAGCAAAGAAGCAATAGCCCAAACTCCCATACTCATGATCATAAACATGAAGGCTTTGATTTGATTATCTTTTTTAGATAGACTCAATATGATAAAGAGCACGCCTGAAAAAGCCAATGACAGACTTGGTAATCCCCAATAGATGATTTCATTGATAAAGCTTATCATGAGAAATCACCACCTTTTTGAAAGGCAATCTTTAGAATTTCAGTTACATCAAAGTGAGACGGATTAACACGACTGATCTTATGTCTGATCTGATTTTGATATTTCTCAATCGTTCCGGTCGGCATGATAGTCACTTTCAACGGTTCGATCCCCAACATTTTGCGAAGATTCCCGTAGTCTTTGTCGATATATTTGAAATAGATTTCTAATTGTTCTTTGATAAGTTCGGCATCATCGATACCCGGTTCGTTTTTGGGATGATTGAGTTCGATATACAAGTTGATGTATGGACGTTTTTCCGAATCATAACATTTACGAGCAAACCATTGTTCGATATGCAGATGCGAAAGATTCAGCACTTCCGTAATGGTGGCTTCAGTTATGCGTGTAAAACCAGCTAGATCAATGATCGGATCGATTCGATCGACATATCTGAAATGCGGTAGCATGATGCCGTCTTCCGGACGTTCAAGAACTTCGCACTTGAAAATATCACCGATACGATAGCGCGCAAATGCTCCGCCTTTCAGTGTCGTAATCACGATTTCATAATATTCGTCTTCTTTGATCTCATCCATCGTATAAGTTTTGCATTGGTAATGCGGATCTTCAAGATTTTTATAAAATTCTTTCATCGGGATAAACTCGTAATAGCAGACATTCGGAAACATGATCAAACCGTTTTTACTCCACGATTCACATGCGATACACGTAGCTTCAGTCCCGCCGAAGATTTCGAGCGGTTTAATTCCCCAATAGTCTTCAATCTTCTTTTTAAAATGCGTTGTATCCGTGCCGGCACATACGAACCCTTTCAATTTGAAAACGTCCTTGGGTTTCATCGGTACATGATTGATTTTACTGTTGATCTTGGCTTTGGCAAAGCGCATCAGCATTTTCGGTCTGAATTTTAATAGATTGACCTTCGTACCACTGCCGCCGGAAATGAATTGTTCGCTCATACCGACGATGACACTGCTTAAGCCGTAAAACAGATCGATTCCCTGCTGCATTCCCATCTTAAATCCTTCTTTATTACGTTGACCGAAGGACATCTTATTTCCTTCTTCAATCGAAGGAAAGAAATTAACACTGTATTCACCTTGAATCGAATACGGCAGCAAACCCGTTAAATAAGGTAAAGGTGCCATACCATTCAAAAAGTTCATACCGGGAGCCAAATCGAAGTGTCCGCGTTTATGACTGGATGCCAAAATAAAACACGTGATGCAGATGTCACGGTGATATTTGATCATTGTTTCTGTATAGGGTGCTACTTTAATCGGAGATTTACCACCCTCCCACGTTGTTTGGATCCAAACAACTGCATTGGAAGGAAGCACTTTGTTGTTTTTAGATAATAACAAATCAGCATAATCATCGTAAGTCGTCAATGGAACGATACGACGGAATTCTTCCACGGATTTAGGAATTTGGCCATTCATGACCGATTTACCTAATTCACATTTTGAGAATAAGTCGATTTGTTCAAGAAGGAGACTGTTTTGGATCTGCATATATTGGTCTAAAGACAAGTCCAAAAAGCCGCAATATTTTTGCCAGATTTCATCATATTTCTTTTGTTTCAGCATGGAATCAAAAGTCATACTTAATCCTTCTTTCCCTGGGTACCCAAAAATCGTTTTATGCTCTTAGCGTTGAAAATCAAAAATGGCGTTGTTTTTTTATACTCATCATAGCCAGGTAACGTCTTGGGGAAAAACCAACGATCCTGCATGAACACGTGAGCTACATCAAGCAACGTCCACAGTATACCGGCAACCAGAATAATCCCCCTTCCGGTAGCCAACGCAGTGAACATATAGAAGGTAAAAAAACCAATAACTCCGGGATGACGACAAAGCGCATATAATCCCGTATCAATTACTTTGATCGGACTGACTCCCTCGACATATGTTACATCAAAAGGAAGTGCAAAGAACAAAGCATAGAACATTTCGAAACATCCGAGACCGGCAATAATCCAAGCCGGAGCGAACCTGTTAAAGACAAAGAACCCAGACTGCTTGGTAAAAATCAGCATAACTGTCGACAATCCAAGTAAACCGCATCCAAGAGCAAAACTGAGATTGAATATAGGGTGGATCGGTTTTATTTTATGTAGATCAAATAAAGTAAGTATCACAAACGCAATACAACCGACTACGACCCAATTCATAGAATACCCCTTTTTTTTACTATTTGTAGATTTATTATAAACGAATGATTTTGACCATACAAGAGTAGTTGAAACGAATTGACTATTATTTAACAAATAAATGCAAATTTTTACATTTTATATACAGTTCTGGCAGTTACCATCGTTTTTTCCTGTTGATAAGCCGAATTAAGGAAATTAAAGTAGGTTCCGGGTGTAATGATTCCACCAAGTCTGAATAAGCCAAGCTCTTTAAAATGAAGGAAATAATCAACTAACTGAACGCAATTGGTGCTGACCGCAAAATAGGTTTTAAACCAACCTTGCGAAAACTTGTAGAATTCACCCTGCGTACTTTTATATATGCGCGAAGCATAATCATTTCCTGACTTGTTTTTTTCGTATGCACACTTCCATCGAACAGTTCTTTCCATCAATGAATTGATTCTTTTTCGGATAATCGCCGTCTGATCATCGCTAAGTTCTACCGTGAAACTACATATCGTACTTCCCTCTTCTTCAATGGAATACTTGATGAAACGATCTCTTTTTGCGGTGATAAGCACACCGTCTCCCAGTGTTCCGAACAGGTAGCGATGTTTAGGATCATGACATCCGTAAGAATACATTTTATCTTCGAAACTAATATCGACATGACCTAACGATTGAGGTCCGTCTTTATGAAAATGGAAGTAGATCTCAAGCTCATTGGATAATTGCAAAGCAGTAGGAGAAGCTGTTTGAAAGGGTCGATGATTCTCATTGTTTTCAAGTACATTGTAGACACGTTGCGGTAAGAGTACCGAGATCATCAGCGGCAACGGGAAATGAATCTGTCGATTGATTCGATCTTTGATTTTTGTGCCCATCAGTTGATTAATCGATATACTGATCTGTACGACTCCGTAAAAAATCAGGAATGCGCTGGCTACATAAGACAGTGTAAAGATGTTGGGTAGTGGATTCGTCAGTAGGATCAAAGCGAACACTAAGGTGATCAATGCATCCAAAGCAACAAAAACACGATTTCCGACACGATCCACGTGGAATGCATAGAGACTGATAAATTTCACCAAAGCACTTAGAAGTGCCCATAATCCATATAAAAACGGAATCATGGCTGTAAAGAAAGTCGGGAATTGTAAGACCAACAAGAACAAAATAAATATAAAACAACCGTAAAAAAGACCTTCGGATCGGAGCCGTTCATCTTTTTCCAAAAAACCGGTAGCAATTCGAAAAACACTCAATAACAACAATAGCGAACAGTTGATAATAAAAAGCATATCTAATATCCACTTCGTCCTGAGTAATAATATGATTCCCATAAACAACAGTAAACATCCGTAGATCAGAATCGTCGTGGATTTAACCCTCTCACGCATCATTGAAATCACCCTTATCTTATTTTATTGTACTCACTTATTTCACTTTGGTCAATTAATTGATGAAAGTATTGTTTTAGTTGTAGTGATTTGATACACTAGTTAAACAAGAGGTGATACTATGGCAATTCGCAAGGACGATAAATTTGATGCTTTGTTTGCTGGGATTCTCAAATTAGGATCAATCGAGGAGTGTTACGATTTTTTCGACGATCTCTGTACGCGCGGCGAACTGATCGATATGGCCGATCGATATGAAGTAGCCAAACTTCTGATTACCGGTACAACTTATGAACAAATCGAGAAGAAAACCAAAATGAGCAGTGCAACTATTTCTCGTATCAACCGATGTCTTCAACAAGGCAACGGCGGTTATAACTTAGTGATTTCAAGAACGAAAATCTAAAATCGTTCTTTTTTTTACTTTAACCATTTACTTTGCTAAAGTGTTAAAGTATAATAGGCTCATGTTACCGAAGGGACGGACTAAAAAACTATGAAAAAATTACTTGTACTTCTGATGATCGTACTACTCAGCGCATGCAGCGCAACTGCCAAAGCAGACACTTCACTTCAAAAAGTGATCGACAGCGGAAAATTGATATTCGGATATACTGAATACCCGCCGTTGGGATTCACCGTTGACGGTTCACCGACCGGATTTGATGTTGAAATCGCCACTGAAGTCGCTAAGCGCTTGAATGTTACCCTAGTACCTCAATATATCGACTGGGATTCAAAAGTGTTGGAACTCAACAATCGAAACGTTGATGTTATCTGGAACGGTTTGACGATCACGGCCGATCGCGAAAAAGAAATGACGTTCTCGAAACCTTATTTAAACAATCGAATCGTTGTTCTGACATTGACGGGAACTTCCATTAGTAAACTATCTGATCTGACCGGTAAAAAAGTGGGAGTCGAACTTCAAAGCAGCGGACAGCTAGCCGTCGAAGAAAATAAAACAGTTTCCGCTTCGATCAACGAGTTGGTCAAATACACAACGATCACTGAAGCCATTCTGGATTTAAATGCCGGTGGAATCGATGCTATCGTTGCCGATGAGATCTTTGCCCGTTACGCTACAAAGACAAATCCGACATTATATAAAATTGCCGATGAAGTATTCAATTCCGAAAACTATGGAATTGGCTTCCGTAAAGGCGATGTCACATTACAAACCAAAGTCGATTCCATTCTGGATGACATGGCCAAAGACGGAACCGCTGCCGCCATATCGATCAAGTGGTTCGGCGAAAACGTCTTTATCCGCTGATGTTTGATTACTGGTTAAAAATAATCCCGTCCATTGTGGCGGGATTCTCTGTCAGCGTATCCGTCTATGCGCTGACTTTACTGTTTTCACTTCCTTTAGGTCTCGCTCTGGCGATGGTTGCCCGTACCAACAATAAAGTTGCGGTACGCGCAGTTTCGATCTTTACGTGGATCTTACGCGGAACTCCGTTATTGCTTCAGCTCTATATCACGATGTATGCCGTCCCACTGATCATTCCAATGCGGATGAATCGTTTCTTTGCCGGGACATTTACCTTCGTAATCAACTATGCTGCCTATTTTACCGAGATCTTCCGCAGCGGTCTGGCTATCATTCCGTTAGGACAGTGGCAAGCCGGTCAAGTCTTAGGTCTTACCAAACCGCAAATATTCTTCCATATCATCGTTCCGCAGATGTTCAGAAACGTTCTGCTCCCGCTTGTCAACGAAGCCATCACATTAGTCAAAGACACCTCGCTCTTGGCTGCCATTGCGCTTGCTGAAATGCTGCGCAATGCGAAGGAGATCATCGGTCGCGATCTGCGCATGGATGCGCTTGTCATCGCAGGTCTGATTTATCTTCTCTTCAGTTACTTAGTCGTGATGATCGGTAAACAACTGGAGAAGAAATACCTGAATCAGGTATAGGAGGAAAACATGCTACAATTACAAAATGCCGGTTATTCCTACGGTGAAAATACTGTTCTTCAGGATATCGGTTTTACGATTCAACAAGGTGAGATCGTCGGAATCCTCGGTCCAAGCGGCAGCGGAAAGACGACATTACTTAAGATACTCAGTCACTTAGCGGATCTGGAAACCGGTTCATATCGAATCAATGACACGTGGATCAGTAAAGACGGTATCCTTTCGGAACCTAAGGTAATCTCACAGGCAATGTCCGAAGTCGGAGTTGTATTCCAACAATTCAATCTTTTTCCGCATATGACGGTCTTGGAAAATGTCGTGTTACCGTTGAGACTCAGAAAGAAACTTTCAAAAGAAACCTGCCGAATCGAAGCGATCGAAATGCTGAAAAGTATGGATCTGCAAGATAAATTGGATAGTTATCCGCATCAATTATCCGGTGGCCAACAACAGCGTGTTGCAATCGCCAGAGCGTTGATTTTAAAGCCTCAGATCCTTTTGATCGATGAACCTACTTCCAGTTTAGATGCAGCGATGACTCAGACAGTCATCGAAATTCTGCGCAAACTCAACATCAAAGGATTGACATTGATCTTGATCACCCATGATTTGGTATTCGCCAAAGCTCTCTGCCAACGAGTGATCGAAATCGGAAACGGTCGTCTGACGAAAGATTGTATTGCCGAGGAATATTTTCCTTCACTCTGATTTCATCAGAATTTCATCCAATTCCCCCCCTGCTCTATTGAGTTAAAGTGATATCCGATATATAATGTAACTGACAACTTGGCATATATACATGTTGTCAATAATAAACGTTCTATTTCCCTAGTATCCGCTAATTTGATCCCTTCTTCATTTCCCTCCAAAAAATTAAGACAGGTTTCGGATCACAGAGAAAACTTATTTCCAATTAAAAGCGAGGCAACTCGCTTTTAATGTGGATTGGTTGAACAATCCGCTGTCCTGCTTTATAATCATAACTAGGTGAAAACATGGAAAAATTAGTTGTTGATCTTCAAGAATGGTATATCCACAATCAGCGTGATCTGCCTTTTCGCACCACGCGCGAACCGTATGCGATTTGGGTCAGTGAAATCATGGCTCAACAAACACGCATCGATACGATGATTCCCTATTATCTTCGTTGGATGACTAAATGGCCGACCATCAACGATCTTGCACATGCACCGATCGAGGATGTACTTAAAATGTGGGAAGGTCTGGGTTATTATAATCGAGCTCGAAAGCTCCATGAAGCTGCCTTTAGATTGGCAACTGATTATAATGGCAGATTTCCGACCGAACATGCAGAAATCCTTGCTTTGCCCGGAATCGGTCCTTACACTGCTGCCGCGATCGCTTCGATTGCGTTGGATCTGCCTTATCCGGCTGTCGACGGTAATGTCTTGCGCGTTGTAAGCCGATTGAAATGTATTGAAGAAGACATCGCAAAACCAGCCGTCGTCGCTCGTGTTACCGAAATCATGCAAGTATGGATCAACCAAGGTACTCCGAGGATCTTTACACAGGCAATGATGGAACTCGGCGCTCTGATCTGCCTCCCATCGACTCCGAAATGTGCTGTTTGTCCGTTGCAAGTTGATTGTCAGGCTTTCACCGAGAATCGACAAACGGAATTTCCCGTTAAAAAATCCAAAGTTGCTGTCCCAAGTGAACACTATGATTGTTACT
>Ga0209100_1002426_pt1 | contig 11601 bp, 7 predicted proteins | sample lystaG_FD_185480 | JGI IMG/M metagenome (GOLD analysis project Ga0209100, IMG submission 185480) | Glacier valley bacterial and archeal communities from Borup Fiord, Nunavut, Canada, to study Microbial Dark Matter (Phase II) -... | ecosystem: Environmental > Aquatic > Freshwater > Ice > Glacier ...
ACATTCATACTGATAATTAATGATTTGAAGCAGTAATTCCTGGTGGTTTAACAGTTGTATAATAAGCTTTATCGGTTTTTAAATCCTACAAAATGATTCATTCCAGTATCTTTTTCTATCTGGTGTGCGATAATTGCATAAAGTTACATCTTAATAAATAGATAGTTACAAATAAGATTGCATGAAGTTAACGCCAATCCGATTACTTGGGGACATTTTGACATTTTAATACTTATTAACTCACGTTACGCATGAACACAAATATAACTTTTTTTTGAAAAAGGGACTATTGACCTGACTGATCCCCAGAACTCGGGGCAATTTTATATTAATCTTTTTTTTAAATAAAAAACAGTATAATCTGTCAGATTAGTGTTCATATAGGTAAGGTCAGTTATTTATTTCTCAAATCGTGTCCTGTTCCGCTGGTTCCGCTGGTTCCGCTGATCTCGCTGGTTTCGCATTTTGCCCCTTGACCATTACTGTTTTTTTTCTTCTCCCCTTTTTCCCATAACCTGGGAAGCACAGTAAAACAAGGGATTGTTTAGATTTGATTCAAAATGCCAATGCAGCAAAACCAGCGGAACAGGACACGATTTGAACAATAATATGTTTTTACTTTTTCCCTTCCTCCTTTTTTCAGGATTTATACGTAACGTGAGTCATCAACGTACCTTCGATATAAGCATTGATCAAAAGCACTATGGTTTTGCCATTTTCTGTTAATTGGCCAAACAGCTAAACGGCAGATGGGTGGATAAGGAATTTTTAACTATTGCGAAAAAGATAAGTCTTATACATTCTGGGGAGAGTGAAACGTTTTGTTTTTTGTTTACATTTTTAATCAACTTAATTATAGGGCCAGACCTATTTTCCGCACGTTCCGCATATTCCGCACGCCTTGTATTTTATCCCTTCTCGGTTTCACTTCATTTAAACTAAGGATAATTATAAAGAGAAAGTGTTAAAAGACAGGCGTGCGGAACGTGCGGAAACATAAGATGTATTCACTCAGGATTTAAATCGAAGGTACGTTAATAAATGCCATTTTTCAAAATAGGACGTAGGATTCGTAGGATTTGTAGGAAATGGAAAGCCAAAAGTGACTCTTGATCCATAACACGACAATTGACATTTTGACATTTTGACATTTTGAATTTGAGAAGTACAGTACTAATTGGTTAAGTAATTTATCCTTTAAACGCCGGATCAACCTGAGTGGTTTGACAAGTGCCAAATACTATGAATTCCGGGTTGCTGGAATCAATACCGATCCGTCAGGCAATTGGAGCGAAACGGCAAGAAAACTGATCGTTTAGCTCCCCACACACATCCATCGGACAAAGACAAGGGTAGTTTGCTATCGTTTATTATCGTACCATCAGTTCTTTAATTTTATTTTCCAGCGTCTCACCTCTCAAATCTTTTGCTATAATAATTCCTTCAGGATTAATAAGTAAAGTTGTCGGATAACCAATTATCCCGTAATTAATTTTTATTTTATTCATATCATCTGATACAATCTGAGGCCAGGTGATGGAATATTTGTCTATCATTTTTTCCACTGCATCAGAAGGACTTTCACAAACAATGCCTAATATTTCAATTTTGGATTTATCTAATTTATCATACGTCGCCTTAAGATTTGGCAGTTCCTGAATACATGGACCGCACCAAACAGTCCAAAAATCAATCAATAAATATTTTCCCTTATAATCATTCAAGGAAATACTGGATTTTGTTTTGAAATTCTGCCCTTCAAAAATAAAAGGTTTAAATCCAACTTGAGTGGAATACAATTGACTTTGAGGCAAGTTTGTTTTCTCCAATACTAAAACATTCTTATTACAGTTAACTCCTTTATTCTTGTATACATTGCCTTTGATTTTAATGTATTCACCCATCGAAATTATGTTTTCAGAATTTGCTTTCTTCCCGTTACTATTGCTATCTTCAATGAGGACAATCATTGAAGAATTATAAGACGTAGATGTGAAACCGTCTGAACAAATTGCAACTTCTTCTCCATCTATACGGGTGGTTGCATATTGAGGAAAATTACAACAATACCGATTAGCACTATTGGAATGCATTATAAATAATGGTGCCTTTTCCTTAATAATTTTATTGCCTGACAACCGTTCATAGGATACTACCATTGCATTTTTTATACTCAACGTATCTTTATTTGAGTTATCATTCAGGTCGACTTCCAAAGGAGCAAATATATCATCATCGCTCAAATCGAGGTTATTGTTTCCATCCACAACCATTTTTATTTCACCAGACGCATCTTTTCCATAGGCAAATGCAATCTTGCATTTCACAAATTCCTTAGATAAATTTAAGGTATCTGGTATCCAATTCCATGATTTTTGTAATATTTCATACCTTTCACTGGTAATATTCCCTAACAAATAATTTTGGTAAACTGTTTGGTATATGTTTGTTTCAATATCACCAAACTTCACATCTGTCCAATTGTTAGGAATTCCCGTAAACAGAAGATAGGTCTTTTTCCGAGGATTATTTTCTTCATCCGAATAAGGTGCAAATGCTCCCAAGCTGAAGTTAAATGGACCGATTCCGTTCTTCACTACAATCTGTAATTCAATGGTACTTTTTTGTGCATAACTTGAAGCACTAAGAAAAACAAAAACGAACAAAAGCATGTTTTTTATTTCCATCTTATCAATTGATTTATAGTTTGAGAGGCCTGACCAAGTCGTTAAAAATTGAATCCCTTCACAACATGATTCCTTTATTAATTTCGCACATATCTAGCACAATAGCTAAAAGATTATTTTTCTTTCTCTTCTGCCGAATAATTTGTTCTAAAGTTATAAAGAATTATCCAACTCTTTCAATTTTTTATATTATTTATTATGCACCTACATTATAACCCTTGGAGAATTCATATCCACAATGATTTTTGTTTCATCATCTACAAAAAAGAAATGATAAGATTTGAAGTTAATTGTTCGGAAATTCCTGAACCTCAGCTGGTGGCTTTGAGTCACCTGCTGAATATATCGTATTAGATGAACTTTTGAAGGTAAGCAAAAGAAGTATGTCAAAATGCTCATTAATAAAACCTTCACTTCCAGTAATTTAACCTTAGTAACGGATCATAAATGCCTATCCTCTACCTTATTTACCTAATTTTATCTTTGATAATAATAAGGTAGATAAAATTGGGGGTCAGGGGGTTATATTCCTTTACTAAGGTCAAAAATAAAAGTAAGGTTTCTTTCAAACAACATTTGCGGGTTAGGCTTTGGAAAAACTCTTACCCTCAATAATGTCATCTGATCCTTAAAAACATCCTATGAATTACTCATCCGATGGCTCTATAACTTCGGATAAGTATCTCACATAATGGATATTGTCATTTACTTATGTCTGTTTCAGCAACCACTTTTTTCGATCCCTGGTACAATTCATACTTTCTAAAACTGCATTCCAGAGAACCGTTCAAAATAGATATTTTACGTGAAGGACGTAACCCAATTGATTTGAGGCATTCAGGAATACTGATAATCCAGACTGTCGCATTCGAATAATGATGTTTCAGCCGCTCGCCAATCATGGAGTAGAAATTGGTATCCTCGGGAGTCATCCGTTCTCCGTAAGGTGGATTGAACAAAAGGAAAGGCTTTTCTGATGTTGGTTCAAGTACTTTAAAATCAACGATATTAAAATCTATCAGTGACAAAACTCCGGCAGCTTCTGCATTTTTATAGGCGATATCAATGTTGCGCCTCGAAATATCGGAAGCTGAGATTCTCACTGGGGAAATGTCCCTTGGCATAACTTCCTGTTCCATTGCCTGGAACAATTCGGGATTGAAATTTCTCCAGTTGCGGAATGAAAAGTCCTTGCGAACAGTTCCTGGGCACAGTCCGTTGGCCAGCATGGCGGCTTCAATGGCGATCGTCCCCGAACCACACATCGGATCAATGAAATCGCTCTTGCGATCCCATTCTGATAGACGGATCAAGCCCGCGGCAAGCACTTCACTCATCGGAGCTTCATTCTGATCGAGCCTGTACCCCCGCTTGTGCAGCGACTCGCCACTGCTGTCGAGCGATATAGTACAATACTCATTGCTGATATGCAGGTTGATGCGGATATCCGGATTCTTTGAATTGACCGAAGGCCTATCACCAAATTTATAACGGAAACGATCCACGATGGCATCCTTCAGTTTGAGCGATGCAAACATTGAATTATTAAACAGATCAGTAAAAACGGTACTCTGAATGGAAAAAGTCTGGTCGATGCCAAATAATTCTTCCCATTTGAAATTTTTGCCCCGCTGGTATAAATCGTCTGCCGAATGAATCTTATAGGCATCAATGGGCAGAAGTATACGCAAAGCGCTGCGCAGGCAATAGTTAGCCTTGTACAGCATCTTTAAATCTCCGCTGAAGTATACACAGCGACGGCCAATCTGAACCTCATCGGCGCCAATTTCAATCAACTCACGGGCAAGCACTTCTTCAAGACCGGCAAGGGTGGTAGCGGTGTATTTTTCTTTTTTCAAAATAATGTATTTTTAAAACAGATTGTGATTAAATTTGTAATCGTCTAAGAACCAATGGAAGGCAAGAAATCTATAACATCAAGCATCAGCACTTTCTTTTCTTCAGCAGTGGTATGCATGGCCTGATCAAGCTTTTGTATCTCGGCATCAATCTTAACCTGATCAATGGTTTCACTCATGTTGGTGATAACGGTAAAAGCTTCCAAAGCAACCACGAAATCGCCTTCAATGAGCAAATCGACAAAAAGCGAAAGGTAATTGGTGAAATCAAGCCCGTTTTCCCAGCAACTTGAAATCAGTTGTCTCAATTCGGGTGTATAACGTTCATTCATAATAGCTTCAACAATATAAGGAACAGATTCCTTCTCCTTCAAATTGGCAAACAGGGAAATGATCTTTGATTTAACTTCCTTATTTTGACTTAGATGCAGCATCTCGGCTAAGATTGGAATATCGGATGATTTTCCTACTGCACGCAATTCTTCGATGGTCGCCAATACTTTGTCCGCATCGGCAGATTGTAATCCTTTCAGAACGTGTTCGTGATCGTTATTTGTTTGATCGCTGGTCATTGGAGTTACTTATTAATGTTTTGCAAAATTAATAAATTGAAGATAGGTTGAGCCTTTTAATTCTTCCCGTTGTTTAAAGATGTATATTAGCCAAAATTGAAAATCTTCCTTTTGTTGAAATGTCAGATCTGGGCATTTTAATAAAGGCTAAATGATATGTTTGCGCGCTATAATTTTTATTTGTAAATGAACGAAAAGACTAAGGAACTCGCCAACCTTCCTATTCCCAGGTTGATGCTTAAATTCTTCATCCCCGCATTTATCGGTGTCTTCGTGAATGCTATGTACAACATTGTTGACCGTATATTTATCGGTCAAGGTGTTGGTTCCATGGCATTAAGTGGCGTTTCGGTCACATTTCCAATCATGTTAATCATCATGGGATTCGGAATGTTGATAGGTATTGGCGCGGGCGTATTGGTTTCAATCAACTTGGGGAAACATGATTTGAATAAGGCAGAGAGCGTGCTTGGAACCAGCTTTTTGCTCATGCTATTGGTTTCAGTTCTGATAACAGTCATTGGGTTCTCCATCAAAGGCCCCATGTTGCACTCTTTTGGTGCAACGGCCGAAACGATTCAATATGCCAATGATTATTTGGATATTATCCTTGCCGGAACGGTATTTCAGGTGGTAGGATTCTCGCTCAACAATATTATCAGGGCTGAAGGAAATGCCAAAGTTGCCATGTTCTCAATGATCATCAGCGCCGGAACGAATATGATTCTCAATCCAATCTTCATTTTTGGAATGGGAATGGGCGTAAAAGGTTCGGCCTATGCAACGGTTATTTCGATGATCGTATTAACAGTGTGGGTTTTATTTCATTTTAAAAGTTCAAAATCGGTCATCAAACTAAGGCCTGAAAATATCCGTATCAACTGGAAAATTCTATTTGAGATTATGGCCATTGGCATGGCTCCCTTTGTTATGCAGATTGCCAATAGCATCGTTCAGGGATTGATCAATACCAAACTGATTGCCTTTGGAGGCGACCTGGCCGTGGGGGCAATGGGAATCGTGAACAGTGTGGCCACATTAATTGTTATGTCAATTGTAGCAGTCAACATGGCCAGTCAACCCATTATCAGTTTCAATTATGGGGCAAAAGCTTATGGGAGAGTGAAAGAGACCCTGCGCATTGCCATAATTTCGGCCACTATTATTTCGATTCTGGCATTTATTTGTGTTGAAACAATTCCGGAATCCATCGTAAAACTATTTAATTCAACAGACACCGGGCTTTTGAATTTTGGTATTGACGGACTTCGTCTGGCATTGCTGGCCTTGCCGGTTGTCGGGTTTCAGGTAGTGACAGGCAATTTCTTTCAGTCGATGGGAAACGCAAAAATTGCAGTGCTACTCACCTTGCTCCGGCAGGTAATTATCCTCATTCCTCTCCTCTTTATTCTCCCCAACCATTTTGGCCTTCATGGAATTTGGATGTCGATGCCTATATCCGACTTCTGTTCAGCAATTATTGTTATATTTTTCCTTACCCATCATTGGAAAAAGCTCCATGTAGTTACTGCGTCAGGCACAATCCTCCAACCAATTAATTTGCATGTAATTAACAAAATTGAATAACACTCCTGTTGGATGTAGTGCATTTCAATTTCTGCTCCTGCTTACATTCAAAAGCATAATGCCTGGCATGTTGAATCTTGTCACATTCCAGGCATTATATTATATGCATGAAATTTAACAATTCCCTTAAACTGATTTTCCTATAATTTCTATCCGCATGTTGTCTGAATCTTCTGATACCTTTCTGATACCTTTCTGATACTCATCTGATACCTTTCTGTAACCCTACATTACAGAAAGGTATCAGATGAGTATCAGAAAGGTATCAGATGATTCAGACAACATGTAGGTTGGAGACATAGGGACCAGGGCGAAATCGAGTATAGATTGCTTATTTTGAAAAGCAGACAAGTAGGTGTAAAGTAACCCATTAAAGGTAGTTATAATCATAGATTTTAAAAACCAACCTTTTTTTATTTAAACCTTAGTAACCCGGCAATGACCCCCGGAACCAAACCTTATCTCCCGGGATCCGTGATCATGCGTAACGTAAGTAAGTAATATACAATCAATATCCGAGCAGTATATAAACAAGAGAAATAATATACAGAGAAGGCTGATTTCATAACGGCACATCATTCAACAAAGATGAAGGCGTAGTGAAAATAGCATGCTAAAAAAATAGGAATAAATTTATCAGGATTCCAAAATGGAGATTGTCATTGAGTAGGTAGAAAATTATATAATGCATTGAATATCTGACTCTGAATGGTAATGAACGGTTTATACTTTCGGTAGGATGTGAAATTACTGTTGGTACTTCAGTTGAAAATTTGATGGCTTTGCGAAAAGGAAGTTGGTAACTTATAAAAAAATAAAATTGCCACTAAGACACCAAGGCACCAAGCTTAACCAAGAAAATTATAAAGCACTATTCTGTTTTTATATTTTCTTAGTGAAGCTTGGTGCCTCGGTGTCTTAGTGGCAATCTTATTTTATTCGAAATGGACAAATATTTAAAAATTAAGCTAACTTACACCAGATCACAGGCCTCAACGGGCATCCAATGCCTGTCTTTGCCTTCCCACTTAACATTGCAGCCGATAGGATTTGTCTCAGGAATGGAAACCTGCTTTCCGGCAATTAATTCGGTAAGGGAACGATCCAAATCGTTCACTGTGATTTTTGATACATCGCGCGGCTGATCCACTGCCCGACCGGTATATACTAACTTGCGTTCTTTATTAAAGACATAAAAATGAGGAGTTCGGAGGGCACCATAATCCATTGCCACTTGCTGAGTCTGGTCATGCAGATAAACCCATGGAAAATGGTTTTCAGTCATCCGAAGAACCATATTTTCGAAACTATCCTCTTCATAAGTATTTGCACTATTCGAATTGATGGCTACAAAACGAACCCCATCTGGAATGAACCGTTCAGCATCTTTGCGGGTCAACTCATCGCTTCCAAGCACATACGGACAATGATTGCAGGTAAAAAACACCACCAATACTTCAGCTTCCGAAAAACTATTTAACTGATAGATTTTACCATCTGTTGCCGTCAGGCTAAAATCCGGTGCCTGACTGCCAATTTCAAGAGTAAATGCCATAATAATTTCAATTTAAACATTTATCTTTATAACAAATATACGTGAAAAATGATTTAAAAAATATTGTACTTACATTTGTTGAACATTTGCAACCGTTTTCAGAAATACTCTTGCAAATTAGCAATGCTCTTATTATTTTTCAGTAGATTTACATTTACATCACACAGAGGATTGTTGAGCTGTATATAGAAATTCAATATAAAAATTAAAATCCTTGTTGTTCAATTGAAATGAAAAATCCTGTTCAACAAAGATAACTATTTTTATTTATATTATCTACATCAATACGAGCACTTTGTGAAATATAGGAATACGATAAATAAGGTTTACTCTCTTATGGTGGGATTGCTTCGTGCCTTGCAATGACGTTCCGATCATGAGTTGCACATGCTTATACTAAGAGGCTCTTTTGATCCAATTAAATAGGCTGTAATGAAGAATACATTTGAAATACTTATGAGTGAGCGCTGACATTGGGGCTGCGACTGAAATACTTTATATTGAATAAAACATGAAACAATTTCTCCTTCCATTCGGATTTTTAACCCTGCTGTTGGTTGGCATTTCTTGTCAGCCTTCGGGAAAAGTTACGGTGAAAGACCCGTTGGCTACACATATTGATACGCTCATCAAACCAGGCGACGATTTCTTTCAGTATGCCAATGGCCAATGGTTCAACGAAAATCCGATTGCCCGCAGTGAACAAAGTAGTGGGATATGGCAGGTCATTCAAGATACCATCAACTCCCAGATTCTGAAAATATGTAAGTCATCTGCATTGGTCAAAAACCCTGAGAAGGGCAGCAATAAACAAAAGATTGGCGATTTCTACTTCTCCGGAATGGACAGTATGCAACTGAATAGGGTCGGCATTTCAGGTATACAAAAATACCTGGATCAGATAGATGCCATCACCGATTTCGCACAGCTGGCTTCCATGGCCTCATTTATTCACCGCAGTTCCGGCTCGCCACTGTTCGGTTTTGCAGTCTATCAAGACAGTAAGATCAGCAGTAAAAATGCCGTGCAGGTGTGGCAAGGCGGATTGAGCCTTCCTGACCGTACGTCTTATTTTGACAAGGATGCACGAACAGTCATGATAAGGAAGAAATTTGAGCAGCACCTTGAAAATATGTTCAGGATACTAAAGTATGATGACGCTAAGGCTAAAGCAGCTGCTACGAACATGATAAAGCTGGAAACCGCTCTGGCTTTGGCTTCTCGTAAGAAAGAAGCGACCCGCGACCCGCTTAAGAATTACAATAAACTATCGTTCAAACAACTTTCAGAATTAACTCCCAACTTCAATTGGCGCCTGTTCAATAAGGAAGTCGGGTTGCAGAACGTGGATACGGTAATCGTGGGACAACCTGAATTTCTTTCAGCGCTTAATGCCAATTTAAAGAAATTTCCCCTTGAGGATTGGAAGAACTATTTAAAATACCATTTCACCAGGGGCATGGCTAGCTATCTGGATGATGCGACTTACAAGGAAACTTTTAGCTTTTATTCCCAAACAATCAGGGGCGTTCAACAGCCAAAACCCCGGTGGAAAAGAGTTGTTGAGCAAAATGACAGTTACCTGGGCGAATTAATCGGCCAGGTTTATGTGAATGAATATCTTCCCGTGGGTACAAAAGAAAAGCTGGTTGAAATTGGCAATGCCGTAAAAAGTATTTATGCTGAAAGGATTAAAAATCTGGAATGGATGAGCGCGGCCACGAAAGAAAAAGCATTGAAAAAGCTCGGATCAATGATCATGAAAGTTGGATATCCAGACAAATGGAAAGATTTGAGCAGCCTGGAAGTCAGCCGTTCATCGTTTGCTGAAAATGCAGTGAATGCCAATCTGTGGCATTTTGGATACATGATTTCCAAGTTTGGCAAACCCGTTGACCGCACAGAATGGGAAATGCAACCTCAAAATTACAATGCCTATTACAACCCCTCAAACAATGAATTGGTTGTGCCGGGCTGCAATATAATCGTTCCTGGTTACGAGCGTGAACTGGCTGATGATGCCATTTTATATTCCATCATTGGAGGTTCAACTTTCGGGCACGAAATGACACACGGCTTTGATGATCAAGGGAGTAAGTTTGATGCACAAGGAAACCTGAACAACTGGTGGACAAAAGAGGATAGCATCAAATTTTACCATAAAACTAAAATGATCGTTAACCAGTTCAACCAATACAATCCGATAGACAGCCTTCACATCAACGGAGACTTCACCCAGGGAGAAAATATTGCCGATCTGGGAGGAATCATCATGGGATATGAAGCATTTAAGAAGACCAAACAATACCAGAACAACGAAATAATTGCCAATCTGACTTCTGATCAGCGGTTCTTCCTTGGATTTGCCCTTGCATGGATGGTTAATATGCGCCCCGAAGCCATTGCCAATCAGGTAAGAAGCGATGAACATTCGCCAGCCAAATACAGGGTGATCGGAACGCTCTCAAACATGCCTGAATTCTACAAAGCTTTTGGGGTAAAAGAAGGAGACAAAATGTGGCGGCCTGATAGTTTGATTGTAAGGATTTGGTAACCAACAGGTATATATAAATATTTTAAAAGTTAATCAAATGGGACATATAAAAGAAACACCCGGAGTTGACTTAGTAATTAACAGCAGACTATTGACTAAAGAAGAAGAAACTTCTAATAGTTAGTATATTCGGACCTATAAGGCAGAGCACTCCCACAGTAAGACTCCAACTAAGCGAACTTCACGAAAAACGACTGAACAAAAGAATTTGGAGGTGTAATTGATTATTTATGCCAATATGCGGCAGACCTGTCAGGTTTCCAAAACCTGACAGGTCTAAAAACAAACTATCTAAACAGTTCGGACAAAAACTTTCTGCGGATATTCAATATTTGTAAGAAACAGACCGTGTGCCGGAACTGACAATCCGGCAGCCCCACGATCTTTTCGTTCAATTACTTTGCGAAAAGCGGCAAGTTCCATTTTGCCAAGCCCTACTTCAAGCAAAGTTCCAACCATTGCACGAACCATGTTGCGTAGAAAGCGGTCGGCCTTAACCGTAAAAACCAAATTGTGGTCTTGTTGGTTCCATTGAGCCTGAATGATTTTACAATTATTGGTTTTCACATCAGTATGCAGCTTACTGAAACTGGTAAAATCAATGTAGTCAAATAAAATCCGACAAGCCTCATTCATTTTATCAACATCCGGTTGACGAAAGAAATACCAGGAAGTATCAACTGCAAATGGGTCTTTGTACAAATTCAGATGGTATTGGTAAGTTCTTGAAACAGCATCGAAACGTGCATGAGCTTCTGAATTCACTTTGCTGATATTAAAAATGGTC
>Ga0209100_1002429_pt1 | contig 11565 bp, 12 predicted proteins | sample lystaG_FD_185480 | JGI IMG/M metagenome (GOLD analysis project Ga0209100, IMG submission 185480) | Glacier valley bacterial and archeal communities from Borup Fiord, Nunavut, Canada, to study Microbial Dark Matter (Phase II) -... | ecosystem: Environmental > Aquatic > Freshwater > Ice > Glacier ...
GGGAGCCCGGCATGCGGGTACTTCGCGATCGTCACATGGTCTGCGCAGCGGGGCATGCCTAGCCTCTCACCTGGGATTTTATCCTCACCATACTAGTCCCATTGTATCGCTGATGCTTATCGAACATTTTTCTTGACACCCCGGTGCCGAGGTGTTGCTATGAGTGTGTCAATGGAAATATGCATTGACATGGTGGACGGGACGAATTACGCCGGCAGTCTCCGTCCATCAGGCACATGAAGCAGGGCGATAGAAAGGGGTAAGGCATGCATAGGCGTGCAGTCTCGATTGCACTGTTCGCTCTTGCGGCGATAGGCGGGTATGGGGCATATGCCGCATCGCGCCTCGCGTCCGCATCGGGTGGCGGAGCGAGCTACGTTCTTCTGTTCGACAAGTTCGGCTGGATGGTACTGGCCGCTCCGGCGCTCGGAATCCTGATCGCAGGGTTCAGCAAGCGCCAGGATCCTCGCATCGAGGGCGACCGGGTGCTGCGTCACGATGGTCCAGCGATGCTTGAGCACTGGACGCATGGTCTGGCTACGACGCTGCTTCTCGTCACAGGTATCGTGTTGGGGCTGTTGTTCGTCCCGCGTCTGATCGAGGGGTCCGAGGCCATCGGGTTCGTCATGAACCTGCACTTCGTAGGCGTGGTGTTCTTCCTCTTTGGCACCTTCTACTGGGCCTCTAACACCGTGATTTCTTCATATCGGCTCAGCGAGCACCTGCCCAGCAAGAATGCTATCGAGTACACCAAGCGTCACTATGGTCTGCTTCTCGGCATGAAAAAGTTCACGATGCCTCCCGAGGAGAAGTACTTCGAGAGCGAGCGCATGGCATTCATCCTCGCAGTCGCTTCTACGGTCGTCATCATCATCACCGGCTTCCTCAAAGTCTCGGCGCATGTCTGGGACCTCTCTGGTTCGCTGATGAAGACGGTCACCATGACCCACGACGTGGCCACCGTGGCCATGCTCGCGTTCTTCCTGGCCCATGTGTTCTTTGCAGCCGTGCTGCCGATGTCGTGGCCGGTTCTGCGTTCGATGTTCACCGGATATCTGTCTTTGGACAATGCCGAGGAAGAGCATCGCGGTTGGTTGGCAGCGATCAAGGGCGAGGAGGCCAGCGATGAGCGAGCAGCCTAAAACGGACGTGCGTGAAGACGGTGTGACCAGGCGGCAGTTCGTCAAGGGACTCGGCGCGGTGAGCGCGACCGCCGTCTTTGGCGGGACCATCCTAGGCGGATTGCTGTTCCCCAACGGTGTCATGGCGATACCGGCGTCTACGGGCTATCTGCTCGTGGACATGAAGAAGTGCCAGGGTTGTAACACCTGCATGATGGCGTGCTCACTTGCACATCACGGTGAGCAGAACCTTTCCCTTTCACGCATCCAGATCGTTCAGGACTCCTGGAAAGGGTACCCGGACGATATTGGAATCGAAGCGTGTCGTCAGTGCAAAGACCCCAAGTGCGTGGAAGCGTGTCCTACCGGTGCTATGCATGCTGATGCCGATACCGGCGAGGTTCGGTTGGTGGATGCAGACAAATGCATCGGCTGCATGCAGTGCGTCGAGGCGTGCCCCCACGGTTCGGGTCGCGTGATCTGGAACCACGAAGAAGGACACGCGCAGAAGTGCGACCTTTGCGCGAACACCCCGTTCTGGGATCACAAAGGCGGTCCTGGCGGAACGCAGGCATGCATCTCGGTATGCCCCGTGAACGCGATCAAGTACACCGATACTCTTCCCGGGGATGACGGCTACGAGGTCAACCTTCGCGGAAAAGGCTGGGCTGCAATCGGCTTGTCCACTGACTGACGCGCTTGAAGCTGGAGGGATTAGATGAACGGATACGCAGGTAAGATCCTGAACGTGGACCTTACCGCTCACGAGTACTCGGTGATCGATACCGCCAAGTACGAGAAGTGGGGCGGCGGGCACGCTATAGGATCAGCCATCTTCTGGGATCTATGCAAGGACAAGACGATTGACGGGCGCGATCCGCGCAACGTCATCACCATAATGACCTCACCGCTTACCGGTACGCTCGTGCCGTCAGCGTCTGGTCGTGTTGAAGTACAGGGTATCGGGCTGCAGTCGTATCCCGTTGCCTGGTACACTCGCTCGAACTTTGGCGGGCGTCTCGGCGGACAGCTGAAGTCGGCTGGTTGGGACGGAATCGTTCTGCAGGGCAAATCACCAAAGCCGGTGTGGATCGATATCCTCAATGACGAGGTCGTCTTCAACGACGCCGCTGATCTCTGGGGTACCGACACCTGGACCGCTCAGCAGAAGATCTGGAGCAAGCTCGGCGTCGAGAGAGGCGTCGGCGATGCTTGGCGTCAGGTCAGCACCAAAGCAAAGGACGGGCGGACTACGCAAAAGCCCGCGATACTTGCCATCGGGCCGGTAGGCGAGGCCGGATCGTCCATAGGCGCGCTCATCCATGACGCCGGCAACGGCGGTGGCCAGGGCGGTTTTGGTGGAGTCTGGGGTGCAAAGAACCTCAAGGCCATCTGTATTCAGGGTACCGGCGGCGTTGACGTGGCTGACCCGACGGGTCTGATACAGGCCCGCATCACTGCAAAAGAGGATTGGACCGCCAACGACGACAAGGGTCCCGAGAACTTCGCATCGGGCTTTGGTCAGACGGTGAGCCCGGTGGCTTTCTGGCCCATGCCCACCGATGGCATGCGTCCGCAGGCTTGTCAGGGTTGCATCAACGGCTGCAGAGCCCGGTATGCCAGCGGAGTGGGTAACGAGTCGAGCTGCCTGGAGACCTCGGTCTACATGGGCTACGACATAGCCAAGAACGGCAAGCCTACTGCCGCCACCTACGAAGGCGTCGATCTGCTTCAGAGCTATGGAGCCAACGCGTTTGAGATAAAGCACGGCCTGGGCTATATCCGTGCGCTGCTTGAGATGGGCGTCCTGGGCAAGGGCAAGGCCATCGATTCAAGCCTGGACTACACGCAGCTGGGCGACACCGTCTTCATGGAGGCGCTGCTGCGTGCGATATCCGATAAGATGGACATCGGTGCCGATCTGCAGGACGGTTTCATCCGCGCGGCCGAGAAGTGGGGCCGGCTGGACGAGGACTGGGCGACCGGCGCTCTGCAGTTCCCGTATTGGGGACTGCCCGAGCACAGCTACGACAGTCGTGCCGAGCTCGAATGGGGCTACGGCAGCATCGTGGGCGATCGCGATATCAACGAACATGACTTCAACCGGATCTTCTGGGAGAACTTCCTGTCCGCCGCAAAGGGCTACAAGCCTGCTCTGACCGCCGAGCAGTACACCGCGCTGGTCGTTTCCAAGATGAAGCCGCTTGATCCCGATCCCTCCATGTTGGACTTCAGCACGGAGAACATGTACTCGGAGGCCATCGCCAAACTTGTTTCGTGGCAGCGCCACTATAGCCGCTTCTGGAAGCAGGGTGCGCTGTACTGTGACTTCAAGTATCCCGACTTCGAGAACCTCAATCGTCCCGACGCGTCTGGTCTGACCGGTAGCGGCGAGCCCGATTTCTGGAACCTGGTCACCGGCCAGGACATGACCTTTGAGGAAGGTATGGAACTGGGTCGCAAGGTCTGGAACCTGGATAACGCCATCTGGACGTTGCAGGGCCGTACCCGGGAGATGGTGCACTTCGCGCCGTATGTTCACGATACGCCGATGACGATGGGCGAGTTTGGTCCCAACTACGTCCTGCCCGCCAAGGTGGACGGCAAGTGGGAGTATGCCAACGTGGCCGGTCGCAAGATCGACCGTGACGGCTTTGAAGAGTGGAAGGACCACTTCTACTCGATCGAGGGCTGGGATAAGACGACCGGATGGCCTACTCGCCCCACGCTGGCCGAGCTCGGCCTCGACGACATCGCCGACACGCTCGAGAGCGCTGGTAAGCTCGGAAAGGAGCAGTAGATGAAACCGCTGATGGCACCAGATGAGCAGCTAGCTCAGGCGTTGCGGGAGAAGGTTCCCTATGCGGAGCGGTTCACGGTCTACACGGTGAGTGGTCGCGGCGGCATGATGGCGACGATCGCCTATTCATTCGTCGAGGTCGTAGGCCTGATGTCGGTCGAGAACGGATTCCTCGACCCGATCGCGCTCTCGGTATGGGTGCGCGATTCCTACAACGATGTCGAGCTCTCTGAGCGTCTCGAGACGGGATGCAAGGCAGAACCTACGTTGTTCGGTCGGATGCAGGTCGTCCGTTATCTTCTGCAGCAGCGTCTTGCGCAATGCAACGAACTGGCTGTTTCGTAACAGTCGGCTGAGTATGCGGGCGGCTCGCTTTAACAGCGGGCCGCCCGTGTTTTTTGTGTTCTCGATCGCTAGACGTGCAAGTCGTCGTGCGAGAAGTCAGAGAAAGCGATGTTGATGTTCGTCGGCGCGATGCCGGGATCTGCCGCCAGGGACTCCCGGATGATAGATACCACCGCCAGTTTCTGCGTTGCGTCGCGACCCTCGAACCAGATGACCTCGATGTAGATGAAGTCGTTCGCGCGGCCGTTGGTGATGTCGACGCTATCTGCGGGCGCTTCGATCACGCGCACGCTCACGTGTTCATCCGGGGCTCCGGCGCCATTGACCAGACCCGCGCGTACGCCGCGCATGACGGCTGCTTTCCACTCGGGGGCCTTGGGGCCGGTGACGTCTACTCTTATAAGAGGCATGGCTTCTCCTTCCGACCGGCAGTGCCGGTTCATGATCGTGTTGTGCGACACCATACCATCGGAAAGGTGTTGTTCGCGTTGATGTGACCGCGACTAGCGCTATCCGGCGTGCCGCGCGGCGTTGGCGATGATCGCATCATGCAGGTAGATCGCGAGGCCCGGCCGCACACGGTCGTAGGTGTCGCTGAAGCGCCGGTCGATCTGCAGGCGATGCTCCTCGGCCAGATCCATTGCCCGCGCATCGCTGGCTGGTACATCAGCGGCCATCAGCGCGGCAAGTGTGCCGTTGAGTGCGTCGTTCTCGGCCTTGATCGCGGCCCAATCGTCTTTGGTGTAGCGTTTGGAGCGTCGTGCCGACTCCTGATACGCGTTGCTGGCTCCCCAGCGACGCTCGGCTTCAGCTTCGTAACGTGCGGGGTCGTACTCGCCAAAGACCTCGAACATCTCTTTTTCGTCTATTGTGCAGCCGCCTTTCTCGCTGGTTATCGTCGCATCGATGGTTTTGAGCATCCTGCCCAGCTGTGCGTGTTTGTCGGCCAGCGCCCGCCGCTGCGGACTTTCTGCACCATAAACCATGACGAACGGCAGCGCCAAGCTGCGATGAGTCCTTGCAGGCAGCTACTGGTACCATGGATGACATCGCATTGAAACGGAGGTCTCCTATGAGTGACGTCAATCCTTATGATCTGGATGCCTATCCCGTATCGCTTCTCGAGCAGGTGACGGGTGCTGAAGCCGAGTTTCTCGCGGGCGGGCACGGTCATGCCGAGAACACCGAGAGCGCCGTGCGTATCTTTCTTGAGTTCTTGCGCGGATTCGCGTTTCTCAATATCGATCAGCCCATGGTCACGGTGTTCGGCTCGGCCAGATTCACTGAAGATGATCCTCGCTACGTTCTGGCGCGTGAGCTGGGTGCCGCTCTGGCGCAGGCGGGCTACGCGGTGATGACCGGCGGTGGCCCGGGAATCATGGAGGCCGCCAACCGCGGGGCCAGTGAGGCCGGGGGGCTGTCGCTGGGTGCCAACATCCATCTGCCGCACGAGCAGAACCCCAACCCGTATCTCGACCGGGTCATGACCTTTGAGCACTTCTTCGTGCGCAAGGTGATGATGCTCAAGTACTCGCGGGCGTTTGTGATCATGCCGGGCGGTTTTGGCACCATCGACGAGTTGTCCGAGGCGCTCACGCTTATACAGACCGGCAAGATGGAGTCGTTCCCCATCGTGGTGATGGGCACGGCGTTCTGGCGGCCGTTGATCGAATTCTTCTCAGAGAGCCTTGTTTCGCAGGGCACGATCTCGCCGCACGACCTCGAGCTGGTCTACACGACGGACTCGATCGATGACGCGGTCGACTATATTGGCGCACATCCTCACGGTAATCACGGAGCGTGACACTGTGCTGACTGCTCTTGTCGCTTCGGTCGCCTCGCTGCTTTTTGGCGGGTCCGACTTCTTTGGCGGTCTTGCCAGCCGACGTGATAGCGCGCTTGCCGTGGTGGCAGATTCGCACTTCATCCAGATGTTCATCCTCACCGCGGCGGCGTTGTTGATGCCGGCGATCGCCGTCGCTCCACGCGATCTCGCATTTGGCGCGCTTACCGGTATCACCGGCGGTCTGGGTGTCGTAGCGCTCTACGCTGCGCTTGCCGCCGGGCGTATGGGGATCGTATCGCCTATCGCGGCCGCCCTCGCGGGAGCAATTCCCGCAGCGTTCGACCTCATCCGCGGAACCGCAGTGGGACCGCGCAGCATCGGTGGGCTTGTGCTCGCACTCGTGGCGGTCATCATCGTGAGCTTTGCGCCGGGCGAGCATGAGGCGCATGAGATGCCGCTGCGCGCCGTGGTGCTTGCCGTCATCGCCGGTGTTGGTTTTGGCGTGGGCTTCATCTCGCTGTCGTATGCCGGCGCCGGGAGCGGTCTGTGGCCGCTGGTCGCCGCGCGTGTCGCCTCGGCGGGAATACTCTCGGTGCTGCTGTTGACCCGTGAGCGACGGTTGCTCGTGTCGCCCGCGGCGCGGAGCGTGACCGTGAGCGCAGCGGTGTTCGAGGGTATCGCCAACATTGCGGTCCTCTCGGCGATCCGCATGGGACCGCTTGCGGTGGCCTCGGTGCTCGGTTCGATGTTTCCCGTGGTGGTTCTCGTGCTCGCACGCGTAGTTCTCCACGAGCGTCTGTTGTGGTTGCAGCGCGTGGGTGTGTTGATGGCCCTGGTCGCCGTGGTGCTGACAGCGTTGCCGTAGGCGCGCGTAGAATGTGTGACAGGAGGTCGAGATGTACGAGTCCGACTATATCCTGCGTGTGATCAACCTCATGGGGATCGCTTTCAGGCGCATGCTTGATGCGATCGCCGAGCAGCGTTCCGATGATGCGCTTGAAGTGGCGCGTCAGGCTATGGAAGAGTTGATGGGCGCCAGCGCCGGTGCGCTCGATCGCCTTTCGGGCGAGGGCTTGCTAACGCTGCTGTCGGCCGGTGGCGAGCTCGATGTATTCCACGGTCGGTTGCTTGCCGAGCTGTTGCTCCATCGCGCGCTCGCCTATGAAGAGGGCGGGGCGCCAGAGCGGGCGGCTGCCGAGCGTGAGCGGGCGCAGGTGCTCTTTACCGCATTGCCGCCCGAGGACCCGGATGACGACAGCCAGGGAGGAACCACGCGATGACCACTTCCAAAGTCGCGCTTGTACGTTGTGAAGGATACGATCCCGCCGAGGTGGTGCAGGCCGTTGCCCGCGGGCTCGAGCTTCTGGGCGGCGCTGCGCAGTTCGTTCAGCCCGGTGAGCGCATCCTCCTCAAGCCCAACCTGCTCGTTGGCGCCCGCCCCGAGGATCTTGTCAGCCCGCATCCCACGGTCTTTGAAGCGCTCGCAATCTGTCTGCAGGCCGCCGGAGCGTCGCTGTCTTATGGTGACTCGCCGGGCTTTGGCAAGCCCGAAGCAGCAGGACGTCGTGCAGGTCTGGCCGAGGTCGCCGAGCGGCTCGGCATCGCGCAGGCCGATTTCACCCGGGGACGTGAGGTGGACTATCCCCAAGGCGTGCTGGTCAAGCGCTTCACCATTGCCGAAGGCGCTCTGGATACCGACGGGATCGTCTCGGTGTGCAAGCTCAAAGCGCACGGCCTCACGCGGCTGACAGGCGCGGTGAAAAACCAGTTTGGCTGCGTGCCCGGTCTGTTGAAGGGCGAGTTTCACGCGCGCATGGCGGATTTGGAGAACTTCTCGCAGATGCTGGTCGACCTGACCGCGATGCTCGCGCCGCGGCTGTATGTGATGGATGGCATCGTGGCCATGGAAGGCAACGGTCCGCGCAGCGGCGACCCGCGGCCGATGCACGTCGTGCTGCTTTCGGCCGACCCTGTCGCCCTTGATGCTACCGTATGCCGGATCGTGGACGTTGATCCGATGCTCGTGGGCCCCGTTCGCGTTGGTGAGGCCAGCGGGCTGGGCAACGCGCATGACATCGAGTACGTGGGTGATCCGGTGGATTCGTTCGTGAACCCGGATTTCGTCGTCGATCGCAGCGCTGCGTCCACTGCGCCCGCTATGGTCGGCGGAAAGCTTGCGTCGGTCGTCAGGAGCCTGGTCGTTCCGCGCCCGGTGATCGACCATGCAAAGTGCACGGCCTGCGGAACCTGCGTGCACGTATGTCCGGTCACGCCCAAAGCCGTGGACTTCGTGCCCGACAGTGTGCCGCACACGCCGCCGCAGCACAATTATGACCTGTGTATTCGTTGCTACTGCTGCCAGGAGTTGTGTCCCGAGCGGGCGATCGACGTCCGTGTTCCGCTACTCGGCAGACTTCTGCATCACAAGCGATAGCGGAATCGCAACGGTCGATCTGCGTGGCCTTTACCAGAGGCGGTAGACGTCGTCCCGGCACTCTACATGAGCGGGGATGTCAAACAGCGCCGAGAGCCGCTCGCTGGTGAGCATCTCGGCTTTGGGGCCGTCAGCAAACACGTGGCCGTCTTTGAGCATGATCACGCGATCGATCTGCGGCACGATATCCTCGATGTGGTGGCTCACGAGCAGGAGCCCTCGGCCTGAGTCCGCCAGCTGGCTCACCGTGCGCAGGAAGTGATACATCACGTGTGGGTCCAGCCCGTTACCCGGTTCGTCGAGAACGAGCATGGGCGGATCGGCCACCAGCGCGCGGGCGATGAGCGCCCGGCGAGCCTCACCGGTGGAGAGCGTGGGCATGCGCGTCTCGGCCAGGTGCGTCACACCAAGGGCATCCATGAGCACGTCTACGCGCACACGCATGTCCGGGGTTATCTCGGCGGGGCGGTACAGTCCGATGGAGCTGAAGTAGCCCGACATCACCGTGTCATGCACCGTGATGGGGCGGTCGTAGTCGTCTTGCAGGTCGCCGGAGACCACGCCGAAGAGCTTGCGCGCCTCAAACAAGTCCCAGCGCTCGGTGCCGCGCAGCAGCACGGGGGCCGGATCGGCCGCCAGTGGCAGCACATCGCGGGTGAGGAGCTTGATCAGTGTGGACTTGCCCGAGCCGTTGGGCCCGAGCACCGCGACGCGTTCGCCCTCGGCAAGAGTGAGGCTATCGATGTGCAGGATGGTTCGGCCATCGCGCTGTACGCGGGCGTCGCAAATCCTGAGAAGAGGTGCTGTATCCATCTGGGCATGATACCGCACCGGATGGCCCGATGCTGTAAGGCGCGCATATTGTCCGCTCCGATGTAGAATACGAAGGGGGTGTCGCTCTCTGGGGGTAAAGGAGCTGTGGTCATGGCCGAGAAGATCCTTCTCGTAGAAGACAATCCGCAGAATCGCTATCTAGTGACGTTTCTGCTGGAGAAGAGCGGCTTCGAGGTAATCGCCGCCGAGGATGGCGAGGAAGCTTTGCGCGCTGTTGAAGAGCACACGCCAGCGCTCATCCTCATGGACATCCAGCTTCCCAAGATGGACGGCTACGAGGCGACTCGTCGCATCAAGGCCGATCCGCGCTTCCGGGATATCCCGCTGGTCGCGCTGACGGCGCACTCGATGAAAGGCGATCGGGGCAAGGCGATAGCCGCCGGGTGCGATGACTACATCACAAAACCGGTCGATGCCGACGGGTTGGTCGATCATATCCGCAGGCTGCTTGCCGCTCGCGGCTGAAAGAGGCGCGAGCAGCGGTATCAGGGGAGTATCGGCAAGCGGCGCGAGCAAGTATACTAAGCTTTCGCGCTACGTTGCTCGCGTCCGGGCCCGGATGGCGGCATGTCGTGAACCTGGTCAGATCCGGAAGGAAGCAGCCATAAGCGGCCTCTACCGGGTATTCGGACCCGGTCTCGAGCAACGGTAGCGTAGGGCCGGGCCATCACGTCGGTCCGGCCTTGTATACTTCTTGGAGAGATCCAATCATCCATCCGTGGGAGGCCGAACATGGCACACCGGTCGTGGTATCGGACCTACCGCCCGCAGAGCTTCTCGGACGTAGTGGGTCAGTCGCATATAGAGCGCACGCTTCGCAACGCTGTCGATGAGGATACGGTCGCGCACGCATATCTGTTCACCGGCCCTCGCGGCACCGGCAAGACCACCACGGCGCGTCTGCTCGCCAAGGCATTGGACTGCGAGAAGGGTCCAACCAGCGAGCCCGACGACACATGCGAGGACTGTCGCATGATCGCCGAGGGCACGCATCCTGACGTCTACGAGCTGGATGCGGCGTCTCGCACCGGTGTGGACGCCGTACGCGAGGAGATCATCTCGCGCGTCAACTACGCGCCGACTCGCCGCACCTGGAAGGTCTACATCATCGACGAGGTGCACATGCTGTCCACCTCGGCGTTCAATGCACTGCTCAAGACGCTTGAAGAGCCACCTGCGCACACGGTGTTCATCCTGTGCACGACGCATCCGCACAAAGTCCCGGAGACTATCCATTCACGCTGCCAGCGCTTCGACTTTCACAGGCTGGGCGTGGACGAGATCGTCGGTCGCCTGCGCTACATCGCCGACTCCGAGAGCGTGAAAGTCGATGATGCCGCGCTCGAGCTGATCGCCCGCCACGCGCTGGGCGGGATGCGCGACGCCATCACCACGCTTGAGCAGCTGGCGGCGTTCACCTCGGGCGACATCGCGCTTGCCGATGTCGAGAGCCTGCTTGGCGAGGTGGACGAGGAGCTACTGTTCGAGGTCGCCGACATCGTGCTCAACCGGGACGCCGTCGCGGGTTTTCGCCTGGTGGCGAGGCTTGCCGAGGCGGGCGTGGACATGGGTGAGTTCGTCAAAGGCATGGTGCGGCACTTCCGTGACCTGTTCGTCGTCGCTGCCGTCGCCGATGCCGGTACCGACGCGGTGGACGCGACAGCAGAATCGCTCGCGAGACTGCGCACGCAGGCAGCGGCTTTTGGCGAGGAGCGTATCGCGCGGGTGCTCGATGTCCTCTCGGCGCTCTCAAGCGAACTGCGCTGGGCGAGCGACCAACGCCTGGCGGTAGAGGTCGCGCTGACGCGTATGGCACGGCCTGAGACTGATCTCACTCTTGAATCCCTCGCGGAACGCGTCAACGTGCTCGAGCAGTCCGGCCCGTTGACGCCGGCGCTCGCTGTGAGTGCAAGCGCCCCGGCACCGGCTCTCGCGCCCCGGCCCGCCGTTGTGACGGCACCTGCGGCTCCACCCGCCGCGCCGGAGTCTCAGGTTCCAGTGAGCACCCCTGTTCCGCAGCGAGCGGCGCCTGCTGAACCAGTCGTCTTAGAAGCGCCTGTCATCTCGGGAGGTGTGCTCGATCCTGCTGCGGTCAAACGCGCCTGGCCCGCCATCCAGGCGGAATTCAAGAAGCGCAAGCCGTCGCGATTCTATCTGTTCGATGGCACCGAGGCGGAGGTGGAGGACGACACGCTGATCGTCGAGTTCCCGGTTTCCCAGGAGTTCGCGTTGAACATGGCGAGAT
>Ga0209100_1002431_pt1 | contig 11560 bp, 10 predicted proteins | sample lystaG_FD_185480 | JGI IMG/M metagenome (GOLD analysis project Ga0209100, IMG submission 185480) | Glacier valley bacterial and archeal communities from Borup Fiord, Nunavut, Canada, to study Microbial Dark Matter (Phase II) -... | ecosystem: Environmental > Aquatic > Freshwater > Ice > Glacier ...
AGTCAGTTTGACCTTGTAAGCTGAACGCCGATGATGGATAATATATATGATGTTATCTAAAACTGTTTGAATAGCAGACGATAATGGAGTTAGAGCTACCTTTTCCGGCATCCTCAGGATGCCAAACCGGCGCACCCGCGCAAGAAGGAGAACAATATGAAAGGTTCAAGCAAGCTGACCAAAAAATGGGGGATGATACTTCTCGCTATCTGGCTGATCCTTACCGGACTTCTGCAGTTGGTCAAAATGGATATCCCTTATATCGGCGTAATTATGAGTGTGCTTGCAATCGCAGCCGGCGTGCTGATCCTTATGGATAAATAATACTCTCCTGAGTTGAACGCAGAAATCGAATTATCTTGAAACAAAAGATACCTCCCGAGTGAAACGGCGCATTACATGCGTTATGTGAACGCGGGAGGTATTTTTTAATCCTGGGATACAATCGGCTTCAAATCAAGTATTATTTTCTGAGGGAAATCTTTTTCGCCATTTAATATTTTCATAGCCCATTCGACGGCCTCTTTCCCTCCTGTGCTTCGGAAAAAAGTTCCGGCCAGCGAACCACTTTCTACTAATTCGATGCCTTCTTTTTCCAATCCGCACACCCCTATAAAACTTATTCCTAAAACACGCAATTCATCTGCTGCAATATTCGCGCCCAAAGCCATGTCGTCATTGTGAGCAAAAACAACATTTACATCTTCACTGGTTATGAGATAATCTTTCATACGCCTTTCGGCTGTGTCTCGCAGCCAGTCACCATCCAAACTGCCGGCAAGCTCAATTTTTGGATTTTTTGAAATCGCTTCGGCAAACCCCTGTGAAATAGCCAAAGCAACGGACGAACTCTGATTACCGCTTATTTCAAGTACTTTTCCGCCTTTATCACCCAAAAGCCTGGAGGTATACTCACCTGCCAGCGTTCCAATCAACTTGTTATCAGATCCTATAAATAAGGTGTAATCTTCTCCCTTAATGTCCTGGTCGAGTACGATAACCGGGACTTTTTCATGTGCATCTGCAATAGCCTCCTTCAAGTCAACGGCATTATTGGGTGAAATAATCAAAAGATCAATTCCGAGTCCTAACAGTTGCTCGACATCACCTGCCTGACGTGTGGAATCTCCTGCGGCATCCGTGAATATCAGGCGCATATTGTCATAATATTCACTTTGCGCCTGCATTTCTTCATAAAGTGCAATCCGCCATGGTTCGATGAGGTTAGCATGACTTACACCAACAACAAATTGATAACCAGGGATGGACTGCTTAACTTGTTCAGAACCGCAGCTCGAACAGAAAAGCGAACATGTGACCAGCAAAAGTATTATTTTACGCATGCTAATTTACTCCTCTAATTAAAAAATTTTTCCCTATATACAGAAGGCGAAATGCCAGTATGTTTTTTGAAAACCGTACTAAAATAATGCTGGTTGGCATAGCCGACTTTCTTTGCGATCAAGATTAACTTCACTTCGCGTTGCGCCATAAGGCAGAGCGCTTCAGACATTCGTTTTTCGGTAAGATAGTCCACAAAATTTGTTTGAAGAGCTGTCTTCACAAGGAGGGATATGTAAGATGGGCTTACACTAAGCGCATTAGCTACATCTACGAGACTAAGACCTGGGTTTTGAAAATTATGATCAATATAAGATTTCATTTTTTCTAAAAGAGGATTTGTTGTCTCCCATTCTTTGATATGAATCTTCATAATATTTATGCAGTCTTTTACTTGTCCGGGCGAGGTAATTTCCATACTGTCTATATGGCAGTGTGTTTGCAAATGCTGTTTAATCGTTTGAGCTAGTTCTGTGAGCTGTTCATTTGTTGGTTTTTGAGATGTGATAATAACGCAGCACTCTTTTTCGTCCTGTCCGAAAAAATGCACATCAAGCTCCTGCATAAGTTCGCTGGCTATATTGGTAACACAAAACAAAAGAAGAGACTGCTCTTGCCAGAATAATATTTTACTGGTATTAAAATTTGGCTTGATAAGAGTAATATAGGCTTGATCAGGCCATACCAAATCCCAAAAAAGCAACTCCGTTTCCAACTGTCCAGGAGCAAGGGTTCCTAAAATCCATTTTTTTGCAAAATGATTCCACAGCAAGGTCTCGTTTTTTTCAAGCTGAAACATGACTTGCTGATTTTTGTGAGTTTGCGAACACTCTGCTTCTAATTCTGTGATTGCTGACATCAAGTATTCGATCAGCGCTGCCTCGTCAATGGGCTTCAACAGATAGGCAAATGCCCTGAGAGAAACACTTGCCTGCGCAAAAGAGAATTGATCAAACCCCGTAATTACAATACATTTAGCTTTAAAATTACTGGCTTTGACAGCCGCAAGAAATTCAAGACCATCCATGTTCGGCATGCAAATATCCAACAGCACAATATCGGGCAGATTCTGACGCAAAAGTTCCATGGCTGTTTCGCCATCTCCCGCCTGTGCACAAACTTCAAGGGGCAATCCTGAATTTTCTATAAACCGGCATAATCCCCGGCGTATTTTAGGCTCGTCATCCACAACCATAATTTTCCACATCGTTTTTACCTCGTTACTGTTGTTTTGGAAAGATAGGGCAACGCAATTTGCTGACAATCCCACCGCCTGGATTTTCACTAAGCGTAACCCCGAACGTTTCTCCAAAATGCATAGCAATTCGCTCGTTCACATTGAATAAACCAACACCCATACCCTTTTGGCGGTTTTTCAGGCTAATGTTAAGTTGCTCCAACTTATCTGGTTCTATGCCCTTGCCATTATCGGCAACGTCAATACATAAAATGTCATTCTCTTCATAAATATTTAAAATAATTTGTCCGTTGCCTTTTTTAGGTTTGATACCATGATATATTGCATTTTCAACAAGCGGCTGCACAATTAGTTTGGGCACTGTTAATGCCAGCAAAGACGGATTAATCGTCACCGAATAATTAAGTTTATCTTCATAGCGAATTTTCTGGATGTATAGATAACATTCCACATGGGTAAGCTCGTCCTGTAATGTAATGAACTCATTGCCATGGGAAAGTCCGATGCGGAATAAATTTGAAAGCTTAGCCACTATATTTTCAATATCAGTGGCCTTATACTCTTTAGCCATCCAGTGAATAGTGTCAAGAGTATTGTATAAAAAATGCGGATTAATCTGTGCCTGAAGTGCATCGATTTCTGCTTTTCGCTTATTTTTTTGCTCTTCAACAACTAAAGACAAAAGAGCACGAATCTTTGTAATCATGATGTTAAAACTGTTCCCCAGCATATCCACATCATAGGAATCACGTCCCTCGTAGTGAACAGTAAAGTCGCCTTTTTCTGCCTGCATAATCAGCTGTTGTAAGCGGAAAATAGGCTTGGTTATTGTCTTTGTCAAAATAAGCGCTAAAAATATTCCCAAAGCCAATGAGACTACGGCCACCAGCATCATTATCTCCTGCATGGTAACTACATTGGCAGGCGGCGTATCAGTAAGAAACATTCCTATCGTTTTCCATCGGGTGTTGTCAGATACGGAATATAAAAATGTAAATTCATCACTGCCTATTCTGGTTACAAATGGATCCTTGCTTTCGCCTGCAAACCATTCCGCGCGTACACGATAGACTTGCTGGTTTAAAGGGGTATAAACAACCTCGCCCTTTTCATCCATCACAAAAATTGTTCCTTTTTGTCCGAGTTTCAATGTTGCTAAAAAGACCTCGATTTCTTCTAGCTTGAGGTCAACAGATATCGTGCCAAGAAGTTTGCCGTCGATAGGGTCGAGAACGGCTGTAGTGAGCATAACAACATCGTTATTGGAGTATTTTTTCCAATTGCGCAGGTTTCGTCGAATCGGTTTAGAAAAGATATGATGATGGTCAGGGCTTGCCGCCGCATCCTGGTACCATTGTTCTTGATTGAGCGGGTCTTTAGTAACACGATAAAATTCGTTGGATACATATCTTCCATTTTCACATGAGACCAAAAGGCCATTTACCTGTGTAAGCACATTTGCATTGTCAGTCAAAATCTGGCGCAGCTCTGTCTCTAGGTTCAACCGGATATTTTCATCGCAGATTTTTCCGAGGCGCATATAATCCAGAAGAGTTTTATCCAATGCCAGCGCTGACATATGTTTTTGCGTGGCCATTATATACGTGTCCATGTTGCTTTGGACTTGTTCAAGAAGCTGTAAAGTGTATGTCATATTTTGCTCAGAAATGGCATTGGAATAATACACGCTGCCCAAAATACTGGTAAGCAGAATACAAAATATAATAATCACTGAAAAGCTTGCCATTAAGCGGAAACGAAGAGTTTTTGTATGGTTTTTCACAACGGATACCTCACTGGATCTATCATACTCCCTAATGGTTTTAGAAAAAATATGTTTAGAAGTCAGATGCCGGAGATTATAACTGGATTATAAGAATTTATAAATACTTCTCAAAATATACACTGCATAATGTGCACATCAAACGACAAACAGATGAGGTGATCAAGTTGGAAACACTGCTGCAAATGAAAAACATTTCAAAATCCTTCGCTGCTGTGAAAGCGTTGAATGATGTGAATTTCGATCTGCACACCGGCGAAGTTCACGCATTAATGGGTGAAAATGGCGCAGGCAAATCTACATTGATGAATATCCTGTCCGGGGGAATTTCGTTTTTTGACGGGGATATATTCATCGAGGGTCAACGAGTTCATATTAAAACCCCTGTTCAGGCACAGCGGTTGGGGATAGCTAAAATCCACCAGGAACTCCAGTTGGTACCTTACATGACCGTCGCAGAAAATATTTATATGGGCCGCGAAAAAAGCAGATTCGGTTTTGTCAGTGATACCTGGATGAATAAGGAGGCAGCTGAATGCCTTGCTCAGCTTGAGGTAAATATAGATCCTTCAACACTCGTTAAAGATCTGCGTGTGGGCGAGCAGCAAATGGTGGAGATTGCAAAAGCACTGAATATGCATTCCAAAATTTTAATTATGGATGAGCCAACCTCAGCAATCAGCAAGGCTGAGACCGGTCACTTGTTCACGGTAATTAACAAGCTTAAAGCACAGGGCGTGGGTATTATATACATTACTCATCGAATGGAAGAAGTCTTTCTCATTTCAGACCGACTTACTGTGATGCGGGATGGTGTATATGTCGATACAGTGAATGCAAAAGAATCATCCGAGGAGAAAATTATCTCAATGATGGTAGGCCGCGATATTAAGGCTATGTCCGTCAAAAACAAAGACGTATTGGGCAAAGAAGTTATGCGTGTAGAAAATCTCAATTTTTCCCCGAAAGAAGGCAGTTTTAAGCGAAGTCTGAAAGATGTTTCCTTTACAATACACGCAGGTGAAGTAGTTGGAATTGCGGGGCTAATGGGTGCAGGAAGAACGGAGCTTTGTGAGTGTGTTTTTGGCGTTCATCCGAAAACCAGCACAGGCAATTTCTACATTGAAAACAAAAAAGTTAATCTTAGAAGCCCTGGGGATGCAATTAACCATGGTATATCGTTTGCCACCGAAGACCGTAAGAGTCAAGGGCTGGTACTACAGCGCTCAATCGGTGAAAACATGTCCCTGCCTCTTCTAAAACTGTTCAGCAAGTTAGGTTTTATGCAGGTTCAGCTTGAGAAAAAACGTTGGGTGGAAAAAATAAGACAATTGAATATCAAAACCCCAAGCTCAAAAACGCTTGCAGGAGCATTGTCGGGCGGCAACCAGCAAAAGGTTATTCTTGGCCGCTGGCTGCTTACCAATCCAAAGCTGCTAATTTTGGATGAACCAACCCGTGGTATCGATGTCGGTGCAAAGTCCGAAATATATAAGCTTATCGATCAATTGGCAGAGCAGGGAATGGCGATTCTGGTTGTTTCTTCAGAAATGCCTGAGCTTATTGCCCTTTCAGACAGAGTGATCGTGCTCTGTGAGGGGCGGATCACAGGTGGATTTTTGAGGGAAGATATCACACAGGAAAAGTTGCTCATGGCTGCAACGAGAATGGAGGGGAATAAATGAAACAGCTTCAAATTAAAATGGGCAATACGATAAGTAAAAATAATATTATGGGATCGGTAAAAAAGGTCCAAAGTGTTTTTGGACTCATTATTCTACTAATTATTGCATCTTTTGTCTGTGTTAAAAATGGTAAGAATCTTTTTTTAGATTGGCGCAATATAATGAACGTTTTACGCGCTGTCTCCGAAAACGGTATTATTGCTGTTGGAATGACCATGGTTATCCTTTTAGGAGGTATTGATCTATCCGTCGGATCGGTTCTGGGTCTTGTAGGTACCGGTTCAGCAGCGCTTATGATGAACAATCATTTTGGCTTTGTCCCAACCATTATTATCGGTCTGGGTATTGGCTGTGTTTACGGTTTGTTTAATGGTGTCGTCATTACAAAAATGAAAATGCAGCCATTTCTGGTTACGCTGGCATCAATGAGTATGGCTCGGGGAATTGCAAGGATATGGTCAAACGGTGCAGGAATCCCTTTAAGTTATGGCGATGGTCTTGCGCCGGTTCAGTTTGAATATTTGCAAATACGTATTGGAGGACTAATTCCAGTCCCTGCAATTATTTTTGTAGCTGTTGCGATTATCTTTTCGATTGTATTAAACCGCACAAAATTTGGACGGCAAATCTATGCTATCGGAGGCAATGAACGCGCGGCATTTCTGGCAGGCATCCGTGTCCACCGAATCAAGATATTCGTTTTTATGATTTGTGCAACGCTGTCTGCTTTATCGGGTATGATACATGCGGCTCAGGTTTCCCAAGGCGGTCCGAACGACGGCATTGGCTACGAGCTTAATGCGGTGGCGGCTGTGTGCATTGGAGGAACCAGCCTGGCAGGAGGTAAAGGAACGATTGCCGGAACGGTCATTGGTGCCGTAATACTCGGGTTGTTGGACAATATAATGGGACTCAACGGTGTTAACTCCAACCTTCAGCTCATTGTAAAGGGACTCATCCTCATTCTTGCCGTATTTTTACAGGCAGATAAGCAGAGGGATTAAGTTATATATTGGTGGTATATCCCCTGATATAGATAGACAGGCAAAGTAAAAAAAACAAGGAGGAAAATCATGAAAAAATCGATTCTGGGACTTGCTATTCTACTTGTAGTATCCATGTTCTCCACCGGCTGCAGTACTGCGGCAACAGCTACAAAATCTACTGTTCCCGACGTTTCTGAAACAAACTCCGAATCCGTAACGGAAGATACATCAGCTGCATCACAAACAGAAACAAAAGATAAATTTGTTATTGGTATGGCTCAGTGCAACCTCGGGGAACCGTGGCGTGTGGCTATGAATGACCAAATTGCACTGGCTGCCAAGGATTACCCGATGTTTGAAATCGTTTACTCTGATGCTGCACAGGACAACTCCAAGCAAATAGCAGATATTGAAAACTTTATCCAAATGGACGTTGACCTGATCATAACCTCGCCGAATGAATCAAAACCACTGACCAATGTTATTAAAAAAGCTTATGATGCTGGAATTCCGGTCATTTTGCTTGATCGTAAAATTGAAGGTGATTCCTACACTCAGTTTATTGGCGCAGACAATGTGCTTATGGGACTCGAAGCAGGAAAATACGTTGCAGAAACTTTGTTGCCCGATGGCGGCAAGGTTCTCGAGATCAAGGGACTTGAGGGCACTTCCGGCGGTATTGATCGTGACAAGGGATTCCGCGAAGGAATTGCTTCAAATCCTAAAGTTGAAATAATTGCTGTCAGCAATGCTGACTGGCTGCGCGAAAAAGCAATTACAATAGCCGAAGAAATGCTTCAGGCTAATGAAGAAGTTGACCTTATTATCACGCTCAACGATCCTATGACCGAGGGAGCATACATAGCGGCTAAAAATATGGGCCGCGAAAAGGATATTATGTTTGTTGGTTTTGATGCGCTGCCCACGCCTGACGGTGGAATCAAATCAGTTATGGAAGGGCGTATGTCCCTCACGCTCGTTTACCCGACAGGTGGAAAAGAAGCAATTGAGAGTGCATATGCCTTGCTGGTAGAGGGTAAAACTCTTGAAAAAAATATTACCCTGGGTACTGAACTCATCACTCCGGAAAATGCAGAAGATGCTTACATAAGATACGGCGGTGAATAAACCGGCTAAATGAATGTATCTTGAATGAAGCATGTCGTACCTCAAAGAGACGGATGTATCTATAAGTTGTCCGTAAAATGGTAAGTAGACAAGCAAAATGAAACAGCCTGAGCTCGACTCTCCGTCGAGCTCAGGTTGATTTGTATCTATATAAAGCCTAATCAAACCTAGAAGGCGGAGACCCAACCCTATCGCTGTCATGTTCGGTTCGGGCGTTATTGGCGGAGCCATATATCTACTGTCCCGATAATTTCTTTACATCGCCGATCTCGTAAATTATAATAATAAATGCAAATTCAAAATTTATGCTTTCTATTCTTGGGTGACAAATATGTTTAACCGTTTCAGGAAATATGTTGCTTCCAGTGTGGGTAGAAAGTTCACGGTTAGTCTGGCTCTGTTTATGATAGTGCCTCTTCTTTTGGTGTTCGTTTTTATTAACAAAAATGTGAGGGATTATTCCTATAATCAGGCATGCCTTCTCAATTTGGAGATTCTCAAACAGAGCAAGACCAGCATTACCACGTATACGAATGACATGGAGTTCGTTTCAATGAGCATTCTGGGTGATGAAGCCGTGCAGAATTTTGTTAAGCTTTATGACAACCAGACAGCTTCTGAGACGGAAAAAAGAAAAATTACCGTAGGGTTTACCATTCAGTCCCTGATGCAGTCCAGGCCTTATATCAAGACGATTTCACTATTTCGCGACCAACAGATTTTTCTTCAGTTCGGCGACTTGGTTCTCAAGGAAAACACGGAATATCTGGAAGCGGCCAAAGCGAAAAAAGGCAGGGTCCTTTGGACGCCTGCCTATAAATATGACAATCCGACACGCGATTATAATAAAGATAAATATGTGGTGTCTCTGATTCGTGTTGTAAACGATCTTTATTCCATGAACGAACTTGCTATGGAGAGAATTACAAGCGACGAGAGTCAGGTTTGCGGGCTTTATAAAGGATTGGCATCCCCTGAAAGCAACATGTTCATTATAAATACGGCCGGTGATGTAATATCCAGTATGGACAAGAGCCAGCTGGGGCAAAGTATTGCAGCAGAGCCGTATTATAATCGTTTACACATGGATCAATCCGGGTTTTTCGAGCAGACAGGCAGCGTATATACATTCTATAAGATCAGTAATCCGGAATGGACAGTTGTCATGGTCGATCCGGCGAAGAATTTTTATGCAGGATCTTTTGACATGAACATTATTATTTATATCTGCTTATTGCTAACCGTTCTCTTTGGGATCTTTTTCAAATTCATACAGGACAGAAACATTATCCGGCCTGTAAAAGAGCTGGCTATTGAAGCTCGTCATTTTAAAGACGGCGATTATAATGTCAGCATGCATACGAAAAGCCAGGATGAAATCGGACAGCTTAATGAATCGTTTGTCGACATGGGACAAAATATCAAGCGGCTCATCGAGCAGGAATATATAAGCAAAATCCGTCAGCGTGAAATCGAACTTGCCTATATGCAGTCTCAAATAAATCCGCACTTCCTTTACAACACTCTTGACTCGATAAGGTGGATGGCTGTAATAAAAAAACAACCCCAGATCTCTGAGCAGATAGAGGCTCTGTCGGACCTTTTTCGCCACGCCCTGAACAGCGGAAGAGAGATGACAACAATCCGGGAAGAAATTGAGCATGTAAGAAATTATATGAAAATTCAGAAGAATCGCTTCAATGACCGGCTGGACTATGATATTTCTGTCGAAGAAAGCCTGCTCCATGTCAAAGTACTTAATCTGGTATTGCAGCCTCTTGTTGAAAATGCCATCGTACATGGACTTGAAGAAAAAAAGGGCGGCGGAAAAGTATCCATTCAAATCAAAAAGGAAAACGGGAATATTATCTATATGGTGGCCGATAATGGCGCAGGGACAGATCAGGTCGAAATTATTCGCAAACTTGGCCTGCCGGATGAGTCACACAATGTATTCTCCCTTAAAAATATAGATGAAAGAATAAAATATAAATACGGGGAAAATTATGGTTTGGATTTTCATAGCGTGAAGGGAGAAGGCACGCTCGTTACAGTAACCATACCATCCGAGGAGGGCCTGATAAATGAAGCAACTTAATTTGCTTATCGTTGACGATGAACAAAACATTCGTATGGGCCTTAAAGATGGCGTAGACTGGCAATCGGCCGGGATAAATCATATCTATACAGCAGAAGACGGCGGCGAGGCATTGGCGCTATGCGAAAAAAAGCAAATTGATATCGTCATTTCAGATATTAAAATGTCCGGTATTGACGGTATGGAATTGGGCGCCCGACTTTCGGTCCTTTATCCCAACATAAAAATTATCCTTTTAAGCGGTTATTCGGATTTCGAATATGCAAGGCGAGCCATCAAGTTCGGCGCCGTGGAATACATGCTCAAACCAGTTAAGATTCCGGAAATTCTGGGTTGTGTGAAGAAAATGGTCGAACAGGTCAACCTTGCCATCCGTGTAAGGGAAGAACAGGAAAAGGAGCTTCGGACCAACGAAATAAGGAGCCTTTTGGATTCTCAGGGACAGGAAGACAAGGCGATGAAGAGCTATGAAGGGCTGCTTAAGCATCAGTGCATTTTCGGAAAAGACAATAAAGAAACTTTTAAGACCTATTCCCCGATGATTATATTGTCTTTGAATTATATTTATACAAATTCCCATCAAAATATCACCGTTGATGATGTGGCCACTTTTCTCAAAAAATCCAACAACTATTTCAGCTCCCTGTTCAAGAAAGAAATGGGTCTGTCCTTTGTGGAATACTTGAACCGTCTGCGTATCGAAGAGGCTAAAGTTCTTCTTGTGCAAACAACCATGATGACCTATGAAATCGCAGAACGCGTAGGATTTAATGATTATAAATATTTCTCTGTTGTCTTCAGGAACACTACGGGAAAAAGCCCGTCCCAATACCGCAGGGAATAATTGCCAATAATTGCTGCCCGCCATAAATTGTAGAATTTTAGATGTTTTCGTTGCTATTTGCGTTTAGAAAAGATCCGGCAATCTCTATACTTACATCAAAATGAATGGAAATTCGAGAGATGGAGGGTTCTGTCTTGCGTTTGGCAAAAATAGATAAAAATAGCGTCTCAAATCATTTGATGCCAAATATTTGAACCCCTTGAGATTATAACCTACCGAATTGTATGCGGGCTGTAAATTTATATTCTTATTATATTGGAGGAAAAACAAGATGAGGATTGTTAAGGCCAAAGAAACTATGACTTCAAAAGAAAGAGTTATAAAAACATTCAGACATGAAAAGACGGATCGTGTTCCGATTGACTATGCAGCGAATCCGACGATTCATCACAAGCTTTGTGAGGCGCTGGGAATAAAGGATGATGATTTTCTTTTGTTATACGAAGCTCTGGGTGTCGACTATAGAGAGATCTGGCCGAAGTATGTTGGTCCTCTCA
>Ga0209100_1002435_pt1 | contig 11534 bp, 9 predicted proteins | sample lystaG_FD_185480 | JGI IMG/M metagenome (GOLD analysis project Ga0209100, IMG submission 185480) | Glacier valley bacterial and archeal communities from Borup Fiord, Nunavut, Canada, to study Microbial Dark Matter (Phase II) -... | ecosystem: Environmental > Aquatic > Freshwater > Ice > Glacier ...
CTTTTTTCACCGTGCTCAGGCGGTGAGCGACCACCACTACCGTCCGGCCTTTAAAAAATTGATCCAAATTATCCATAATCACACGTTCATTTTTGGCATCCAACGCATTCGTGGCCTCATCGAAAAATAAATAATCCGGGTTTTTATATACAGCCCGTGCAATCAGGATTCGCTGTTTTTGACCTGTACTAAGACCGTGCCCATCATTCCCTATTTTTGTTTCGTAACCAAGGGGCAATGCATCAATAAAATCTTTGATATTGGCTGTCGAAACAGCCCTTTCTATTTTTGCCGGATCAGGCATTTCGTCCATAATTCCCACATTATTGGTAATTGAATCGGAGAAAATATACCCCTCCTGCATCACCACGCCGCAACGTTTACGCCACTGTCCCGGACTATAACTGTCTAAATTAATATCACCCAGCCTGATTTCACCCTTGTTGAGTTTGTAGAAACCCAATAACAATTTCACCAGGGTAGTTTTTCCACTGCCACTCGTACCCACAATGGCGGTGACCTTATTGGCCGGTATTTCGAGATTGATCTTTTTAAGGACTTTTGGAGAATGCGGCCCCTCGTAATGAAACGTCAGGTTTTTTATTTCAATCGTTTTGTTTGCAGGTATTTCCTTTATCTTATTATCATCCGTGTTTTCTTCATTGTCTTTGTCATGTATTTCGCCCAGACGCTCTAAACTTATTTTGGCATCCTGAGCGGACTGGATAAACCCGATAAATTGCTGGATGGGTGAATTTAGCTGACCAATGATATATTGCACAGCCATCATCATCCCCAGTGTCATATCTCCCGTAATCACGGCTTTGGCCGAAAGAAAGGAGATAAAAACATCTTTGGCCTGGTTGATAAACGATGCCCCGATCTGCTGGTTTTGGCTCAGCATCAGCCCTTTTACACTCACTTTATACAAACGCGCCTGGATACGTTCCCATTCCCAGCGTTTTTGCTTTTCGCAACCATTGAGTTTAATCTCCTGCATGCCTGAAATTAGCTGCACTACATTACTTTGATTGGCAGCCGACTGCTGAAACCGCTTGTAGTCCAGTTCTCTACGTTTCTTCATAAATAGTAAAACCCAACCGATATAGAGTGTGCTTCCCAGAAAAAAGACTCCCAGAATGCCGATATGGTACGAAGCCATAATAAAAGTGTAAATCACAAGAGTAATCACGGCAAAGACAATATCAATCAGCGATCTGGTCAGGAACGACTGGATGCGGCTATGGTCTCCAATGCGCTGCATAATATCACCGATCATTTTTGTATCGAAAAAGGCAATGGGCAACTTCATCAGCTTGATTAAGAAATCGGAGATCAGTGAAATGCTTACTCTCGAAGTGACGTGAAGCATAATCCAACTACGGATCATTCCGTTGGCCGTTTGCCCCAGAGTGAGTAACATTTGGGCAAACAGTACCATTCCTACAAAAGCCAGATCGCTGTTGCCAATCCCATAATCAACAATCGATTGGGTCAGAAACGGAAAGATCATACTGATAATACTCCCAGTAAGCATTCCAAGTCCCAGTTGTGCCATAAACTTCCGGTAGGGGCGCAGATATCCCAACAGGTACGTAAATTTCAGCTTTCCCTTCTGCTCATCTTCCTGGTTGTAGAAATCGGGAGTTGGTTCAAGCAACAGGGTCGTACCCTCTTTATCCCCATCCTTTTTGGTGCTGAGCCAGCATTTCAGAAACTCCTCTTTGGTGTAAGTTAATAACCCGATGGCAGGGTCGGCAATAAGGATTATCTCCCCACCCGCCCCTTTTCTTTTGGAGAGGGATTTTTTGATATCGTAAACAACTACAAAATGGTGTTGATTCCAATGGATGATGCAGGGGAAAGGCACTTCATCGCGTAGTTGCTCCCACGTAAGTCGATAGCCTTTAGTACGCAAACCAATGCTCTCAGCGGCATCACTAATTCCCAGCATTGAAACTCCCTCACGGGTAATATACGATTGGCTACGCAAATATTGCAATGAGTATGTTTTTCCATAGTGTTTGGCCACTATGCGAAGGCAGGTGGGACCGCAGTCCATGGCATCAAGTTGTTTATAGTGTGGGAATATGGACATTTACATTATTTTCAAGGCGCTGATTTTTAGGATTTAATATGATTTTTAGTTTGGCAATTTATAAATTTGAGCTTTTGACAATTTCACCATTTCTTCCTTTTTAAGGCTTCACATGGCAGAGGTTGGGTTTGCCTATGGCCAGTTCATAGGTTGAGATAGGTTGGCATAAGCAATTGTATATACAATTGGAACAAGGCTGTACCTTCCTTCGTACATTTAACCAGTTATTTCCTGTAACAAGTTCTTTATGTATGATTTGATTTAAAGAATTTTCGGGAAATTTACCTATTTCTGTGTCAGAAACGTTACTGTAAATATTTCCATTGGGAAAAACAATTAAATGCCCAAAGAAATAATCATTTAGAACATAGTTTCTTTTGATCTCTTTTTCGGTATGTTTTTCCTCAAAAATATCGCTTACATCAGTGAATATATATTGTTCGAAAAATGCTGAGTTCTTTCCATTAAAAATAGGAGTAAAACGAATATTATCGATAGAGTGGATGCTAACATATTCATTTACAAGATTGATGTCTTTTTCAGATTGAATAAAGAAATTAAATAATATTCTATTTGAAAATTTAAGCATAGATGATTTTGTAATAAGCGGAAGATCTTTTATTGAAGGAATCTGGATTTCAATAAAATTTTTAGGAGTAGAGAGGATTTGTTGGAGAAGTGATACGTCATCAGTCAGATGTTTAACATTAAAAAGATAATTTTTCTCAAATTCATATTGATTCAATTCTTCAATTAATTTTCTGATCTCCCGAAATTTTAAGATATTTCCACCTACAAGGTTTAGTTTTAACAATGAAGATTCTTTTGATTCTATGAGTAATTGCACGATAAGACTTAAACCAATTTGTGAATCGCTTATCGTTTGGCAACAAATTGTTTGTTTATAGTATTTCTGACAAAGCGAACACGAACTATCACAATCGCCATTTAAAAATATAGTAAGTTGAGTAAGATTGTATAAAACATTTTTTCCGAATTTCTCTTCCGATGGACCTCCTGTTTCGGTTAATATCATAGGATTACCATTAAATCTTATAGGTTCTTTCCCATTGTTAGCAACAGGAATAAGATCTGTCATAAAATCATCTCTTGTACGGTCAATAAAATGCTTATATTTCTCCACCTCACTTTGTTTTAATTCTTTTACACCAGAATTAAGAGTAGATAATGTTTCTTGGACTAACGAAAATATTTCTTGATCGTAAAACTCATAATGCTTGTTATTGAGTGGGTTGTACATTAAAATCTCATTTGATGGAACCATATTAGTATGTATGTATGGCTCAATACTAAACCAATATTTATTATTTTTCATATATCCAGAGTCTTAAGGTTTTTTGTTATTTCAGTGATAATTTCGGGAGTTTCTTCACATTCATCAATTAAGTTTTGCACGTAAGCTGAAAAACTCTTTTCCCCTAAGAATTTTTTGCAATGAATTGGCTGGTTCTTTTCCTGATCCATTGTAAAAAGGCACGATTTGCAAAAATAGTTTTCGCATTTACGACACTGTTTATCCACGATGTCATCAAATAATTGATTATAGTAAGAGGTTATTTGATCGTAATCAATCAAGACTTCAGTGTCTGTAACTTTTCCCATAATAAAATCCGGACTAATTTTTTCACAGGGGAGTATTATCCCATCAGGGCGGAGGTATAGTTTTTTTTGAAAAGGAATACATGTTCCGGTAGGAGGAAGAAGCTGGGTGTAAGGAAACCGGAGTTCATTAAATTCATAAAAAATATTGTTGTTGTGATATTGCATGAAAGTGAAAACATTTGATCTAATCGGCGACAGCATATCTTTTATTTCAGGCAAGCATTCACTTTCTTCATCCAGTGTTTGGAATGGATTCTTATAAATTTCCTTAAATTCTTCTTTTTTCTCGTTACTTACGCCAAAAGTATTTAACATCAGAAACTGGGCTGATTTATCGAGTTTGTTTTTAAAAAACAATGAGACCTCAAGAAACGAACTTTTTTTATGGAAAACACTGTTAAAATGAACATTATTCCTGAAAAAGGCAGGATAATTATTTCTTATGGCGGAAAGATTGTCAAAGACCTTTTGAAAAGATTCTTTCCCGTTTTTGAATACCCTGAATGCATTATGCTTTTGATCTCCATCAAGACTTACAAATATTGAGAAATTCCATTTTACCAAAAAGTCGATATACTTATCGAGAAGTGTGCCATTGGTTGTTATAGAATAGGTGAAACTGTTCCTGTTAAGTTTTAATTGTTGCGAATATTCAACAATTTGTTGTATCAGTGGTAAATTAAGCAGAGGTTCCCCTCCGTAAAAACTAATGGTTATTTTTTTACCATAGGAAAGGTTATTCGGTGAGTTCCAGTATTGATAAAGATAATCGATAAGGAGTTTTGCCTTTGAAAAATTTAAATCCTTGCTTGCCCTAACTCCATGCGTTGTATAATATTCACCATAACCGCAATATTTACATTTCAGGTTGCATCGTTCCGTTACTTCAAATACGATATGTGTGGAATTAGCAATAGCTTTTTGAATAAAATCAGGGGTATAATGAAAGATATCTGAAGTGTTTATTTTTTCTGAAAAATATCCATTCTCTTTTAACAGTGAATATTTCCGGGTATAGTAATCATCCGTATTGGGTTCAGGATTTTTATTGCCTTTCTGATTATTGTCCTGCAATAATTGTTCTCTCAATTGTGGATGAAGCAACAAGATGCTTCTTTTTTCACGATCGAGAAAATAATAATTGTTGTTTTTACTGGTTATCAACATCGTGTGTCACTCTTTAAATTTTATAAATACTAATACAGGGTTATCACCGGGTTTAAGCTTCTTTAACGATAAAGGGAGTCCGGCTTTGAGTTCACCTTTTTCATTAAAGAAATTGTGTGCATAATTGTAAGAAACAAATGAATTGGCTCCTTTCGGTTGGATGTTTAAGGGAGAAGTAAAATCAGGGCCAGCAGTCAGGTCATTATTAAAAGTAAGCCACTGATCATTTTCTCTCCGGTAATTGCAGCAACGGGTCTCATTGCTTTTTTTATCATAAATGAACAGGCCTTTATTTGAGGTAAGAAAAATAAAACGACCTGTTTCCGCAATACGGGTAATATCTACCACCCAGGTGTCTCCGGGATTTTTTTCTCCTGTTATTATTGATTTATCCTCATTGTCGCGGTGTTTTAGCTTACCAGTATTTATTGCTGCATACGCTTTTATCGTAAATGTATCGATAACTTTGTAGATAGTATCTCCCCAATAGTCTTTTACGTAAGATTGATGGTTGTGAGTGTACATAATAGGATCGCACATACAGAATGGAATTTTGTCTTTCTTCTCACAAGCGATCTTCGAAATTTCTTTTTCCTGTTTCTGCGAGTAAAATAACATGCTGAATCTTTCTCCTGGCTTGGCATACAGATAGTACATATTATTGACCAATAATTCATCATCGTTAGATTGAAGTATGCTGTTGGATTTGTTTTTTAAGGTATGATTATTAATAAAATTCCCTTCGTAGTCATACGTGACAATTTTATCATAATCCAATAAAGTAATTTGCTGTTTGATTGTACTAAGAATCATGTCTCTTGGTTTCTGGCATTCTCCAGGGCCCCTTCCAATACGTCCGATCTTATTTACATACTTACCATTACTTGTAAAGTGATAAACAGCATGGTAATCGAAAATAAAAATCTCGTTATTTGTAATGAAGATTCTTTTAATCGATTCTCCCAGCAAACAGTTTCCATTTGTTTCTATGGGAATATATTCCAATGATTCGGCAACAGTACTCAATGGGTAATTATCCCGGTTTTGGTAGGCCTCATACAGATCAATGGTTAATACATTGTTTGTTTTTTGTTTTTTGCATATCGGAATTTCTTGCCCGAAAGAATAGATAATTGTAAATGCAAAAAAAACAATGAGCAGTAACTTCATAACATTACATTTTTAGTTGTTTTTCGTTAAATATCAGTCGGTACTATTTGTGCCGACTGATATTAGTTTATAGAAGAGTCAGATTATAAATATCCATCTCTGTCTCGTTGTTCCAAAGTATCGTCAACATCTGTTGCTACTTGATTTGGCATGCCACATTGGCATAACCATGCCTGGCAAGACCCACCTTTGATTCGTGAAAGTTCGTCGTTTTTCAATTCATTTGGTCGTAAAACCTTTATTAATTTTAACTTTTTCATAATTTTTAATTTTTAATTTCTTACTGAATTAATTGTTTAACCGTCGGTTTTCATGGCAGGGTTGGCAACCCTAGTGCCGGGTTAAAAATTGTTATCTTTGCCTTGTACCTCCTTCCTCTGTATAGGAGGAGTCCGGGCAGGAAGTGAAAGTCAGTTCAACAACAGAGCTTCCTGCCCTTTTTCCTTCAAAAGTGATTAAATTGAGATATTGTATCATGATTGAATTGTTAAATTGTTTCATGCTTAAAAATTTGAATGTCTAATAGTTTAGGAATCTGAATGTCTGTGCTTAATAATTGCTGATACACCTGCATGGTAGCTTGTCCCATGTGGGCAGCGGTGTAATGGTTTTGCCAATTGTTATATACATTTTGGGACAATTTCCGAGCAAGGACTCTGTCTGTCAATAGTCGTTTGATGGCTTTGTAAAGTCCCTGTGATGTGATTTCCAAACCCAGTAAGCCATTAGTCCGTGCCTGTAAAGGGGCAATTAATGAGTTTTCTTCGTTAATAAACAGTTCTTTTAAGCCGGGGGCATCGGAGCAAACAATAGGCAGGCCGTGCTGCATCATCTCCAAAGCTACATAGCTGCATTGTTCAAACTCGGAAGGAATCACCCCTATGTTTGCAATCTGGTATAATTGTTTTACCTGTTCGGCAGTTAGCTTTCCTGTAAAACTAACCCGTCCGAAATTGTCCTGTACCTGCTCCATAAACGGCTCCAATTCACCTTTACCAACCAGTATCAATTGCAGGTTTTCATAATCGTTGGTAAGCTGCTTAAATGCTTCAATCAGTTTTTCAATCCCTTTCCCTTCTTGTATACGGCCAACAAACAATATGATGTGATCATCGTTCAAGAAGCCAAATTGCTTCTTGAACGAATCTTTATTGTTATTTTCATCAATATTACCTTTTTGATTGGAATAGCCGTTATAAATTACTGTCATTTTATTGTGAGGAAAAGCATAATGAAAATTCATCATGTTTTTGGCAAAATGAGTGACACAAATAATATGGTCGGCTTCAGCAACTATTTGCCTATTGAATTCATCAGCAAAAGCTGAAATTTTCTCACTGTAAACATCATTGGAATCAAACGAATAGAACGAAGAAGGTAAATAATGTAATGTATATACTATTTTACATTGAATTCTTCTATTAACTTCTGTGGCTAAATTAATCTGACTATTTCGATTTAAATGAAAAACAACATTCGTCTTTTTGCTTATAAAAGGATAAATCAGATCAACACATCGGATGATGTATTTCCTATAATTATTATTGCTTTGAGCTATTCTAGGAATATGTATGTCAATCATATTCCCCTCTTTTACTTCGGTGTATTCTTTATAAGTATTGCTTTCCAAATACACCTTATACACGGCAATCCCTTCTCGTGCAGAAAGATAACCCAAAAGTTCATCTGTATAGGTACGGGCACCCGAATAATCGTGTATGACGAAGAAGAGGTTTATCATGGCTGGTTCATTAAAAAGTTCGAAATTTCAACTTTCCGCATCATTACGCCAATTCCCGCCAATCCGGTTAAAAGCCCGAACGATTTGTCTTCATTTTCTTTTGTCACATTAAAACCGGCATAACCCTGATCAGTTTCATCAAATTCAAAACTATGATTGTTCCAATACAATATTTCTGTTTGGTAATTCTCTTTCCCGGTAAGCTGAAATAATTGTTTGTAAATCCATGCAATACCACTTGTGCCGTTTTGCATAAAAGCAGAATTTGGAACTAATTCTTCAGTAATGTCATTCCTGTCTATTCCGATCATTAGATTTTGAATTAACCTGTCAATTGGACCATCCAATAACTGTTCAATTTTGAGACTTTTTAATTTTTCTAACGCTAAGACCAACAAGAGACGCTTACTTTGCTGCTGTGGCAGATTTTTTGTTTGGAATAAAAGAACCGTGAGTTGTTTGAGCATCCTTTCAACTTTAAAATTGAACAGGTTCAGTTGGGACACCTCAGCTAAAAACACAAGCAATACCGGATAGTCCCAGGTCAGGTTAAAAGCGTCAGTACTATTTATCAGATTCATTACCCTCTCGTTTTCAACCCGTAACTCCATTTCATCTATAAGATGAATAAGCATCTGCTTATTTATAAGAGTCGTAACTTTTTCATCAGACGATGCGGGGTTCTGGATCCGTTTCAGATAATAAGCACCCAATCCGGTAAGACCATTCAATAAACCGATTCCTTGAATTTGGTTTCTGGCAGGTTGTAATCGATTGTCAAAATCTTCAAGTACTTCATCGGTATCAGCTTCGAGAAAACCATTTTGAACAAGATATTCAATGCCCCAACCTATACCCGCCAGACCGTTTTCAAAATCCAAGGGTGTAGTGACGGTGATTTCTTCGTAAATTTCATCAATCAGCTCACCGGCATAATCTTCATAAATCTGAGTTTTGGTTTCACGCGCCAGATGGAAAAAGTAAATGGCGATACCCATCTTGCCATGCATCAAACCCAGATTGTCAATAAAACTGGCATTGAGCAGAAGAACATTGATTATCCGTTGAGATCTGTTTTTACTATTTCTGATTGCCATTATGTCCATTTATGTTCGGTTGAATTAATTATTTCATAAAAATATGAAAATAATGTTTCAAATAACGATAAAACTAACAACAACTTGTTAGGTATGCTATTTAACTCGTGAGCGTATCATTACAACTTGTGAGTACCTCCTGAAGTTGTCCCATTTTTTGTTGTGAAACTATAAATATGTCGGAATTTGAAAGAAGAATCGTCCGTTTCTGGAGGTAGATAGTATCTATGGCGTAAATGTTCACAATACAACTTCTGTTAATTCTGAAAAAATTGTTAGGCAAAACAATTTCAACTTCCAATAATGACATGGTACAAGTGAATCTTACGTTGTCCTCACAATAAAAAGTTGATAAATAATCATTAACACAGACATAAAGCAGATATTCCAAATTAATACATTTACATTCTCGCTCGTTTCGCAAAGTTAATTTTCTGGTCGTGTCCATTATTTTACGTATTTAGATGAATTTTAATTAATTATCCGAACGTGAAAAACCTATTAATTTTCATAATGCATATTTAGGATCCCAAATCTGGGCAAAGATTCGGCAAAAATATTCAGTGCTTCAGCGTTTAATCGCTGAAGCATTTTTCTAACATTGAATTCCACCGCTGCCGGCAGGGGTATTGACTAAATCATCCTGTTTATCTAACGGGTATTCCAGCTCATTCGATTGTCTTGTTTAAGATGGCCTATAATAGGTTAGATGCCATCTCTGTCCCTAAACTTTTTCCCATTGTCTGTTTCTGATAGTTATTGGCAGATGCAGGTATTTTTGTAAGGATTATGATCTTAACCCCATTTATGACTTTTCTCCCTCGAGATCCTCTGTCCACAATCCCTGTTTTTGGTTTATGCCCTGTAATCCGTCCTGTTTGCTCCAACTGTGGCAACAGGGTATCTCCATCATAAACAGTTTCTATATTTGCCATTGGGTACTGTGTCATATTCGAGGAAGCTTTTGATGATACAAATCTACGAAGGGTCATGCTTTACGCGGAATGAATTAATTGCCTGCGATTGAAATACGTAAAATTGTCAGTTATCGAAATCGCTAAAGCCTTATCTGTGCATTGGGAAATATTGCTGCATATGGAAACCTTAAACGGGATATCAATCAATATTACCTTACCTTCATTATTCCCATAACAGTTTTAAAGATGCTTCCGCTGGAAAGCACCATTGATTTTTGTCCGAAAACATTAAAAATGGCATTAATTCCATCCTGAAAACCTTTACCAGCACCTTATAAAAGAATATGTATAAAGAATTCCTCGGCTATTCCAATCCGGCAAGAATGCTGCATGCTTTATTGTGTTGAATGGAATGTATTACTTCTTCAAAAATTTGCATGACTTGTGTTTAACACGAAAAAAATGATATTGGAAGAAACAAGGCGATGAAATTTGCAATATTCAATAAAACATAGTCGATTCAAGTCATTATTTAAAAATTTCGGCTCAAACCCTTTCTTTCCATTCACAGCTTCGCACCATCACACCCAATTGAAGATCTGATATTGGCGATGCATCATGACTAAATCTCGATTTACATTTATTAATAGGAATAGGTATAATTTTGTTACCTGAAAAAAATGCTGATTCATTAATTATTTCATAAATTCTATTACAATTTGAAAATAAAATTTAATTATAGTATACATTATCAAGATATTAAACTTACTGAAAAGGAAGAAAATGTTTTACAACATTTTTTTAAATATATTGAGTATTGACATTTAAGTTCAATGAATATATATTTTTGCTTAGTCGTCATTATTCCATTATGGGAAAACTCTAGCTCCCTTTTTTGTAGATGTCATAAATAGAATGATTAAAAACCATTTACGTATGGAAAGGTTCGAGTTCTCCATCACTGTTCCATCTCTTAACGTGGGTATAAAAGAGCAAGAAGTGCAATGAAACAGCCACTTAGCAGCAAGCCAATATTGTTTCTTGTATCCGCAATGTTTGCAGGTTACGCCTTCTTTTAACCGTATATCTCGCAAGTACACCTTACAGGTTAGCTCGTCCTAAAATTTCTCAACAAATTCCAATATGTTCATAGCCAAAAGTTTTGTACTACAAAACTAATCGAACACTATGTCAAAACATGTCATACTGGTAAGATAGCGATTATGCAATTGGCCATAATGAGTGAAGTTGGTTTGGAAGGAATAAAGAAATTTTCCACCGCAAAGCATTTTGCAAGTTGGCTTAGAATTGCTCCAAACAACAAAATTAGTGGAGGTAAAGTACTTTCAAGCAAAGTGCCCTGAGGAAGTAAGCGACTTAAAATCGCATTGCGAAATGCAGCAAATGCAATCGGAAACTTGAAGGAATCTACTCCACTTCGAGATTTCTTTCATAGAATAAACTTCCATAAAGGGAGAGTATCTGCAATAAGTGCAACAGCACGTAAACTCGCTGTAATTATTTGGAATATGGTCACCAAAGGAATTTCTTATCATAACCCACATGAATATCTCTTTCTCGATCAAAAAAGAAAAATGGAACTGGCAAAATATATTCAAAAACAAATTACTAAATTTGAACTAAAGCCCGAAGAACTCGGTTTTGTAACTAATTGACAATTAATACCTAAATTTGACGGTAGTCAGAATGAGGTAAAGGAA
>Ga0209100_1002436_pt1 | contig 11533 bp, 9 predicted proteins | sample lystaG_FD_185480 | JGI IMG/M metagenome (GOLD analysis project Ga0209100, IMG submission 185480) | Glacier valley bacterial and archeal communities from Borup Fiord, Nunavut, Canada, to study Microbial Dark Matter (Phase II) -... | ecosystem: Environmental > Aquatic > Freshwater > Ice > Glacier ...
AATTCGACTGCTACGAGCCTACCGTTCGAGTGACGAGCGCGACGTCCACCTCAGCAACGCGATTCGTCTCTCCATCAACGGGATCGCTGCGGGTCTCCGCGTCACGGGCTAGGTCGGTCGAAAGCCGGGCGTGACGTTTGTCATGCCGCGTTCTTGACGGCTGCGACTACCGGCCCCGCTGAGCGCATGCGACCATACGGGTGGAGGTAGCTTGCATGATCGACTCGATCCCCGTTCAACTCACCGACCTCAGTAAAGTCTATCCCGGCGGAATCGCCGCCGTGCGCGAGGTTTCGCTCAGCGTAGCGCCGGGCCAGACGCTCGCGCTTCTCGGCCCCAATGGCGCCGGGAAGACGACGACGATCCGCGCGATCCTGGGCCTCGTGCGGCCGACGCTCGGAACGGTTCGGGTGTTCGGTCGCGATCCGCGCGATGTCGCAACGCGCCTGCGAATCGGCACGATGCTGCAGATCGCGGAACTGCCCGCCGGTTTGACGGTGCGCGAGCACATCACGCTTTTCTCCGCGTACTATCCGCAGCCGCTCGCTATCGAGGAGACGCTGCGGCTCGCGGCGCTCGATGAACTTGCCGACCGGCGTTCGGAACGACTCTCTGGTGGTCAGCGTCAACGTCTCGCCTTCGCGCTTGCGATTTGCGGCGATCCGGATCTGCTGGTGCTGGACGAACCGACGGCGAGTTTGGACATCGAGTCGCGTGTGGCGCTCTGGGAGCAAATTCGCGTGCTCGCCGTTCGCGGGAAGACGATCGTCTTCACCACGCATCAGCTCGCCGAGGCCGATGCGCTCGCCGATCGGATCGCCTTCATTTCGCGCGGCTCGATCGTGGCCGATGGGTCGCCCGCGGAGATCAAAGCGCGCGCCGGTACGCGCGAACTCGAAACGGCGTATCTCACCCTCACCAAAAGCGTTACTTTGGAGGTCGCCTCATGACGAACGTCGCGCAGATCTACGCACTCGAAACGAAATTCGAATTCCTCAAACAACTGCGGCGCCCGGCGTACGCGATTGCAACGCTCGGTTTTCCGCTGATGTTCTACGCATTTTTCGGACTCATGTCGGGCCTGCATAATAACGGCATGAGTCTTGCGACCTATTTGCTTGCCACATACGGCACCTTCGGCGTCGTCGGCGCTTCGCTCTTCGGATTCGGCGTGAGCGTCGCGCTCGAACGTGGCGCGGGCTGGCTGCTGCTCAAGCGTGCATCACCGATGCCGCCGCTCGCGTATTTTACGGCGAAGTTGATTTCGGCGACGGCATTCTCCGCGCTGGTCGTATCGCTGCTCTTTACGATGGGCGCGCTCTTCGGCGGCGTTCATCTTCCCGCACTCACGTGGCTCGCGCTTGGCGGTGCGCTCGTGGTCGGTGCGTTGCCGTTCTGCGCGATGGGATTGGCGCTCGGGTATCTGATCAGTCCGAATTCGGCCGTCGCCGTCATCAACCTGATCAACTTGCCGATGTCGTTCGTGTCTGGGTTGTGGTTACCGGTGGACGTACTGCCGCCGGTCGTTCAACACATCGCGCCCTTCATGCCGGCGTATCATTTGGGCCAACTCGCCCTCGGCACGATCGGCGCCGGCGGTTCGCAGCCCTGGTATCTGCACGTGGTCGTTCTGCTCGCGTTCACCGCAGCCGCCCTCAGCGCGGCAGCGTTCGCGTACCGCCGTGACGAAGGCGAGACCTATGGCTAAGGTCGCGTGCGTTGAACCGAGCCGGAAAAACTGGGTACCACTGCTGTGGCTGGTCTATCTGCTATGGCTTCCCGTCGATCCGATTCTCTCGCACGCGCCGCTTTGGCAATGGATTGCCGCGGGCGTATCGACCGTCGTTTTTCTCGGTCTGTATCTGACCTCGCTCTATCGACTCGATCAAGGCCACCCGGCACGAATCGCCATTCTGCTGGCGATCTACGCGATCGGCACGTGGGTGATGACCTTCAACGTCGGGGCGAGTTCGTTTTTCGTCTTCGGCGCGGGCATGATCGGCTATTCGTTCCCCTCGCGACGCGCCTGGACGATTCTGCTCGTCTACTGTGTGTCGATCCCGCTGCTTTCGGCGCTTGTGTTCCACGACGTGATCTGGAGCTGGACGATGGCGCTCGTGTTTTCCTCGATCGTGGGAATTACGAACATTCGGTACGCGGAAGAAGCGCGGACGAGCGCCAAACTCCGCGTCGCCTACGATCAAGTCGAGGGTCTGGCAAAAGTCGCCGAACGCGAGCGCATCGCGCGCGATCTTCATGACGTGCTGGGACATACGCTCTCGCTGATCGTGCTCAAGAGCGAGCTTGCGAGTAAGCTTGCCGACCGCGATCCGGCGCGCGCGGCAAGCGAGATTCGCGATGTCGAGTCGATCGCGCGCGGTGCCTTGCACGAGTTGCGCGAAGCGGTGACGGGCTATCGGTCCGCGGGTGTTGCGGCGGAAATCGATCACGCGCGAACGGTTTTGCAAAGCGCGGGCGTGACGTTCGCGGCGCAAACGCAAGCGGTTCGCTTACCTGCAACGCACGAGGGCGTGTTGGCGCTCGCCATCCGCGAGGCCGTTACGAATGTCGTTCGGCACGCGCAAGCGCACGCCGTCGAACTCCGGCTCGTGCAAGACGGCGGCACGTGTCGGTTTGAAATAGCCGACGACGGCCGCGGTTCGAGCGTTCTCACCGAAGGCAACGGGCTCGCCGGAATGCGCGAACGAATCGAAGCACTCGGTGGGACGATGCTGCGCGATGCGCACAACGGAACGCGGCTCACGCTCACGCTGCCGACGAAAGCACGCGCGCTCTGATCGACGTCCTCATCGCCGAAGACCAAGGTCTCGTGCGCGGGGCACTCGCCGCCTTGCTCGATCTCGAACCCGACATTTCGGTCGTCGCGCAGTGCGCGAACGGTGAAGAGGCGCTACGGGCGATCGAAGCGCATGTGCCGGATGTCGTCGTGACTGATATCGAGATGCCGCAGATGACGGGTCTCGAACTCGCACGTGCGATTGCGGAGCGAGGAATTGCGACGCGAGTGATCATCGTGACGACGTTCGCGCGCGCGGGCTATCTGCGCCGGGCGCTCGATGCGGGCGTCGCCGGGTATCTGCTAAAAGACCGCCCCGCCGCGGCACTAGCCGACGCCGTTCGCCGCGTTCACGCGGGCGGGCGCGTGATCGATCCGGATCTTGCGGTGGATGCGTGGACGGGTTCCGATCCGCTCAGCGATCGCGAACGCTCCGTCTTACGACTCGCGGGCGAGGGGCGCTCGTCGTCCTGGATTGCATCCGAATTGCATCTCTCCGAGGGAACGGTCCGCAATTATCTCTCGGAGGCCATCGGAAAAGTGGGCGGCACCAATCGGGTCGACGCAGCGCGGATCGCGCGGGAGCGCGGATGGCTCTAACAACGGCGCGTCGTGACGCAGCGCGCGACGACGTGCAGATGCCGGAGCCAAAATTGCGGAGGTAGCGTGCGCAGGTCGCGCTTTGACGTCGGCGATCCCGGTATATTGCGCAAGTCGACGGTCGCGCTCTCGCCGTTCGTGTCGGTCATGAATGCGCCGTACTCGTGAAGCGCATCGAGAACGACGGTCGACATGCGGGAAAGGCGCAAGCGCGCGATCTGTCGTGGCGTAGAGTCGAGCCAAAACCGCGATCCGAGCGGAGCGGCGTTCGGCGCGGGCTCGCCGTTGCACGTTTGCGAGGCAGTCGCTGTTGCCGGAGGTACGCTGTTTGCCGTGCTGCATGCGGTCGCGAGGGCAAGTGCGTGTCGGATGTGCGCGGTTCGCAGTTCCGCTACGGGAACGCGACCACCGAGCGCACTTGCTCCGGCCGCCGTCACCCCCGGCCCCGGCCAACCGGAATCGCGAGCAAGATTGTCAACGACGGTGCCGTCGACGTGTTGTTGTTGACGATGGTAAGATGGGCGTCGCTTTCCGCGGCGGCGCGTGCCTCGGCCGGAATGCGGACCAAGCGACCTTCGATCGCGCACGGCCCCCAGGGTTCGCGACAGTGAATACGCACGAGCGGATCGTTCGCGTGACCGTAATACAGCGGGAATCCGCAGTCGGCACCGTCGATTCGCGGCATGTGCATAACCCCGTCGCCTTGCGACCACGTGAACGCGATGATGGATCGAAATGTATTCGCAAGACGCGGTCGGCTCGGAAGTCGCTGGTTCCAGGGCGAACCGGTTCCGAAGAATCGTCCGACTCGATTGGCGGCGTCAACGGTACCTGAACTCGAGATGGCGAGTGCGATCGCTAGGATCGCGGGGAAATGTCGTTTCACATCAGCGTACCTCTTCCCCGAAGATCGCGCGAGTAAGCGCGAACGCCGATGCCGCGCGCTCTCGAAGCCGACTCAGCGGAAGGCCGCTAGATATCGACGTCCATCATGTTGTCGAACGGGGTGATGTTGTTTGGATGGTAGTTCTTGAGGTCCCGGTTGTAAGCGAAGAGATCCACGCGTAACGACGAGACGATCGACGGCACGTCTTTGACGAATTCATGCATCATGATTTTGAGATCCGCGATGCGTTCCGCGGTTTCGTAGTGTCCGACGAGCGCGTCCATCGCGACTTGAGCGGCTTTGTTGCACCAACGCGCGGTGTTCTCACCGACGGGTGGAAAGGCGCTACACCCGTAGCTTTCCGAGTAGTCTCCGATCGGGTTGGCAGCCCAGGCGAAGATCGTGACGTCCCACATATTGCCGTACACGATACCGCCTTGCTTCGCGGGTGCAAACATCTGCGCGGCTGGGTAGTGGTGCATGGTGAGCGCGACGCCGATCGCTTTCCAGTCCTTCTGAACGAAGGCGAGTTGCCGATCGATATCCGGCGTACCGGCGCGAGTCGCGAGGTCCAGTACCAGCTTGACTCCGCCTTTCGCGCGAATGCCATCGGCTCCACGCCTCCAACCCGCGCGGTCGAGCAGCGTATTCGCCTTTGCGGGATCGTATGGGGTCGTGCCCATGTTGACGTAGTACGGTGCCTTCACCGGCGTAACGGAATCTTGCACGATTCCAATGCCTTGCTCGACTTTGTCGACGATTTCTTGACGGTTGAGCGCTAAACGCAATGCCTGCCGAACCAGTGGATCCGCCACGACGCGATGCGTGAGATTGAAATCGAGATGGTTATATGCGTAGCTTGGTTGGCGAACGATCGTATAGGCGGGAAGCGCAGCAATCCGGTTGAGATAGGCTCCGCTGAACTGATACCACATATCGACTTCGTTCGATTGGAGTTGCGCGAGTAACGCGTTGCGATCCGGGACGATCTTGTAAACGATCTTATCGAGTTTCGGTCGTCCGCGCCAATACAACGGATTGGCGACCAAGACGACTTGCTTTGCGTGGTCCCAGCGTTCGAATTTAAACGGTCCGATCCCCACCGGCAACGCGTTGTACGGAACGTTGTTGATGTTCGCATATTGCGCCAAGAGATGCTTGGGAAGCAAAGACGGGTTCGCACAGCAGCTCGAGAAGAACGCAACCGTCGCCGGTGAGTACGGCTTTTTGAGATGGTACACGACGGTAAACTTATCGGGTTCCTCGACGCGTGCGATTTGATCGAAGCGACCGGCTTCGTTGTTCGCCAAATTGTTCACAACCGACGTACTGAACACCACGTCATCGGCATCGAAGGGCTCGCCATCGGACCACGTCACGCCTTTGCGCAGATGATAGGTGATCGTTCGTCCGTCTTTGCTAATGCCGCCGTTCGTCTGCGTCGGCACCTCAGTTGCAAGTTCGGGGTACGGCTGGTTATGCTCGTCCCACTTGATCAGCCAGGCCATCGTCATCTCCGAGAGATTCGCTACGGAGGCGGAGTGGCCGAGATGCGGATTGAGTGTCGTGAGATCGCCGCCATCGGAAATCGTGAACACGTGCGGTGTCGTCCACGCGTTCGTTCGCTCGACGGCATTTTCCGAGCTAACCGCCGTCGTACAGACGGAGAGCAGCAACGCTGCGCCGAGTACGAGCGTGGCGCTCTTGAGCAGCAAGAAGCAAAACGGTTTGTTGCCAACCATCAAAGAGTACCCCTAAAAAATAGCAAAAGCCGGTGACACCCTCAGCGCACCGGCTCGCGAAAACTCTTGGTTACGATCTTCCCTACGTATGTTGCACGAGCGCTCGCCTCTTGTCAAGCGGCTCGCAATGGAATCGCGTGCTTAGGAATGAAGCCGATGTTCCACGCCGTCGGCCGTGCGTATCCAGGTGCGATTATCGAGCGAAACTTCTTGCCGAAACGCAATCGTGTTCGGGTCGCGAAACGTATTGACGATTCGAACGTGGATCGTTTTGCCGCTGTCGTCTTTGTCTTGCCACGGGTACGTCCACGTCTTATCGGCGATCGTGAGCACGCCGCCGCTGGCGGGTCCCGTGCCGCCCACGATCACGTGCGTAGCATATGTGCGCGCTTTCGTATCGTAGGTATACACCACGAGCGCAGCGGATTTGCCATCGACGAACTGATGGCATGCGTAAAAGTCGTTGCTGCGCCAGCACTCGTTGCGCACGGTGTTCGCATCGGTGCGGGCACGACTATACTTCGTCGTATGATGGACGATTCGTACCGACCACGAACCTTGATAGGCGCTAATTGCATCGAGACCGCTGTTTTGGGCTGCATGCGCAGGCACGGTTGACACTGCAGCGAGCAACACGAGTAGTGAAATGTTGCAGACGTTTCGCACGAATCGACTCCTAAAATCCAAGTTGGTAGTAAAACCGGTACGAGCGCGGCGCGCGATTTGGCGCGATGACGTATGGGCCTTGCCCACCCAGCAGTTCGCCGCTGAAATTCGGCGGTATGCCGATTCCTGGAAAATTGACCGCGTTCGTCGAGTATCCCGTCTTCGGCCCACTGATTCCGGTGGCGACAGGTTGGTAGCGATTGCTGAGTGCCGGTTGATTGTAGAGCTGGTTGAACACATTGCCGACGAGCACGCCGAACGTCTGCTTCGACGATGGTGGCGTGAACTCGACGGACAAATTCGCGCCGAGCCGAGGCGCGCTCAAGAAGCCGCCGGCGCTGGCGGATTCGGCCGTCCCGCGTGTGGCCGAAATGTTTGGTCTGGCGAACGTACCGGGATTTTGCGGATCGACGTAGCGGTCGGACGTCGCCGGGCCGGCCGGGTTCGTCAGGTTCGTGTTTGCGATATTGAGCGGAACCCCGTTGACGAACGCGGCCGTATATAAACCGGCGCCGATGGGAAAGCCGCGGTTGTATGCGAGGATCGGGTTGACTTTCAAACCCGTTCGCGTCCGATAGGCAAAGGCAGCCGTGATGTTCAGCGGCGAGAGAAAGCCGACACGGTACTGATTGCCAAGAGCGAGCGACGCAACGGGAATCGCCGGGAAGAAATCCTCGTTTCCCGAGTTGGGGACGACGTTGGTGAATTCGTTGAGATAGGTCGCAGAAAGTTGGCCCGAAAATCCGAGGTTCGCTTCTTTCGTGAGGTACAATTCGAGACCGGTGGTGCGCGAGACACCCAAGTTCGTCGTCGTCGGCGGGTTCAAGATGATCTGTCCCGTGTTGGGATCGGTCAAGACCGTCCCGTTTGCGATGCGCGGCGATGCGACTTGGGCGAGACCGTCGTAGCCGCGCCGGTAGAAAGGCGAGATTTTGAGCGCGACGCTGTGCGGAAACTGATGCGAGTAAGAACCATCGATGTTGGTGAACGTCGCCGCCTTTGCGGGTTGGATCGGCGTGCCGTTGTAGTTGTTCGCGTTCTCCCAGTAGAGTTGATCCGCGTAGTCCTTGCATGCGCGGTCGCCCGTCGTTCCGCAGAACGTCGCCGGTCCGCCGCCGTTTGCGGCGTTGTTCGATGGGATGCCGCTGAATGCGCGAAAGACGTTTGCTTGCGGCGTTACGTCGATGAAGGCGAGAGCCGGGATTTCAACCGAACGACCGTAAGTCACGCGTAGGGCGTCGTTTTTCGAGAATTGATACGAAAAACCGGCGCGCGGCTCGAGTACCCGCGGGTGCCGCGTTTGATCGGAATAGCCGAATTGGTCCAGCGTGGGATTCGGCGTGCCGATCAGTGCGGCATTGGCGCCGGCCGTAGCGACCGTATAGAGGCCGGTTGCCGTCGGCAGGCACGTGTTGATCGAACACGTCGGCAGGCGCAGTTGCGATCCGTCGAGTCGCAATCCGAGATTGATTTTGAGCTTGTCGGATGCGCTGATGGCATCGTTGATATACAGAGCGAAATCGTTGCGATTGGTAGCGGTGCCTTCATCAGCGGGCGGGACTTGCGGTACGCCCCCGGGGAAGAATTTCGTTCCGTTCGCGTAGCTGCCATAGAGGTAACCGCACGGGCTCGGAGCGATCGGACAGTTCGGATCGGTCGGCGCGAGGAAATCGTAGGCCTCACCGGCGTTGCCGAACGCGCTAAAGAGAAGCAATCCGTCGGTGCCTGCCGGTTGGCTATACACCGGATGCAAGAATTCATACTTGCCGCCGATCGTCAGCAAGTTCTTCGAATTCAATTGGCGCGTAATGTCGAGTGCGAAACCCGATCGCTCCCCGCCCTGCAGAGCCGTAAAGTCGGATGCACCGAAAAACGCCGTACCATCGTACGGAAAATCGAACGTGACGACCGATCCGACCCGATAAAGTTTTGCGGTAAGAAACGTCGATGCATCGAGGTTGTTCGAATACTGCAACTTGAACGTGTCGTTCGGTTGATGCGTTCCGGTTGGCGCGCGATTCAACTTTTGCGTTGCGAATTGTTGGTATTGATCGAGCGTTATGAGCGACTGGATTTGCGCCGTAGTGAACCCGGTGAAAGCACGTGCGTTGGCAAGCCAGAACGGGTCGTTTGATTTGAAGAAGAGGTTTTTGAATCCGCCATACGACTGCGCGAATTCGTTGGCTTGGTTCTGGTAGAAAAATTGCAGCTGCTGGCTGTTGTCTCTTCCGAACTTATAGATCGCGTTGCTCACGACGTCTTCGCTTGTATAGGTCGAGTTGGCGTAAAAGGCACCGATTGCCGTTGCATCCGAGCCACGTGCGCCGAATTGCGCGCCGATGCGCTGACCGATGAACGAGGTATAGCTCGAAAAGCGACCGTTCGGCGTCGCAAAGCCGTACTCACCGCGCAGGTAGTGATTGTAGGCCGGCGTTCCGGCGTCAACCTCAAAGGTGCCGAACGGCGGGCGCGTCCCTTTGTTGGCCACAAGATTGATCACGCCCGTCCCGGCGTTGCCGACCGAAGCATCGCCGGCTCCCGGGGTTAGTTGCAGCGAACCCACGCCGTTGAGCGAGAGCGTGTTGACGAATTGGCTCGTGAACGCATCGGTGTAGTCGATTCCCTCGAATTGGAAGCCCTCTTCATTTTCGCGGCCGCCGCGCAGCACCGGATAGCCGTTGGCATCGAGCGATGCACCGGGCAGCGCGACGAGCAAATTCGTTTCGCTCGTACCGCCTTTTTTCCCAAGCACGGTGTCGATTTGGGCTGCGGTAACCGTATACGTATCGACGGTCTGGGCGGGTTGATAGGCGCCGCCTTGACTGCGTGCGGTCGTTCGTCCGATGACTTGCAGCTGTTTTGAGAGCGTCACCGAGACGGTCGCGGACTGATCGGCGAACACACTGATGCCCGGCTGCGTCTGCGGCTCGTACCCGGACCCTTGGAACGTGACGGTATACGTGTCCGGCGAAACGCCGAGAAACGTGAAGTAGCCCTGGGCGTTGCTCTTCGTTTGATAGCGCCCGGTCGGCGATTGTGCCGTCACCACAACGCCTGCGAGAGGCGCGCCGACAACGGTTACCGTGCCGCTAATTTGGCCCGTGGTTCCCGAGAAGCTGGTCGTCAGGCTGGTGGCTACGAATGCGACGACGAGCGTCAAAGCGATGACGCCGCGCGCGAGTGTTCTTATAAACACGCTGGTCCCTCGTGGTCCGAGTGGTGGGACCTCGATTGTCGCCCGGACCCGGCTTCAGCGTCCTAAAAAAGCTCTCAAAGAACGCTCAATCCTGAACCCAGGTGCGGAAACGCGAGCTTGCCTGCAGCGAGATGAAGCGCGGATCACGGGCGATCTGTCGTCGTTCGCCCGGGCTCACGCGAGCGAGCCACACGAAGGCGTCCGGAGCGTTCCGGACGGCCACGTAAGCGGCGGCCATTGATGAGGCGTCCCAGTCGTCGATCGAATCCGGATCGATCGTCGCCTCGGCATGCCGAAGGTTGCCGATCGCGGTTCGCGCGTGCCCGGTGAGCGCATCGAGACGAGCGTCGAGCGTCATCGCCTCGAGTCGCGTTCCGCGGTTCTGCGCGAGGTCGGCGATGACACGCCGGGCATTTCCGTACTCTTTGCGTTGGATGTACGCATTGGCAAGCGTAAGGCGGGCCAGCGGCACGAGCGCGTTTGCCTGGAGCATCTGTTTGGAGAAGGCGATAGCCTCGGCATAGTCGCCCAAGAGAAAGTCAGTCCACGCCAGCGACGCGAGCGTGCCGGGGACGTCGGGCGAGAGCGAAACGGCCCGCGCGAACATCCGGCGCGCCTGCTCCAGCCGACCCTCCTTGAGCAGAATCGTGCCTTGCCAGGCAAGTGCACTCTCTTCGTTTGGATCGATTGCGAGCGCGCGTGCGAACGACGCGCTCGCCGCGGCGTCATCGTGATGAACCGACATCTGAACGCCACCGAGTGCGGCGTACGCGGCCGCGGAATGGGCATCGCGGCGCATGGCCGCATCGGCAAATTCGGCGGCGAGGCCTTGCAGACGCGAGCGCTCCGCAAGGGAGTTCGCGTAGAATGCGAGACTCGCGCTGGTTTGCGCGCGTCCGGCGTAGCCCAGTGCACTGCGCGGGTAGTTGCGTTCGATCGATGCGTAGAGGCGGTCGCTACGTTGTAAATTTGCTTGCGATCCACGCAACTGATAGTGTTTGGCGAGCAGATAGGTCGCGGTCGCGCGCGCGTCGAGCGACGCCGATCGATGGAACGCCGGGATCACCGCCCCGATGAGGGCGAGAGCGAGAGCGACCGTGCCAAACAGCGCCCCACGCACGACCCAGGGGTTGCGGCGTGCGCGTGGCGCTACCGGTTCCGGCGCGAGGTTTGACGGCGCGGCGACATGCAAACAGTAGCCGCGCTTTGGAATATTTTCGATCGTGACGCCGCAATTGTTTTCCTTGAGGAATGAACGCAAGACGTAGATCGTTTGGGTGAGATTGGCCTCTTCGACATACGTGTCGGGCCAAATCGTCTCCAAGAGCACGCGTTTGTCGACGATCTGTCCCGCGTGCTTTGCCAGTTCGAGCAGCACGTCGATCGCTTTTGGAGCGAGCGGCACCGCAGCGCCCGCGCGGCGAATCACCCGCTCGTCGGCGGAGAGCTCGAATGACCCGATGCGATAGGGTGCTTCCATCTCCGGCGCTTATGCAACGCCGGAGAGCGAACCTCTCGTCGGCGAGGTGTCCGGAGCGGCGCATTCGGTGAGGCGGCTTGGCGATGAGAAGCGCGGTGCGGCGTCAAAACGACTCGGTCATGAACTGGAGTACCGTTGGCGCCGCCCTACTCGCACTCGCCGTTTC
>Ga0209100_1002437_pt1 | contig 11529 bp, 6 predicted proteins | sample lystaG_FD_185480 | JGI IMG/M metagenome (GOLD analysis project Ga0209100, IMG submission 185480) | Glacier valley bacterial and archeal communities from Borup Fiord, Nunavut, Canada, to study Microbial Dark Matter (Phase II) -... | ecosystem: Environmental > Aquatic > Freshwater > Ice > Glacier ...
ATAGCGTCGTGCTATCCGCTTGGTGATGGAGGAACTGTGAACCCGAAAGAAATCGGTCCTATATTCGCGACGCGCATGTCGAGGCGTGGGTTTATCACCGGCGCGGCCGGCGGAATCGCGTTGGTCGCCCTTCCTGCCTGGCCCGATTTGGCGCAGGCGTCAGGGATGGTCACCGCGACCGGTGCCCCGATCTTACAAAGTCACCCCGCAACGGAGCCCTCAGGCACGCACGTGCGTCGAATTGGCGAGACAAACGTCGTGTTCGCCTACGGAACTGTCGTTCCAAGCTTCGATGGCTGGCGATCGAAGGAACCCGAACGGAATTACCTCGACCTTGACGGTGAGTGGAAATTTGCCTTCGATCCGGATACCAACGGGTTGCGAGATGGCTGGCAGGCCTCAGACTTCGATGACCGAGCATGGGGCACCATTGCGGTCCCATCGGCCTGGGACCTACGCGATACACCAAATTTCGGCACGGTCAATGGTGCCGACTTCGGTCAGGGAACCGCGTTCAGCGACGGATATGCCTGGTTTCGGCGCGATATCCACCTCACCGGGCAATGGCATGACCGTCACCTGAGGGTGAACTTCCTCGCCGTCGGCTACAGCGCCGATGTCTGGCTCGACGGTGAATATCTGGGTAAGCACGAGGGCGCGTCAACCCCGTTCTCGATGCCCGTGTCGACACTTCGCGGTCCCGGCAATAAACACACTCTTGCAGTCCGAGTTTTCCGGAGGGCTTCCTACACCGCCTACACAGGGGGAGGTCAACCGGTCATTGATGACCTGGAGATTCCCTACAAACCGGTCGATTACTGGCCCTATGCGGGAATCACCCATTCGGCGTGGCTCGAGGGTGTTGCGTCAACGTCGATCAGCAAAATTCTCATCGCTTCCGTTGACGGCCAACTTGCGGCACGCGTGATTCTCGAGAATTACGGTTCGGAAGGTTTTTCTGGCAGCGTGACATTCGATCCCGGTCCCGGATCAGGAGCTGCCCTCATCGTCAAACAGGTGACCGTGCCCTCCAACGCCGCTTCGGTCGTTGTTTTCGACATTGCGGTCCCGAACGCGTCACGGTGGAGTCCACGAGATCCAGCAATGCACACGGCCCACGTATCTCTGCACGCGAATGTGCGGATCGGCAAGCAAGAGCCGATCGATGGCCTGACCGTGAAATACGGATTGCGGACACTCGATGTGGCTAACGAAGCTATCGAAATAGACGGCGAAGCCGTTTTTCTCAAGGGATTGAGTTGGCACGAGGAAACCGCGGCCAACGGGCGCTCGATGAAATTATGGGAATATGACCGCGAGTTGACGCATGTTCTCGACCTCAACGCCAATTTCATTCGCAACTGCGTCTATAACCGTCATCCGTACGTCTATGACTGGGCCGATACCAACGGGGTGATGGTCATGGACGACATAGACACGATGTGGCTCAATACGCAGCAACAACGGATACAGACCGAACAATATGGCCTTTCGCGTGCCATGGCCTTGAATATGGCGTGGAATCAGCAGAACCACCCCTCGGTCATCCTCTGGGGGCTACAGAACGAGTCAGAGATCGACGCAGGCGGAGCTCCGGTGTATCGTGCGTGGCTGTCCCAGCTCAAGACGGCCGTCAAGGACGTTGATCTGGCACAGCGGCCAGTGACTTGGGCATCCGCCACTACCAACGACCCGGCATTTGACCTTGCGGACGTCATCGGCTTCAACGAATACTTCGGCTACTTCTACGGGTCAACTGCAGACCTTGGACCAGAAATAGATGCGGTGCACATCAGCCATCCGGGCAAACCAATCCTCATCACCGAGAACGGGACATGGGCGCTTTTCGGAAATCACGGCCCTTCTTCCACCCAAGGAACCGAGGAATGGCAAGCCGAATATTTAGCCGCTCATTGGCTGCAGGTTGTTGCGAGGAAGCCTTTTATGGCTGGTTACACCGCCTGGGTGTTGAAGGACTACAAAGAGCGAGCCGGATACAACCAGACGTACAACGGCGTCTCAGTACTGGGCCTCCTCACATTTGACGCGGAGGAGAAAAAACTTGCCTATGCGAGGTTCAAAGGGCTCGTCTGAGTTCATGAAAACTGAATCGAGTGACTCCCGGACGCGCACTGACTCGAATAGCTAGTTGCCGAAGAAGAGCGATCGTGGCCACGACCACGAAAGATCTGCTGGCTATGGAGTTGGGCTTGACCTGCCCCTGACCGACCTTCATACCCCCGACGTCGGCACCCTCGGGTACTTTACGACGCCCACTGACTCGACCGCAGTTCCGGCTTCATCACTCTGTTCCGGAACTCAAAAAAATCACGATGCTTGTAACTCCGATCGAAGATCATCGTCAGGTGAAGTCCGCCGGGCGGAATCACAGTTAGTTCTGATGCATCTACACCGAGGACGGGGAAGCGACCGCTCGCGTGGGGACGAAACAATTATTATGAGGGGTAATCAATCATTGTTTTGTCTAGGTATTCAGTCGAACACCGCATTCCAGACTGGCGAATGGCGCTTTAGCCTCGTTTTGCAAGCATCTTTTGGTGGACTGCCACCAATAGATCTATTCACATTCGTCAACGCGAACACAGTCGTGGCGCATGAAGTCTGTCTCAACGAGGAGAGAACATGAAGCGAAGAAAAGGCCTTGCCATAATCGCGGCTGTCGCGACCATACTCACGGTCGCCGGTTGCAGCTCCAGTGGCACAACAACACAGTCAAGTGGCTCCGACACGGCAAATCTGACGTTCTGGTCATGGGTTCCCGGCATTGATAAGGCCGTGGACCTGTGGAACAAAGAGAACCCAAAGATTCGCGTCAAGCTGGAGATGACCCCCACTGGAAGCTCTGGCACGTACGCGAAAATGTATTCGGCGCTCAAGGCCGGAAAAGGTGCGCCCGATCTTGCGCAGGTCGAATATCAGGAGCTTCCGGGCTTCATCCTTGAGAACGGCCTTGTAGATCTTGGCCCGCTCGGAATGGACGCCCAGAAAAGCAAGTTTGTCGACTGGCAGTTGTCGCAGTCGACGTTCAATAACAAGGTCTACGCCGTTCCGCAGGCATCGGGCCCGATGGGCCTCTACTACCGTGCGGATATTTTTGACAAGCTCGGGCTCAAGCCGCCGACCACCTGGGATGAATATGCGGCTGATGCGAAGACGATTCATGACGCAAATCCGTCGCAGTACATCAGCACCTTCCCACCGGGTAACTCCGCGTGGTTCACCTCGCTTGCCTGGCAGGCCGGAGCCAAGTGGTTTGGTCTCAAGGGCGACACGTGGTCGGTGAATATCGCCTCGCCTGAAACTGTGAAGGTCGCAGCGTATTGGGACAAGCTCCGGGAGGCCGGGTTGATCGCGACCGTGCCTGACTTCGCGAACGGGTGGTACAGCGACCTCCAAAAAGGCAACATCGTCGCGTGGCCATCGGCGCAGTGGGGCGGGTCGATTATCTCGGGAAACGCTCCCGATACGTCAGGAAAATGGAAAGTCGCGCCGATGCCACAGTGGAGCACGGCGGGCAAATTCACGTCGGCTAACTGGGGCGGTTCTTCCGTCGCGGTACTCAAGGGGACGTCGAACGCGCAGGCGGCCGCAAAGTTCGCGCTCTGGCTCAACACCAACCCCGACAGCATCAATCTTCTGATCGCAGGAGGGTATGGCTGGCCGGCGACGAAATCTGCCCTTGCAGGCTCCGATCTCGACAAACCGGATCCCTTCCTCGGCGGCCAGAACGCGAACAAGGCCATTTTCAAGGCCTCGGATGCCGCTATCAACACCAACTGGGCATGGATTCCGACCACTGCGGCGACCTACTCCCACCTCAATGATGGTTTCGCGGCCGCTGTGGCCGGCAACGGGACCTTCGTAGACGCGGTGAAAGCGGCGCAGAAAGCCACCGTCGCTGACATGAAGGCCAAGGGCCTCAAGGTCAAAGCAGGCTAGCCGATGACGGGTGGGGGCGCCATACAGTGTGTCGCCCCCACACCTCGATCGACGCTCCTGATCCCGAAAGTAGTCAAATGAAATCCACTCGAACGAGAACGCGAATTGCCGTACTCGGGCTTCTAGGTCCGTTTGTGGTCCTCTTCATCTTCACCTTGGTCGTGCCGATCGGCTACGCCCTGTTCCAGAGCTTCACGGCAACCCAACGCTCCGGCGCCTATGGAAACGGTGACTCCTCAACCGTCTTTGTCGGATTCACCAACTACGTCAGGGCACTAACGGACCCGGCATTTGTCGCCAGCCTCGGGCGCGTTCTGCTGTTCGCAGTGGTCCAGGTTCCGATCATGATTGTGCTCGCCACAGTGCTGGCGCTGATGCTCGACGCAGCCTCAGCGCGAGGAGTGAGATTCTTCCGCTCCGTGTACTTTCTTCCCTACGGTGTGCCCGGCGTCGTTGCCTCTCTCCTCTGGGGATTTCTCTACACACCGGGCCTCAGCCCCATCATCGATATCAGCAAGACCTTCGGCGTGCAGCTCGACTTCCTTGGTTCCGGTTCAATTCTTTTCTCCATTGCGAACATTGTGATCTGGCAATATGCCGGATACAACATGTTGGTGATCGTCGCCCAGCTGAAATCGATCGACGCAGATCTTTTCGAGGCCGCAGCGATCGACGGTGCAAACTCGTGGCAGGTCATCACCCGGATCAAGCTCCCTTTGATCGCCCCGGCAATAGTTCTAACAACCGTCTTCACCATCATCGGCACGCTGCAATTGTTCGGTGAGCCATTGGTTCTCAGGCCACTGTCCAGCGCGATCACGTCGAGTTATACGCCGAATCTTTCGGCGTACAACCAAGCCTTCACGAACAATAACTACAATCTGGCGGCCGCCGAGTCGGTGATCCTTGCGCTCATCGCGTGCGCATTCTCATTCGGCTTTCTCAAGCTGGTCGGGAGAAGACGATCCTCATGACAACCACCGAACTACCCGACGTGGAGACGGTCACCGGGCGGACAACGCGAGGGACAAGAGTCTCGCGTCGCCGCACCACACCCGGGCAGATTGTGCTGATAGCCGCGCTTGCGGTAGCCGCGATCTACTTCCTCTTCCCCGTGTACTGGCTCGCTATCGCGGCCACCAAGTCAAGCGGCAGCCTCTTTGGCTCCTCCGGATTTTTGCTCGACAAGCCACAGCTGTTGTCCAATATCCAGAACGTATTTGCCTATAGTGGCGGAATTTTTGTGCGGTGGGCGGGAAACAGTCTTCTCTACTCCGGCGTCGGTGCACTGGTGGCAACCACGCTGTCCATTTCTGCCGGCTATTGCTTGGCGAAATTCCAGTTCCGTGGACGCGAATTCTGGTTCAACGTGATCTTGGCCGGCGTCATGATCCCCGGTACCGCACTCGCGCTGCCCTTGTTCCTGATGATGAGCCAGCTCGGTTTAGTCAACACCTACTGGGCGGTATTGATACCGTCCCTGCTGAGCCCCTTCGGCGTGTATCTGGGCCGGATCTACGCCACCGCCGCCGTGCCCGACAGCCTTCTGGAAGCTTCTCGTCTGGACGGAGCCGGCGAATTCCGGATTTTCTTCGGCCTGGTACTGCGCCTGATGGCACCCGCTGCAGTGACCGTGTTCCTCTTTCAGTTCATTGGGATCTGGAACAACTACTTCCTGCCCCTGGTCATGCTGTCTGACCAGTCGCTCTATCCCATCACTCTCGGCCTTGTGAGCTGGCAAAGCGTCTCTGACCGGCACCCTGAGCTTTTCCAACTGGCGATCGGCGGTGCGTTCATCTCAGTCATTCCGATCATGATCGCCATCATCAGTCTTCAAAAATTCTGGCGGGCCGGCCTGACCGAGGGCAGCGTCAAAGGCTGATCACCCCACCTGTGAACTCACACCTACGACCGGAAAGAACCACCCATGACCACCCCCCTATCGACCACACCGTCTTTTTGGCCGAAGCGGTTGACCATCACCCTCTGGGATTTCAGCTGGTACACCCAGACAATGCCAGGCGAGCCTTTCCACAACCTCGACGACGCGTTTGTGGAGGCGAAGGATCGTGGATACAACACGGTCCGAATCTGCGCAGCTCCCTTACTCCTGTTCGGCAAGCACTCCATAGACACCACAGAGCTGCATTTCGTCAACATGGGAGGGCAGACCGGTCAGCGCACGCGCTGGTATGACAGCGCCGGCGGCGCTGTTCTCAGCGGACGAGAGCACCTGCTTGCTCTCTTTCGTGCAGCGAAAGCCCACGATATGTTCGTGATCGTCTCATCGTGGGAGTACCAGCAGAGTCCCGCTTTTCTTGCGGATCCGTCCTGGCACGAGATGGTGCGCGCCATCGCGCCCATCGACCGACACAACGCGCTTGCGACAGCGGAAGCTGCGCTGGTGAGCTACCTCAAGGAGGCCGGCCTCGGAGACCGGATAGCCTACGTGGAGATTCACAACGAGGTCGATTTGTCTCGTCTCGATCAGGTTCCGTCGGACGGGGTGGACACCTTCTGGGCACAGAAACCCTACCTCGAGAGCGCTCTGGACCTTCTCCAGCACGCGCATCCAGACGTCCTTTCCACCGTGTGTTACGGGATCCCGCCGTACCTGGATCTGGACTCCATCCCCAGCAACGCCCAAGTCGTGCACATGCACCTCTATATATACGGAGTGCTTTCCGCCCTTGAAGAGTGGGCACAGGTGCGCGCGGCTCCGCCCGTATTCCCGACAGCGGAATTGACGACTCTTCTGCGAGACGACGCTCCAGATTTCTCCGAGTGGAACGCGGCAATCGAACCGTGGAGGCTGGAAGCGACCGGTATCAGCACGAGCATGTTCTATGCCTACGACTGGGTCGATCCCGTCAAATGGGATGCGTGGCTCTATCGCCACTTCGGACTCCACGAGCTGGCGATGAAGGAGGCGATAGACACCCGACTTCGTGCCTACGCGACGTGGGCCACCCACCGTGGCCTCCCGGTTGTGATCGGTGAGGGCTGGATCGGGTACACGCCCCTCGAGGCGGACTTCGAGGACGGCCCAATTGGTCAATATCTGGCAGCGCATGCGGTCGAGCGGTGCCGAGAGCTCGGCTATTGGGGCACCCTCGTCGGTTCCAATTCGGCGCCGCACCACCCCGGATGGAAAAATATTGCGCTCCAACGACGGCTGAACCAGACCTTCATCAGCTCCTGACTCCTGCAATCACCTTCTTTTTGACCAGCACTATATTTCCAACGATTGGCAATTGTCATGTTCGACCGTGAAGCGGCTCGTGTTTCCCATATCGACCTCCCCGACTCCCCACAGGCTCGAGCTCAGGGAGAAGTGTCTGTCTGGTCAGAGCCACTCACCATCGACACCTATCTTCCTGAGGCACCCTCTGCATACCCCGCGTTCCTGGAGAATCGTGTCTACCAGGGGTCCTCAGGACGGGTGTTCCCGCTACCGTTTCACGAGCGCATCAGCCCATCGAAGCAACCGCACACCTGGCAGGCGATTCACATGGAGAATGACTGGCTGCGGCTGGTCATCCTTCCCGAATTGGGCGGACGCATTCACATCGCCTACGACAAAGTTGCCCAGTACGACATCTTCTACCGCAACAACGTCATCAAACCTGCGCTGGTGGGACTTGCGGGTCCATGGATTTCCGGTGGCGTCGAATTCAACTGGCCACAGCATCACCGGCCCGCAACCTTCCTGCCCACGGATATTTCGATCGAACACGAATCCAATGGCAGCGTGACCGTCTGGTGTTCTGATCACGACCCGTTCGCGAGGATGAAGGGAATGCACGGCATCCGCCTCACTCCGACGAGTTCGCGGATCGAAGCGCGCGTGCGTCTGTACAACCGTGCTGAGACCAGACAAACCTTCCTCTGGTGGGCCAATGTTGCCGCAGCCGTGAATGACGACTACCAGTCGTTCTTTCCGACGGACGTCGATTTCGTGGCCGATCACGCCAAGCGTGCGGTGGCCAGTTTTCCACGGCCAACAACTCCTTACTACGGAGTCAACTATGCCGCTCGCGCCGACGCCAACCACCCTGACGCTGATCGGTTGGACTGGTATCGGAATATTCCGGTTCCCACCTCATACATGGTCACCTCCACCGATGACGAATTCTTCGGAGGCTATGACCATGGGCGAAAAGCCGGATTTGTCCACTGGGCGGATCGCGCTGTCTCACCGGGGAAGAAACAGTGGACGTGGGGAAACGCGCCCTTCGGATGGGCATGGGACAGCAACCTCACTGACAGCGACGGTCCCTACGTCGAGCTCATGGCCGGTGTCTACACCGACAATCAACCCGATTTTGCGTACCTTGAGCCGGGCGAGACCAAGACCTTCAGCCAGTACTGGTACCCGATCAGCTCGATCGGTCCGGCGCAACAGGCGACTCGCGAAGTTGCCGGCCGGATGGAGATCATCGACGGCGAGCTGCACATCGGTCTGGTCGCTTCAGAATTACTGCCGAAGGTACGCCTGAGGGTGACGGGGGCGGCCGGTGAAGTACTCGTCGACAAGGTCGCGGATCTTTCGCCCGACCTGCCCCTCACGCTGAGTGTCCCCTGGCACGGGACCTCCGGTGGGAACGCTCGGCTCACGCTGAGTGGCTCGAGCTCCGAGCAACTCTTCGTGATGAGTACCGATGGACGTGAGCCTCGGATCGAGCCACTCCACGCGCAGGAGCCAGCGGCTCCTCAGGCGATCGAGTCGATTGACGAGCTCGTCTATATTGCGACCTACCTCGAACAGTATCGTCACGCGACCAGAAGCTCCGAACCCTACTGGCAGGAAGTTCTCGCGCGAGACCCCCAGGAATCTCGAGCGACAGCTGCCCTCGGTGCTCTTGCGTACGGCCGGGCAGATTACGGGTCGGCAGCCAACCTGCTGCGGCAAAGCGTCGCACGCAGGACGCAGTGGACGCCGACTCCGTCCGATGGTTATGCACATTACCTTCTCGGACTGACCCTGATTCGGACGGGGGAGTGTAAGGCGGCGATCGACCTCTTCGCGCGCGCCTCCTGGGACGCTGCGTACACGACGAGCGCCAACCTCGCCCTCGCACGGCAATACTCGAAGTCGGGCAACACCGAGCGCGCGATAGCCACCCTTCTGGATGTTTTGGCACACGATCGCAATCACCTGCAGGCAGCGGACTTGCTCGCCCTGTTGTTTGCGAAGTCGGGAAAGGCCGCGGAAGCCCGGGAGATCTTGGAATGCACCCTTTCCATCGACCCGCTGGACCAGTGGGCGCTTCATCAGACCGGTGCAGTGACAACTCGCGATGCGACCATCATGCTCGACGTGGCTCTCGAGTACGCAGCCGCGGGCTTCCTGGACGAGTCTTTGAATGCACTCGATACGGCGGCACAGTTAGTTCCCACTCTGGCGGTCGGTCAGACCAATGTCGGGCCACTGATTCAGTTTCACCGGGCAGCGATTCTGCTGGACCTCGCGAGCGAGGATGTTGCCGTATCAGCGATAACCGCAGCGCACGCCTTGGATTCCCAATTCGCATTCCCCTCTCGACTCGACGACATCGACGCTCTGGTGAAAGTGCTTGAATTCCGCCCAGGCGATGCGCTTGCGTTGGCGTTGATCGGCCACTGGATGTATGACAAGAAACGGTACGACTCTGCGATCTCGCACTGGAGAATGTCGATTCACTCGGGTGCGGCAGTACCCGTCGCAGTGGTGGTTCATCGTAATCTCGGGATCGCCGCCTACAACGTGCAACACGACCCTGAAAGGGCAGCGAGCCACTATCGCGAGGCTCTGCGACTCAAACCCGACGACCCGAAATTATGGTCGGAGTTCGACCAACTCTGCGAGCGACGGGGTATCCCCGCCATCGAGAGGCTCAGCGACTTCGAAAAGCGAATCGACGTAATCGCCCAGCGCGACGACCTGATTGTCACTTTCGCTCACCTGCTTGTCGAGACCGGACGCGCCGCCGAAGCGATCGACCTTCTGACGAGTCGACGATTTCAGCCCTGGGAGGGCGGGGAGGGACGGGTCCTTGGCGCCTGGGATCGTGCGCTGCTCGCGCTCTCCCGCACTGCGCTGGACCAAGGCGATTCTCACGCTGCGGTGAGGTTGATGGAGTCGGCGCTGAACCCGCCACTGTCGCTCGGTGAAGGGAGACACACTCTCGCCAACATCGCCGAAATCCAGCTCATGGCTGGGGATGCAAACGAAGCAAGCGGCGACCGCGATCGGGCCGTGCAGCACTGGCAACAAGCGGCAGCGTCCACGGGAGGATTCACCGACATGGCTCCCACCCACTTCAGCACTCAGACCATCTTCGCCGTCATCGCATTGCGACGCCTCGGTCATGACAACGAGGCCGATGCACTGGCTCAGGCGCTATCCGAATGGGCTGATTGGTTCAGCACGCAGCCGGCGGCGATCGACTTCTTCGCCACCAGCCTGCCGAGCATGTTGCTTTTCGTCGATGATCCGGCCATCGAAAGAGATCGACTAGTCGATCTGATCCGTGGACAGTTGCGATCGTCGGTGTCGGCATAGCCTGGGGACAGGGTGCATTTCAACGGTTAGCCTTTGTCGTGGCGGCGGTACGCGGATGGCGATACGCTGTGGATCTTCTTGAACTGGCGCGCAAAATAAAAGGGGTCCTCATACCCGACCGCCTGGGCTACATCATCGATTGATCGAAGCGTTGTATCGAGCAATTCACGCGCGCTCGCCATCCTCAATTGGGTCTGGTATGCCATGGCAGGAACCCCCGTGTACTGCTTGAACAATGCGGCAAAATAGGACGAGCTCATGCCTGCCATGGAGGCCAAATCAGAGACGTTGACCCGGCTGTTTACGTGCCCGCGAAGATATGTAACGGCTCGCTCGATAGCACCATCGGTTCCGCCGACTGTCATAGATCGCGCAGAGGCGACAGCGGACAACAAGTGCCAGGCGGCACCGGCGGCGCGAAGCAGGCTGGCATCGGTGCTGTCACGCTCCATCCACTTGATAGCCTCTGCGATCAGCCCCACGGTGCCATACATGTCTGGCACCGTCCGCACGACTGTCGCGCTTGTCAGCGCCGCGACATGCACGAAATCGGCCACGCTGAGGCCGTCCATGTGCACCCACCAGAGGGTCCACGGATCGGATTCATCCGCTCCGTAGGAATGGGGTTCTCCCGGGGGCAAGAGAATCATCTGGCCCGCGCTGACCGTGAACCTCCCCGCTCTCGTCTCGCACCACCCCTGGCCGCGTGCGCAGACGATGACAACAATCTGACGAATCGGCGTCAAACGACTGCGACCATGGTGTTCAGCATGGGGAAAATAGCCGCAATCGGTGACGAGAAGGCTGCGCGTTGCCGGCCGCGAGAGCGCCTGCTCGACGCGAGGTCGCGGGAGCACAAGCATCCGCTGCCCGGGGAATCCGTCTCGGATGAGCGCAGCCTCTGCATCAGAACCGATCAGCATAAGAACTCCTTCGTTTCAGCCTAACGTCGTCACACCGCGGTAACGATTAGCGGTGTTGACGCCGACCGAAAACAGGACCATTAACGCCGGGCGGGTTCTAGG
>Ga0209100_1002440_pt1 | contig 11514 bp, 11 predicted proteins | sample lystaG_FD_185480 | JGI IMG/M metagenome (GOLD analysis project Ga0209100, IMG submission 185480) | Glacier valley bacterial and archeal communities from Borup Fiord, Nunavut, Canada, to study Microbial Dark Matter (Phase II) -... | ecosystem: Environmental > Aquatic > Freshwater > Ice > Glacier ...
CTGAGCCACCCCGGCCAGCGATAGTGAGCGCCACGATCAGAGTGAACCACCGGCTTGCGCTCGCTGCGGTCTACGGTCTCGACAGCCGCATCCAACATCGTGTTCACTAGCTCGGCATCTGGGCGCGTGCTGAGAGTCCCGCTGACGACCATGCCCTCAAAGCAATCAATCATGGGCGAGAGATACACCTTACCCGCTGGGATCTGGAACGCCGTGATGTCGGTGAGCCATTTCTCGTTCGGATGATCTGCCCTGAAGTCGCGATTAATAAGATTGTCAGGCACGGGACTGATTTCGCCAAGATAGGAACCGTACCGACGCCGTTTGGCCGTCGCCGCGCACAGACGCTCCTGCTTCATCAACCGCCGGACGACTTTTTCTGACAAGCGGAACTTCTCGTGGCTCCATCGATTGGACCATGCCAAACCGGCCGCACAATCGCTGGTAATTCGTACTCGCATATTGGCTGCTCCGGTCAGAAGGCGCAACTAACCCTAGTGCGGGCTTAGGTGCCTTGAGTTATGCTCAAACGGGTGTCTGATCAATTACCGCCGACCCGCACGACATCACCATTCAGCGCGATAACATCGTGGACTGACGCTTGCCTTTCAGCACTTGAATTTACGCAACCAATACAGATTTGCTCACGCTGCCGATCCAATTAATTTTTTGCATAATGCTCAAGCCTGCGGATGAAGCGCGGATTACCTTTACATTTCTGAGACTTTGCCTTCGTGAAAAACCCAACTGCAAATTTAGAAGCTGGCAATAGACCGCATTAACGCGCCGGCGCCAAAGCTCACTTGAGACCTTGAACATACGCTGCAACGGCTTCCACATCGCGTGCGCTCAGATCATGAACAATTACCTTCATCACCGCACCTCCCGGCCGCTGGTCGGTTCGCTGAAATATCGTGATTTGTTTTTTGACGTAGTCGGCGTGTTGACCCGCGAGCCGAGGGAAGGCCCCTGCGCCTTGGCCGTCGGTACCATGACAGGCAGAACAGGCGGGTACTTTCTTGTCCGGCACGCCATTCTTATAAATTTCGGCACCTTCTGCTGAGAGGACCGCATCTCCGGGCGCATTCGGGCTTGCCTTTTGCGCGAAGTAGTACGTTGCCAACTGTTCGACTTGTTCGTCGCGCAAGTTGCGGCTGAGACCCCACATGTACTCGTACCCGGCGGGATCGCTACGTCCATGGCTGCGGTAGCCTTTTAGCTGCGCCACGAAATATTCCTTTTGTTGTGCCGCAAGCCGCGGGAAATTAGGTGAAATAGAATTTCCGCCAGGTCCATGGCATATCGAACATACCTGCTGCGCTGTGGTCTCCGCAGAAACCTGTGGATCGTTTAGGTCGCGCGAACGCTCAAGATTTGAGCAAGCGGTACCGGTGAGCATCAATCCCATCGCGGCTAACTTCCAACTCCAATTCATGAGCACTCCCCTTGGTAGGTAGCAACTAGTGGCAGCCGAGTCGGCCTTCATCTGTAGCGCGTTCAATACGCCACCCATGCGTAAACAAACAATGTGTCGTTGTCTTTGGCGGCGCGACTGGAAGTGCCGTCGTAGTTAGCTCTGCCACCGTTGTACTGGGTGTAGTGGTAATACTGTGCACCGAGCCGCAGATGCTGAATCGGTGTCCAGAACACCTCGGGGATCCACACACGCGTGTTCGGTGTGTTGTTTGCGTACCCGAATGCTTGGGTCGGGTAGAGCAAATTGTCAGCCGACCCTGACACGCTGACGAACGACAGGCTGGTTCCATACGTGGCGCGATAGATATAAGTGCCGTTCAACTTGATGTAGTTCAAGCTCGCCGAGGAATTGGCGGCAGCGCCGAGGTAACTGGGGTTATTCGTATTCCACAAGGCATCATTAAATTTCTTGTTTTCGTGCGTATAGGAGAACTGTGCCGATACGGTATGCGGGTCGAGAATGTACTGATATTGGCCGTCAATGCCAATATCGCGGCTTTTGATTAACGGTGAACTTAAGTCAGTCGGATCGGAATAGACCGCCGCGTTCAGGCCGTGCAGTCCGATCATGGCGCTGTGTGCACCCCATTCATGATTCAACGCCATGCGCAAATAGGGGTTGGTACCGCGCAGCTTGGTTGTGGCATCGTTTGCGATGCCTTGGGACATGAACGAAAACACGCCGTTTGCGGATCGGTAGCCACTCAGTTCCAAATAGATAAAATTGTCCCAAAACATATACGCGCCAGTTCCGGCGGCCACCAGTCCGGACGATATTAGCGGCTTATTGATCGGCCCGTAAGTGACATTGGGCTGTAACGCCGACGATAGGGCAATAGGTGTTGGCACGATCTGAAACGGTGAATTGAAGGTATTCCAGACGTCGGTGGTGCCGACGTTGTTGTTCAAACTCGCACCAATTATCAGGTCGCGATTGTCGCCGGTGAATCGATCTGCATAACGCAGATCAAATTGGTCAGTCGAACTGTGGCTATGCCAGCGTCCATCATCACCTTGATGGTCGTAATTCGCGTACGTCCATTGTGCAAACAAGCCGATGTTATCGGTAATTTTTCCGCCGACGAAGGCACTGACCGAACCCACATAGGGCAAGCCATTTTTCGGGAAGTTATCAGACGCAGAGCCGCCATTTCCGCCAGACCCGTTGGGATCACTTGAGGAGCCATTGGTGGCGTTGGCGACCCGCGTAGCGCCAGCTTGCATCATCAACGCGACCGGAAACCAGGTGCGCGAGCCGATTGTGTAACCCGTCAATTTAAACTTTCGTCCGTAAGGAGTGAGCATCGGAAACTGTCCCCCTGCGTGGCAGGCCACACAGTTCTGCCCAGTTTGGCGCGCAAATGATGGCAACGCTTCGGCGTTGAGCGAAAGCATCACCATTCCTAAGGCGGCGAACATCATTACAAGGTTCACTAGTGCCCTCGCACCAATCGTGAAGCGGGCAAACTGGCTCAGCATTCGATGCTTGATTGCGGACACTAGAGACTCCTTAAAAAATGGTAATGGCAAACGCCAAGTTAATGCATCACATTTTTGCGCTTCCGAAGTGGTGGGTGCGTGAGCGCACATACTTTCGGACAGACGCTTTGATCAGTTACAGACTTTCAACACCTATATTGCGACCAAATTAAAACCGACTATTGATAATTATCAAACAATCGCGATTTGGGCGTTTTGGGTTGAATACACTTCACGCTTGCTAAAAAAATCGAGGCTCGTTTGGCGAGGTGGCTGAGCCGGGAAGTCGAAGAATTAGGCTGGCTTTTATAGTGCGCGGCGTGCGAGGTCGTTCAGAAAAGGGGGCTTAATGTGCAGCGTTGATTGACAGACCGCGCTTACTGCCCTCACCATTTCTTGGTTGCTACGTTAGCCACATACAGCATTGATTGGACGCAACCAAGATATCGCCACTCAGTGTGGGTTTAAGGTTATGATTCTGAGTTACAAATAATTTTCTATAAAGTACGGGGAAATAATTTCATGCACAACCTGATGTGGACATTGCTTTATTTCGGGTGATGCAGCGGGCTCATCTGTTGACGGTTCGTACGAGACAATATCGCAACGTCGTTATGCGCTTTTCCGCGCCATCCGAGCACCGCCCAAATCGCCTTCATCGGCCTTAGATCTTACAAGCATTTACTGGAGCTACATTTATATGTTGGCAAGAAGAAAAATATTCCTTTGTGTGTCCGCGTATTTGGCGACATGTCTGGTCGGTACAACGGTCGCCGAAGCGCAGGAAGCATCATCTGCCGCCACTTCCACTTCTCCTCCCGCCGCGAAAGTGTCAGCCAAAACCAACCAGCTTGAGACCGTGGTTGTAACGGCCAGCAAACGCAAAGAAGACATCAGCCAAGTCCCGATCAGTATCAGCGTGATTAGTGGCGAAGCCTTGGCCGACCAACACATCGGCAATATCGCCGACCTTTCCCGCTCAGTGCCAAATCTCTCGTTCTCCGGTGGCGCCCAAGGTGGTGGCTCGGGTTTAAGTAACATTCAGTTGCGCGGCATCAGCTCACAAGCGGGCTCCAGCACGGTAAGCGTTTATCTGGACGATGTTTCTATGACCACGCGTAACCTTTATAGCTTGGGCAGTGCCGAACCAAAATTTTTCGATGTCAATCAAATCGAAGTCTTGCGCGGCCCGCAGGGCACGCTCTACGGCGCTAGCTCAATGGGTGGGACGATAAAGTTTATTTCCAACCAGCCCGATACAAAGCGCACTGAAAGCAGTTTTTCTGCAGAAGTTTCCTCAACCAGCCACGGTGGTACCAACAGCAGTGTCAGTGGCGTCTACAACACACCACTTGTGCCGGGCGAAATCGGCTTGCGGCTCGGTGTGCAAGTAGGCAACACAAGCGGCTATATCGATCAAGTCTCGCAGGCCGATCCCAAGAAAATTATCGCCAAGGGGATCAATTCAGAAAAAGACTTGGTGCTCAAAGGCGCACTAAAATGGACACCTAATGGCGTGCTGGCGATTACGCCAAGCATCTTTTATCAAACGGTCAAGAGCGAAGGCTTGGATGTTTCGCATTTAACCGATATTAGCGGCAAAGATTTGCCACCTAATCAAACCGATCAGCTACTGCGTGAGCCGGGCAAGGATACGTTGTTTGTGCCTAGCATCACGATTGCCTACGATACAGGCTCTATTGATGTGACTTCAGTCACTAGTTATTTTAAGCGTACTTTTAATCGCGTCCAGGATGGTCAAGCGGCTAATAGCGAATTCCTGAGCACGCTCGTGACACCCACTTTGCCAAATCTTGCCAGCGCAGTTAATAGTCTGCCTTCTGCGGTAAATTTAGACAATGGAGTCAAACAGATTTCACAGGAATTTCGTTTGGCTTCCAAAGGCTATGATGGGACTGGCATAGGCAGCCCCTTTGTGTGGCTGGTGGGCGCATATTTTTCAGGATTGAAAACCAAAGTAACAGACAACGAACCTGTATTTGGCATCAACGCCACCTTTAGACAATTCGGTGTCGATATTAGTAATCCCGATACGTTAAGCAACTCGTATAAAAATGCATTTCCAAACGATAACGCTTACTTTAGTGAGCGTCGCTATTCGGAAACCCAAACTGCACTGTTTGGTGAAGGCACTTTCTACTTCAACCCCGTAATTCGCGCCACTATCGGCGCGCGCGCACTGCAAGCGAAATCAACATTGGATCGTAATGGCGATTTTTATTTCGCTGGCGGCCCAGTTAGCTCATCATTCACCGGTAAATATCACGCGTTCACACCAAAGTTTGCGATGGGTTGGGATATTGATAAAAACAACGCTATCTTTGCCAGTGCTACACAGGGATTCCGTTTGGGCGGCGCGAATCGTGAAATTCCATTGAGTGTTTGTGCTGGCGATTTGGCAACATATGGCCTCACGCAATCCCCCGGCACTTTCCAATCCGACAGCTTGTGGAGTTACGAGTTCGGTAATAAATCCAAATTTCTAGACAATCACCTATCCATTAGCGCCTCGGCATTCTTGGTTAAATGGAAAAACATTCAGCAAGATATTCAACTTAATTGCACATTCGATTTTGAAGGCAATTTCGGCCGCGCCACCAGCAAAGGTATCGAGATCGAAGCGCGCGCACTTATCACATCCGATTTTACTCTTGGCGTCTTTGGCGGCATCACCCATGCAAGTTTCGATGATGCTGTAGACGCTATTGGAGTGAAGGCTGGCGATCAATTGCAAGGCGTTCCAAAATGGAATGCGGCATTGAATGGTGAATACCGGTTTGGCGGTAACAATATCAACGCGTTTGCGCGCGCTGCGGTTCGATGGGTCGGCTCCAGCCGTGGTTCGTTCGATCCTAATAACGTCGATTTTTCGCGTCCATCTTATAAATCGCTAGATGCGAGCATCGGTGCCAACATTGGCAATTGGGAACTGAGTTTGTTTGCTAAAAATCTATCAAACGAGCAATCCGTATTACAAAAACCATCGGTGCAATTTCTAACCGAAGCCTATCGCCAACGTCCACGTACGATTGGCTTATTAATTACGAAGAAACTTTAAAAGCTAAACGCATATTTGGGTCGCGTTTATGTCCTGGTGTGACTCTATTTCGCCACTAGAAAGCCCGCATTGTATCGGCGAGCATAATATTAAATTGTGCGAAGGGGATTGTCGCTGCCGATTGAATATTGACCCATCGAGGGTGCGGCGTAAAACTTGGACTACTGGGAGGTAGTTCATGTACTCATACGACGACCGCATTCGAGCAGTTAGGCTCTACATCAAGCTCGGGAAGCGCACTGCAGCGACTATTCGACAGTTAGGTTACCCAACAAAGAACTCGCTCAAGGGCTGGCACCAAGAACACGAACAGGGTCGTGATTTGTAGGTAGCCTATTTACGCTCAAGGCAGAAATATTCTGTCCAACAGATACAGTCGGCAGTTCAGCATTACCTGTATCACAATCGCTGCATTGCCGCGACGATGAAAGCACTGGGATACCCATGCTGTGGAACGCTCACCGCTCGGATTGAAGAGCTGCACCCCGAATTTCGGTTCTGTCGCAGAAAGGTCGAGATGATAATCTTGATCAATGCAAACTGATCAAAAAAAAAGGACGAACGAAATGCTGCGGCGTGTTTTCAAGCGGCTGCATTTTCCGGTTGAAATCATCCTGACGTGCGTGCGCTGGTACGTAGCTTATCCGCTGAGCTTGCGACAGCTTCAGGAGATAGCCGAACGTGGTGTAGAGGTCGATCACTCAACCATCCACTGGTGGGCCATCAAGATGTTTCCTGTGCTGGCCGCAGTGTGCCGTCGGCGCAAACGGCCGGTCGGCAAGAGCTGGCGCATGGACGAGACCTACATCAAGGTCGCAGGCGAATGGAAGTATTTGTACAGGGCAGTAGACAAAAACGGCGCCACCGTTGATTTTCTGCTGCGTACCAAGCGCGATCATGCTGCGGCCGGAGCGTTTTTCGAACGGGCGATCGAGCTGCACGACGTGCCCGAGAAAGTCGCCAAGACGACAGTGGTCTTGGTATCGTGATGCGCCAGTCGACGTATCTCAACAACATCGCCGAACAAGACCATCGGGCCATTAATCGGCCGAGCGGCATGGCTGTTTTGCAGAAGCGTTTCATCATTCGCCGCTTTTGCTTTTCCGATAAATCTACGTTCAAACTCGATTGGCGATTGATTGTTTAAATTTGGGTGCATCCATTGTGTTGTTTCCCCAAGAGACTTCCTTCAAGGCCCAGAACCCTTCAACATAAGTGAACACAGTGTGCATGGCTGCGGCTCTGGTGGCAAAGTGTTTGCCATGTGTTTCCTTAACCCTTAACGAATGCCGGCATGAAAGAACGATGACGCGCAAGATCTATTGCAGTTATCCAGCATGCCAGCCGTCATGCGGCGGAGATGTCGAAAAATCCGCAATAAAATTTTGGATGCTAAATGTCAGACAGACGGGGCTGGATAATTGTTGTAAAAAAAGAACAACGGCAACAACAACGAAAATCCATTGCTGGCCGAAGCTCGAAAATTAATTTTCGCGAAATTTATACCTGCTTTCTTAAGGAGGCATAGTGGAAGTAATTGAGGAGCCAATAACGGCAAAGTGCAAGATTGTGGCTAACGTAAACGTCTTCGCCTTCCTTGTTAATCTGGTTTTTGTTAAGTGACAACGAATTTCCCCGACATTTCTTCGTGCCCGTCACCGCAAAAATTGTCGCAAAGAAAATCATAGGTTCCGGGCTTACTAAACTTGACGCGCAGCTTCGTAATGCGGCCAGGCACAAGGTCTGTCCGGGTTTTAAGATCCGGTATGTTCAAACCGTGAATAAAATCCTCTGACGTGAGTTCGAGCATTACAGCCTGTCCAACCTTAAGCGTAATTTCATTGGGTTCATATTGAAATCGCTTGGCATGTACTTTAATAACTTTTTCTTTGGCGGTATGTCTCGAAACCGCTCTTGCGGTACCGGCCGCCGTCAACGGTGCCGCGATCAGCACGGCGACACCTTTTAACCATAACCTGCGTTGTGATGAAGTGATTGACATTATTAAGCCTTTGTAACGGGAAGCTCTTGAATTTTATAAGTCGCCTCATTGACTTCCGCTTCAATTTCGCGGAATCCAAGCCCCTTGAACGGCGCGTTCGAATCCCAGAGTAACGGCGTCCGCTTCTCTTGGCTGCCGGGTATGGGCAATGCAAAGATCAATGATTTCGCCGAATGGTGCGCAATATGGCCCGTCATATGATGGTGTTCTTGGTGGATATGACCATAAAAAACGGTGACGTTTTTGTGTGTCAACAAGATATTAACGGCCTGCGCGCCGTCGCGTGTTGCCCAGTCCCATTTGGGTGCCAAGTCGAACAGCGGTCGATGTGTAAAGACGACAATACGGGCATCTTTCTTTTGCTTGGCTAGATCGTCCTTTAACCACTTTAATTGCGCCTCGCCAATGCTGGCTCCGGGATCGGAAACATTGTCGACGACCACAAAGTGCACACCCTTGTGATCAAACGTATAACGGGTTTCGCCAAAAAACTCTTTGTAAGCCGAGCCTGCATCGAGCGAGGCATCATGCTCACCGGGCATATAACGTACATTTTTTACGTTAAGTTCAGAGGTGATTTCCTTAAACGCAGCCAGGCGTTGACGGCGTTCTTTGGGGTCATCCGTGGTGTGCGTCAAATCGCCGGTAAACATGATGAATTCTGGCGGTGTTTCTAGCGCGTTTACAGCTGCAATCGCTTTCTTCAAAGTGGTAGCAGACTCCGGGTTGGCAGCGCCTGTGTAGCCAACGTGAGTATCTGATAGTTGCACGAAATAAAAATCACCATAGGCATCACCTTTGGCGAGAGGATCGATTTTGCCGTCCACCTTCGCGCTGATTTCATAAGGCAACGCCGACATAAATACAGCGCCGCCTCCAAGAGCGGCTAATTTTAAAAATTCTCTACGATCTGACATAGGTTCTCCTTGATAAAAATAATATGGAAAATAATCTGCTACTGCTGGACTGATGCTGAAATGACTACTTGGCGGTGCTGGCACATCAGCCATTACTTACTTTTATCGCCTTCCGTTTTGAGGTAAGCAATGATGTCTTAGCGATCTTTTGCATCTGGTACGTTAACCCACATTTTTTGTCCTGGAATAAACTTATTGGGACTCAGCAACCATTTATCGATTGTTTTATTCGACCAAATTATTTTTGATGACTTAAGCGCGGGTGAATAGCTATAGTCGGCAACTGCACCAGCTTTGCGTCCTAGCAAATTTCGATGAAGTGGGCCGGCACCATTGAATTCAATCGAATGGCAGGACGTACAACGCTGCGCATAAATCACCTTGCCCCTAACGGAATCTCCAGTTACGTTGTTAGCCACTTTGGACAAAACACTGACGGACAAGAGCATAAATAGGGTTGTGTCGAGGATTGAGCTCATAGTTAATCAATAAAAAGTAGTGGGTTCCTAATGCAATACCTCCCCTTTAGTTGAAATATTCCCGCTTAGCTGGTTTTATTCTTTGTGGTGGGAATAAAATGCAGGCATTTTAGGTACGGTTGGGAAAGGAGCTTGATGAAACCACCCGTTCACAGATTTGAAGCCATCGTTTTGCCTCACCTTGATGCCGCTTACAATCTAGCGCGGTGGCTGGTAAGGGACGAGCACGCCGCAGAAGACGTTGTACAGGAAGCCTATTTACGGGCACTTCGTTATTTCGATGCTTTTCGCGGCAGCGAGATCGGCGAGGCACGGTCATGGCTGCTGGGTATCGTTAGAAATACCAGCTACACCTGGTTGAAAAATGCAAAACGTTCGGGATCAACTGTTGAGTTTGATGACGGCGCGGAGTTAGACATCGCTGATGCCAGCGATCTGCCAATAGGACGCGTTGAAAATCCGGAAGCTATCTTTTCCAGCAAAGCCGAGCGCAACGAAATCAACTCCGCCATTAGGGCTTTACCGATGTCGTTTCGTGAAGTATTGATTCTGAGAGAAATTGAGGAAATGCCCTATGAAAGCATTGCAAAAATTATGCAAATCCCAATCGGAACTGTCATGTCTCGGCTATCACGGGCACGTTCTTTGTTGCGCGTCGCGCTTGAAGCAACATTCCGCGCGTCCAGCTATGAATCCTAAAAGTGAAAATGATTATTTGTGTATGTTCGGATTACTCGCAGCGTGGATAGACATAATTATGGGCCGCCAGAATGGGACAAAAAAAAGCAACATTGAATGTGAATATGCAGTCTGACCAAGACCCTGAATTTTCTCGTCTGTTGAGCGAGAACGTGACCCAATACAAAGCCCCCGATCGGCTTCGGCGTCGTATCGTTGAAAGCCTAGAAGAGCAGAGACGTTCCTCATGGCGCGGCAGTATGAGCAATATTACGGAATACATACGCGGTCACTGGCAGACATTGGCAGCTGCGGCAGCGACTGGTGTCGCTGCGACACTTATTGGATCTCACATGCTCATGGTGACAGCGTATGGTGATGCACTGACACAACAAGTCGTATCCAGCCACATCCGTTCGTCGGTTTCGACCCACCCCATTGACGTGGCATCGTCGGATAGGCACACCGTAAAGCCTTGGTTTGTTGGCAAGCTAGATTACTCACCCCAAGTGCAAGATTATGTAACCGATGGTTTTGAGCTGGTTGGTGGCCGACTTGACTATGTTAATGATCGCGTCGTTGCAGCGCTGGTGTATAAACGCCGACTGCACATGATTGATGCGTATTCGTGGCCCACTAAAGAGGCTGCGAAATCGATTTCGAGGCGATCACAAAACGGGATCAATGTGCTGGAGTGGCGCGAAAACGGCATGCAGTTTTATCTCGCTTCTGATATTGAAGATAACGAGCTTGCTGAATTGGCTCGATTGATGCGGCGGAATAAAGCTATCTAACTGTTCAAGTTATGATCTGGTCTGATATTTACGCATATTTCAGGGGCTAAATTGTCAGAAAGGTCTGGTTGTTGGTTTAGGTCGGTGGCATTGCTTTCGTCACGCCCTCAAATTGCCATTGAACAAATCGCCAATTTTTATTGGCGATGTTTTTTTTTCCATTTAAGGACGCCTGAACCTTGTGGTTTCGATATCGATCTAAGCATCATTTCTTCGGAACATCGTGAGCACTTTTAAGTCTTCCACGATTTATCTCTTGGGCGTCTGTGGCTTCTGGCGATCGCACCAGCAAGGAAAATTACCGTTGAGTGACTTTTTGTCGCAGTTTCTTGCAACTTTCTTGGTAAACAAAATACTATCGAAAGCTGCTGCTACGATCAACGTTTCGCCTTTGCTTCCAAGGCAGCTTTTGTCAACTCCTCGTCGCTTTTGTAATGTGGCACCTTGAAGATCAGACGTCTAGTCCGCTGAACGTACCTGGCCGCCGTGCTGGACTTGCACTCTCGCAAGATGGTGGGCTGGGCGATGAGTCCGGGGATGCCTGCTGGCTTGGTATGTGCGGCTTTGCAGATGGCTATCGTTCAAAGAAATCCAGCGCCAGGGCTGATCG
>Ga0209100_1002442_pt1 | contig 11509 bp, 9 predicted proteins | sample lystaG_FD_185480 | JGI IMG/M metagenome (GOLD analysis project Ga0209100, IMG submission 185480) | Glacier valley bacterial and archeal communities from Borup Fiord, Nunavut, Canada, to study Microbial Dark Matter (Phase II) -... | ecosystem: Environmental > Aquatic > Freshwater > Ice > Glacier ...
TATCCCTGCGCATTCGAAGTTGCCGCTACCGGGTTTGTAAGTAAACCAAAAGTTGCATATTGGCCGTTATCCCATCTAACTGGAACCCACGGAGCCATAACAGATGCATTAACCATAGCCACGTAAGGATTTGTAATAGGGTTGTTATTCTGCTGACGGCGTGCATTGATATCAAGGCTTAATTTTATGTTATTACTAACCTTTGCATCAATATTTGATACGATGTTAAATTGTTTATATGACTTATCACTAACCTTGTAATTACTTTGCTGCTCAAAATATTGGCCCGAGACATAGTAATTTATCCGATCAGTACCCCCACTCATTGAAAGCCTGTGCTGCATTTGTGGGGCAAAATCCCTATACGTTTCTTTAAACCAATTAGTATTTAATGTATTATATTTGGTAAGCAATTCCGGGGTAAAGGTTGCAGCATTACCTTCATTTACAGCAGCCTCATTCTGATATTGCATATAGTCAAGTGAATTGTTTAATACAGGCCTAATTCTTGTGTACTGTTGTAATCCATAATTAAAATCGTAATCGACCTTATTTTTTCCAGAACCCCTTTTAGTAGTAACCAAAATAACCCCATTTGCTGACCGTACACCATAAATAGCAGCTGATGCATCTTTCAGAATGGTTACACTTTCAATATCAGCAGGGTTTAATCGGTTCATATCCCTATCGGCTATTCCATCCACAACAATTAATGGAGCGGTTCCACCATTAAAAGAATTAATCCCCCTGATTAATAGGGTAGATGCATCGTTGCCAGGGTCACCGGAATTGCTTGTGGCAATTATTCCTGAAGCGCGACCAGCCAATGCATTGGAAACGTTTGTTGAAGAACTCTGTAAAATGTCATTCCCACGAACGGCCGTTACTGCTCCGGTAAGATTTATCTTTTTCTGAGTTCCATAACCGACCACCACAATTTCATCCAGTTTTTTAATATCTGGCACAAGTTTAACATCCAAAACAGATTGAGCCCCCACTGTAATGTGTGACGGATTGTAACCAAGGAAGGATATTACCACTATCGCATCTGGTTTGGAAATGTCTAAACTAAACTTTCCATTTACATCCGTAACAACTCCTATGGTTGTTCCTTCTATAACAACATTGGCGCCAATAATGGCCTCACCATTGGTTGCATCAGTGACTTTCCCAGAGATTTTTTGTTGCTGACTACTCATGTAAGTCGGGGATAGAACTATTTTCCGATCTATAACACTTACGGCTACCTCGTCAGCTTTAAATAAGGTATTTAAAATTTCACTTATTTTTTGATTCTTGGCATTTATATCTACATTTCGATCTACATCAATCAACTCATTATTGTAGATAAAGAAAAACTCGCTTGAGCTTTCAATTGCTTTCAGTACTTCTTTTACTGATACATTCTTTAATTCAACCGATACTCTGGCGCTTTGTGAGTAGGTGCTGATTGCGAAAAGGCTTAATGTAGTGGTAGTTAGAATCAATAATACTAGTTTCATAATTAAAAATAGTTTTCTCAGTAAATTCCATGACAAGACATCTCTGTCCCTAAAGTATTTTTTCATAAATTTGTATGATTTTAGTTAATTTTAGTGTGCCTGCTTTGCAGGTATGCAAAGAATTAATGGCAGGAGGGTGCTCGAACACTTTCCTGCTCTTTTTTAAAATTAGTCTACTCCATAGGCATTCAGTTTTAGATAGTTAATTTATTTAGATTTAATGATTATTTGCCTCCTGGAATAAGTATTGTCTGAAAGTTTCTTGACTGGTAAAACCTTGTACTGCATATTCGAAGTCATACTAAGTAAATTTAAAACCTGTTCAAGGGGTTCTTCAATAAAGGTTCCGGTAAATCTATATTTCTCAATTCTTTTATCGCCTATTGTAATATCCACGTTGTACCAATTTTCCAGTTTTTCAATAACCGTATGAATGTTATCGTTAAAAAATATAATCTTACCTTCTGTCCAGGCAGTATATTTGCTTAAATTATTTTCATTTTTAAGGCTGAATTCACTTTTATTTATATCATAAGAGCAAACTTGGTTTTTAGCTATTTTCAATACTTCCAGAATACCGTTTTCTTTTTTCTGTTCAAGCTGAATACTTCCTTCAACCAATGCAATGGTAATGGAAGCATTACCAGGATATGCATTTACATTGAAGGTGGTTCCCAATACTTTAACCTGAATTTTATTAATAGCTACAATAAAAGGTTGTTCTTCATTTTTTTTAACTGTAAAGTGAGCTTCACCGATGAGTTCAACATATCGGGTTTTCAACCCGATAAAAGAATTTGGAAAACGTAAGATACTTCCTGAGTTGAGCAAAACAATCGTTTTGTCTGGAAGTTCTATTCGAGTCTGTGTACCGTATGTAGCTTTTACTTGATTATAAATGACTGATTCAGTCACAATTTGAGGTTTGGAAACCAAGTAATTATTATAAAACACGGAGAGAAGGAAAGCTGTAATAAAAACGGCTGCAATTTGAGATAATATGAATACTATTTTTGCTTTCCTGTTATAAATGTTTGCTGATAGTTTAGTTTGGTTTAATGACTTTGAAATGTCAATCTTTGATGACATTGTCATTTGACTTGACCTCTTCCATATTTCCAAAAAATCGTTGTATTCTAACCGATTAGAAGGATCGGCATTCATCCAATTTTCCAGCCGTTCTTCCTCGTCAATATTTAATTGATCAGAGAATGACCTTACTATCAATTCGTATATACTATTGCCTTCGCCCTCAATTTCCATTTAAAATACTTTTTCAATGGAATGACAATTTAATGACAACAATACCCTACATGAAAATTAATAAAAATTTAATAAAAAATTAAGATATATTTAAATATCTATTAAATAGGGTCTGCTGAAAAACTTTTATTGTTCTCAATAATAGCTGTTTATAGGAATATACATTGTAATAAGTGCAGGGTGTGTCCTGAAAGTAAACGAACAAATTTAGAAATGAAGAGAGTTCTTTTACATGCTGTATAAAAGATGAAGGGGTTTCCGAAAGGGGATGAACCTTCGCTGGCGACTTGCAGGAGTAGCCAGCAAACCGCCTTGCGGTGCTGTGGCCAAAATCCATGGTGTTGAACGGACAAGGAAAAGGCCCAGAAAATGGGTCAGGTATGGGTAATGGAGATGAACGTAAGTGAACCACTGATGAAGTATTGAGATTATAACCCGTTGTCAAAACTATTGTTATTCTGCAGACGATAGGACTTAAGTGTAGCGATTACCTGATTATTGGCTATGCGGCAACCGATATATAGGTGGCATGAACGTTATCCGGGCTTTTATACGGAACAGGAGAAGACTGTATATTGATGCTAGTCTGTCACATAAGGCTACCGCTAATGGATTGGCCGACAGACAAAGGGAAAATGCACAAGCTGAGAACCGGTGAGGCAGAAAGTACCGAGGCAGTATACAGTTGCGGACTAAGTCGTAGTAGTGATGAAGTTTTTGTAATGAAGATGGAGCGAAGGGCTTAGGTCATTCAAGTTTTCAAGTTTTAACAATCCCCGGTAAAATGGGAAAAAGATTAAGATGGACAAAGCACAATCAAAAGTAAAACCATTCCCGGTGACTATGCAAATGGTCATCGAAGCACACCGAAAAGTGAAGACCAAAGGTAAAGCTTGCGGGGTGGATGGAGTTAGTATGAAAGAATTTGAGGAGAAGCTAACCGGTAACCTGTACAAGATATGGAACCGTTTGGCCTCAGGCACCTATTTCCCGCCACCGGTACGAGAATTAGAAATCCCCAAGAAAGATGGGAAAATGCGAAAACTCGGCATACCAACGGTAGGGGACAGGATTGCCCAAAGCGTGGTGAAGGATTACATGGAAGCATCGGTAGACAAGCTGTTCCACGTCAATTCTTACGGATACCGACCTTTAAAAAGTGCACATCAGGCACTTACACAGGCACGGATAAACGTAAATAAGTTTGACTGGGTTATAGACATGGACATCAAAGGCTTCTTTGACAATATTGACCACGAACTCATACTAAAAGCGTTGGACAAGGTAGTCGAAGAGAAATGGGTGAAAATGTACTGCAAACGCTGGCTTGAAATGCCTGTTCAAAAGTTAGACGGATCAATAGTTGCCAAAGATGGACGAGGCACGCCACAGGGCGGAGTCATCAGTCCATTACTGGCAAACCTGTTTCTTCACTATGCTTTTGATATGTGGATTACAAAGAAACACCCTCAAATATGCTTCGAACGCTACGCCGACGACTGCATCGTACATTGTCAAACGCAAAGAGAAGCAGAAGAAATACTACTGCAAATTACCCAGCGCATGGATCAATGTAAGTTGGAACTTCATCCGTTGAAAACGAAAATTGTTTATTGTAAAGATGCCAGAAGAAAAGAGCCGTACAAACAAGTACAGTTTGATTTTTTAGGCTTTAGTTTTCAACCCCGACCGACCAAAGTAAGTAAAAGCGGACAAATCCGCAACATCTTTGACCTGGCAATAAGTGCATCCTCACAGAAGAAAATCACGGAAGAACTCAAAGGGATGAACATACACCGCAACGGTTCGATTACCATAGAGGAAATAGCCGACAGGCTCTACTCTAAATTACAGGGTTGGATCAATTATTACGGCAAATTCAGAAAGCGGGTTTTTCTATTGGTTTTCCGAAGGTTAACCTACCGGTTAATGCGATGGGTACAAAACAAGTACAAGATCAGCCGCATTAAGGTTGCGTACAATTGGTTGAGAAATTACCAGAAAGTACACCCTAACCTGTTTGCACACTGGCGGTATGGTTATAAACAATGATTGGAATGACAAGAGCCGTATGACGGGAGACTGTCACGTACGGTTCTGTGAGAGGCTTAGGCTGAAATGCCTTTGCCTACTCGACAATGAGAATTTCGCTGACTCGCTTTGAGAGGATGAAATCACTTTGGCACCAGCAACATTCTACATTTATTATAATGGGCGGAAAACAAAGATCCTGCTTTCTCAAGCAGGATCTTTATATGTTGAAGATAAACGATTGAGGATTAACGATTAACAATTGAGGATTAACCATCCAACCATCTAACCATCAAATAATCAGCTTATACCCTTTGCCGTGTACGTTGATGATTTCAACCTTGGGATCGTCTTTCAAATGCTTGCGGAGTTTGGTGATGTAAACATCCATACTACGGGCATTGAAATAATTATCATCGATCCAGATGGTGCGCAAGGCAAAATTACGTTCGAGAACTTTGTTGGCATTGTTGCAAAGCAAGCTGAGCAATTCGGCTTCCTTGGTGGTCAATTTTACTTCTTCTGCGCCACCGGAAAGGATTTGCTTGCGTGAATCGAACGTGTAAATACCCAGTTTGTAAATAGCATCTTCATGCGAATTGGCATCTTGCGATACCCGCCGCATGATCGCTTCGATGCGGAAGATCAGTTCTTCCATACTGAAAGGCTTTGTGATATAATCATCGGCTCCTATTTTAAAGCCTTCAAGTACATCTTCTTTCATATTCTTTGCCGTCAGAAAAATAATGGGAATATCCATGTTCAGCAACCGGATATCTTTGGCCAGCGATATTCCATCTTTCTTTGGCATCATAATATCCAGAATACAAAGACTATAGGGTTGATTTTTGGTAAACCCTTTGTAGGCTACTTCCCCGTCAGGATATAAATCGGTTTCATATCCTTTTGCAATCAGATATTCTTTGAGTAACAATCCAAGGTTTTCATCATCCTCAGCCAATAGCAATTTTACTTTTTTTTCCATGTTCTTGAAAGTTTATCGGAAAATATATCATAAATTTAGTACCCTTATTTAAATCGCTTTCCACTTTTATTTTACCCCGATGATAGTCAATAATTTTCTTCACATAGCTTAACCCCAATCCAAATCCTTTTACATCGTGCACATTTCCTGTGGGAACGCGGTAAAAGCGTTCAAAAATCTGGCCAACATATTCTTTTTGGATGCCGATGCCATGATCTTTTATACCAATAACAAGAAATCCGTCTTCCAGTTGAGTGGAAATGATGATTTTTGGAGCCTCATTACTATATTTTACTGCATTATCGAGCAAGTTAAACAAAACATTTGTAATATGCACTTCATCTCCTTTAATAATTGCAGGATGAGCCTTCAGATCAGTAGTCAACTCTCCATCTTTCGCCTTCACCCGAAGCTCGAAATTCAAGACCACCGAATTAATCAGAGTAGTTAAATTTACCTCTTTTATTTTAAGTTTCAGCTTTCCTTCATTAAAAACTGCCATTTGAAGTACTTTTTCCACTTGGGTAGTCAACCGTTTGCTTTCCTGATATATAATTCCTGAGATATGCTCAATGGTCTTGGGTGTATTGGTCACAGTATTGTCGCGCAACATCTGGCTGGCAAGCGAAATGGTTGAAATAGGAGTTTTCAATTCATGGGTCATATTGTTGATGAAATCGTTCTTGATGATCGATAATTTCTTTTGCCTCAGGATGATGAGAATGGTAAAAATAAAGATGCCGATCAGCATAACCGTCAGTACCAATGTGGGGATTACCAATATGCCGGTTTGTTTGAGCAGGTATCCATCCCGTTTGGGGAAAAACAGGTAGAGATAATTTGGTGGTTTCGTTTCGTCCAGATCGTGAGGGAATAGCAGTATGGGGTATTCTTTCTGAGGTCCGGGATTATAGCTTTTCCCCCCTATAATTTCCCTTTCTTCTCCTCTTTGAAATGACTTTACGGCGTATTTAAAATCAAGTGAGACTCCCGAATTCTTTAATTCTGTTTTTATCATGCGTCCCAGCTTTTGCTCATCTATCCTTGTTTCGATTGGCATTTGCGAGAAGGTCAATGCATACTCAGCCAGGGCAAGCATCTTTGCCTTTTGATTCATCAAAGTTTCGTATTGCTGGCGCACGTAACCTTCCTGCTCATGGATAATGTCGAATGCATTTGGATAATCGCCCGGCCTTCCTCTTTCATTCTGTTTATTACGCTGAGGTTTACCGTAATCGATGGTCAGTTCTTCGCTGTAACTATTGATTGCTATGCGCTGTCTGTATTGAAGTGAAAGTTGGATGCTTTTCTGATTGATTACCCTTGGGTTTGATGGTTGAAAACTGTTGCGGGGGAAAACATCATTGTTATGGGGAATCGATAGTTTTTTTTCATACTCGAACAATAATTTCGAATCTTCCCTTTCAAGGCTTTCAACCACCCGGTTTAATGCGCTCTTTACAGCTGCGTTAAATTGTTCTTCTTTAATTCCCAGAGCCTGGTAAATAGAATTGATCTGAACCAAAATTAAACTGGTCATCACCAAAGCCATCAAAATGATTAATGTTATTATTACCTTTCTGCTCATGTGACAAAGATAATCTTTTGAACCACTGACAGTGAATGCTTAACAATATTTAACATTGGATATTTTGTCCTATGCCTGTTCAGAAACAGGCGTTTCAAGTAAACTATTATTGATCTTATCCATGGCCACTTTGGAGGCATTTTGCTGTGCCTCCTTTTTCGAGGTTCCGGTGCCTTTGCCCCAAAGTTGGGTGTCAACTTCGATGGTTGCCACAAACCAGGGTTGTTTGCCATCGTTTTTACTTTCGTCTACAGTGTCGAACGATACAGCCCTTTTATTTTTTTGTGACCATTCAATCAATTGGCTTTTGTAGTTGGTGTTTGTATTTTGAACTTCGACCAAATTGACATAGTTGTTCAGTAACTTGCGGGTAATAAAGTTCTTAGTATCCTGATATCCTTTGTCCAAGTAGATAGCTCCAATAAGTGCTTCGAGTGTGTCGCCGTAAATATGGCTGGATTCGATGGTTGAAGTAGTGTTCGACTGGATGTAGTGGTTCAGGCCAATCTGATAAGTAAGCTGGGTTAGAAAGGTGCGATTGACCAGTTTGGAGCGCATTTGTGTCAGGTATCCTTCATCCTGATTGGGAAAACGGTTGTATAAAAAGTCGGCGATGGCGGCACCCAGAATGGCATCGCCCAAATATTCGAGCCGTTCATTGTTCACAAAATTGCCTTGTGAATTAACTTTTGAAGCAGACTTGTGGATGACTGCAATATCATAGATCTTTAGATTGCCCGGATAAAAGCCAAGCAACGATCTTAAAAACAAATAAAACTCTTTTCTAGGAGAAGAAAAGAGTTTTATTCTTTGAACGATGGTTCGTATCACTTTTGTTAAATTTTCTTGAAAATAACAGAAGCATTGTGCCCGCCAAAACCAAAAGTATTGCTTAATGCAGTTTTGATTTTGCGTTCTTTAGCAACGTTGAACGTGAAATCAAGTTTTGGGTCAATTTCAGGATCATCATTGAAGTGGTTAATGGTAGGTGGAATGATTCCATCTTGAATTGCGAGGATACATGCAATTGCTTCAACAGCCCCGGTGGCTCCCAGTAAGTGCCCAGTCATTGATTTTGTTGAACTAATGCTTATTTTGTAAGCATGTTCTTTAAATAATTTCTGGATAGCTTGTGGTTCCGCAATATCTCCCAAAGGAGTTGACGTTCCGTGAACATTGATGTAATCGATGTCTTCAGTATTCATACCTGCATCTTCCAAGGCCCATTTCATGCACAATGTTGCACCACCTGATTGAGGGTCGGGAGCAGTCATGTGGTAAGCATCGGCTGACATACCTCCACCCACCATCTCTGCATAAATACGGGCACCACGTTTTACGGCATGCTCATATTCCTCCAAAATCAATGCTCCAGAACCTTCTCCCATGACAAACCCATCGCGATCAAGATCAAAAGGACGTGAAGCCGTTTGTGGATCATCGTTACGGGTTGAAAGGGCACGCATGGAATTAAATCCAGCGAGTCCCGCAGGATTGATAGCTGCCTCAGAACCTCCGGAGATAAAAACATCTACCTTACCCAAACGGATGTAATTCATCGCTTCGATAAGAGCCGTAGAGGAAGAAGCACATGCTGTTACTGTCGTAAAATTAGGTCCTCTGAATCCATAACGGATCGACAGTAAGCCACTTGCAATGTTGGCAATCATTTTTGGAATGAAGTAGGGAGAATAACGAGGCATCTCGTTTTTATACTTCAATGTTTCTTCAAAGAAGGTTTCCAAGCCTCCAATACCGGCACCCCAAACAATTCCTGCTCTGTCTTTGTTGATTTTATCAAGATCAAGACCCGAATCCGCTATAGCCTGAGCAGCTGCTGCAAAGGCGTACAATGTGAAAGGATCATGTTTCCTGATTTCTTTTTTCTCGACATATACTGCCGGATCAAAATTCTTCAGCTCGCATGCAAAAGTGGTCTTATGCGTGGAAGCGTCAAAATGGGTGATATAGCCAGCACCGCTTTTGCCCTTTTTCAGGCCTTCCCAGAATTCCTCAATAGAATTACCGAGCGGGTTTACAGTTCCAAGGCCGGTAACAACTACCCGTTTAAATTCCATAAATGTTGTTTTGTAATTATTACTTCAGATTTGCTTCAATGTGAGTGATCGCTTCGCCTACGGTTGAAATTTTTTCAGCCTGATCATCTGGGATGGCTAAATCAAATTCTTTTTCGAATTCCATGATCAATTCAACTGTATCAAGTGAATCAGCACCAAGGTCATTGGTGAAGGAGGCTTCATTGGTTACTTCACTTTCATCAACACCTAATTTATCAACAATTATTGCTTTTACTTTTGCTGCAACGTCAGACATAACTCTAATTTTTGGTTAATATTAAAATTGTTTTAAAAAATCCGATGCAAAGTAATAAATTTACGCCTGATATTTCAAACAAATAATGAATTAAATGGTTGAATTAGGCTTCAACAGGTAGGTAACACACCTTTATTTGAACCTTTTATTCTAAAATTCCATTAAGCATAAACATAAAAATATACTTTAAATGAAACTAATTGCCATTTTTGCCTCAGGGTCGGGAACCAACGCCCAAAAGATAATAGAGTATTTCTCAGCTAGTAAGGAGATTTTTGTCGATTCACTTTGGTCAAATAACGAGAACGCTCATGCCCTGATCAGGGCTGAGAAACTTGGAATTGAAACTTTTACTTTCGAACACGAGGAATTTTACCATAGCAATGAAATCTTGGATAAACTTTCCGATCGCCGGATTGATATCATTGTTTTGGCTGGATTTCTTTGGCTTCTTCCGAGAAACCTGACAGAATTGTTTACAGTTATTAATATACATCCGGCTTTGCTGCCAAATTATGGAGGTAAGGGAATGTATGGGTTGAATGTGCACAAAGCTGTGCTGGCAGCTAAAGATAAAGAATCGGGAATAACCATTCACAGGGTAAATTCCAATTACGATGAAGGGGAAATCATCTTTCAGGCTACATGCCCTGTATTACGCAATGACAAGCCCGAAACCCTTGCTGCCCGGGTTCATGAACTCGAACATCTGCATTATCCAAGGGTGATCGAGGAAGTTCTTATGAACGATGATGAGGAAAACCTTTGATTGGTAAGAATAGCTTTATAATTAAGTGGGTAATTTTAATTTCCCACTCAGTTGTATATATGCTTTTAAATAGGGTCTGCTGCAAAACTTTTATTGTTCTGAATAATAGCTGTTTATAGGAATATACATTGTAATAAGTACAGGAAAAAAATCAGCAAGTGTCCAAAATCCCTGCACCCTGAAAGGGGTTTGACCTTGATTACTTCGGTCCCCCACGGATTTTGAAACCTCAGATCAAAATAAATAACAAGGATGCACACATGCAACTATGCCAGAGATACCATGCCATTATCATCTGATACCTTTCTGATACTCATCTGATACCTTTCTGTAATGTAGGGTTACAGAAAGGTATCAGATGAGTATCTAATGGGTATCAGATGATGGAACCCAAACACCTACCCAGTGCATAGTAACAGGAGAGAAATCCAGGGTTGGTTGCTTATTTTGAAAAGTAGATAGGAAGGTCCAAAAATAGACTCCCCCGAGTACTTGGATTGGCGTTAACTTCGTGTGCATTTATACTGATAATCAAAGATTTGAAGCAGTAATTCTTGGTGGTTTAACAGTTGTATAATAAGCTATATCGGTTTTTAAATCCTACAAAATGATTCATCCCAGTATCTTTTCCTATCTGGAGTGCGATAATTGCATAAATTTACGTATTAATAATCAGGTAGTTACAAATAAAATTGCATGAAGTTAACGCCAATTCGAGTACTTGGGGTCAGAAACTGCTCAATAGCTCTTTTATATTGATATGTATGCCCTACGGTCAAATTAACTGTGTGAGTTTTTCAGCAGACCCTAAGCCGGTTATTCTGAAGAACCCATGCTTACATGGTAGCTATATTTTGCCTGCCGGTAACTTAATCCTTTGATATACTTGTTGTTTGAATAATTTCACTGTTGGTTTTCAATTCAAACTCAAAGCTATCGAGCTTCTTGTTGATTCTCATTTCAGTGTCAAGGGTATAGTTTAGCACGACCGTATTTGCAATATCATAAACCAGATGTCCTTTCCCGGTTACCGAACC
>Ga0209100_1002443_pt1 | contig 11507 bp, 9 predicted proteins | sample lystaG_FD_185480 | JGI IMG/M metagenome (GOLD analysis project Ga0209100, IMG submission 185480) | Glacier valley bacterial and archeal communities from Borup Fiord, Nunavut, Canada, to study Microbial Dark Matter (Phase II) -... | ecosystem: Environmental > Aquatic > Freshwater > Ice > Glacier ...
ATCCGGTCACGCCGGGTATGCCCACTTATAACATTGGAAGTCCGATGTTTGATAACGTCAGGATGGATCTTGGCAACGGCAAATTCTTCGAAGTTGAAGCGGTCAATAATTCTGCCGAAAATAAATACATCCAGTCGGCGACGTTAGATGGTAAGCCGTGGAACAAGCCTTGGTTTACTCATTCTGACCTGATTTCAGGAGGCAAATTGGTCCTTCAGATGGGTCCGAAAGCCAATCGCAGCTGGGGAAGTGCGGTGAACGATGCCCCACCATCCGCTGAAAAAATGGATTAGATTTTTTCTCTTGAAATCAGAATCTGAGGCCGTCTTAATCATACTTTTGAGACGGCCTCATTGTATTAACAGGAATCTTTATCTGAAGTTGGAGTTCTTTTGTGTTTTGATGAAATCTGGAAAGTCAACTAATTCAATCATTCTTGCAATTGAAAAACAGCACTATCCTTCATTCCCGCTTTAAAAAAAGAAAACCACTTAACTAATTTATAGATAAGTGGTTGTAATCTGTACCCGGGGCGGGAATCGAACCCGCACGACATTGCTATCACTGGATTTTGAGTCCAGCGCGTCTACCAATTCCGCCACCCGGGCGTGTAGACCTGCTTTTTACAGCGCGGCACAAAGATAATCCAAAATTCTTTTTCCCGAAATGTTTTTATCAAAAAGTGTTAACTGTTGTATATTTGCTGACCAGCTGATGTTTATACCCAAAATAGTGGCTTTTTTGCATTTTTCTGCATTTTTTTTGAGAATTTCTTAGGGGTATATTGCATTTCAGCTGTCAAGGTTTTATATTGTACCTTCTAATTTAAACGAATGTTGACAGGCAGCGACAATCAGATTTTTGAGGCAATAAAAAGGGATGATAATGGCGCATACGAAATGGTATTCCGCGAGTATTACCGTCCGATGACTGCCTATGCATTCCGGTTTCTTGGCAATCTGGCTGATTCTGAAAGTATTGTACAGGATGTTTTTCTTCGTCTTTGGCAAAAGCGAAAGGAAATAATGATCACATCATCATTGCAAAATTATCTTTTCAGATCGGTTAAGAATCATTGCATAAATCAGATAGAGCACGAAAAAATCAAAAGCGGATATCAGACGCTGGTAATCAGAAATGAAGCTGACCGAAGTGAATACAGTGAGTTCTTCCTGGAATTTGGTTTGATGACCAAGATTGAAGCTGCAATTGCCTCACTTCCAGAGAAACGGCAGGAGATTTTTCGACTTGCACGCGAAGACGGTTTAAAATATCGGGAAATAGCAGATCGGCTTAATATCTCAATAAAAACAGTAGAAACACAGATGACGCTTGCTTTGAAGCAATTGAGAGAGTCGTTGAAAGAATATAAAAACCTGGTGATGTTTTTTTTATTCACAGTTAAGGGTAAATAGTTTAATAATTGTCTTTTAGAAAAAGAAATAGCATGAACACAAATCATATCATACCACCCGAAAAAGAAACCAGATGGACCGCCTTCCTGAACGGAGAGCCCGATATACCTGATTTCTCGAATGAGGAAGCGGAAGAGATGGATGATCTTACTACTGTTTGGGAAGCCGCAGGTACAAGTTTTAGCAATCCAGCAGCAAATCCGGATCAGGCATGGCTCAAACTTCAAAAAGAGATGAATAAGCCGGATAAAGAATTGAAATTTAATATACTAAGCTTCCCATTATTTAAATACGCTGCCATGATCGTGATGGCGATTGGAATAGGTTTTGCTACTTATAAAATCGTCAGATCGCCAGAAAATAAAGCGGATATACCTGTTTTGATGGCTGTTGCTACTACTGAAGCTCATCCTGTGAATTTCACGGTAATTACTTTGCCTGATGGTTCGACTGTGAAAATGAACGCAAGCACAAGAATAGAATACCCCGAGCACTTTGCCGCTGATGCCCGCAGAGTAAAACTTTCGGGTGAAGCCTTTTTCGAAGTTACCAGGGATACGGCACATCCTTTTATTATTGAGACAGACAATGCATCGGTTGAAGTGCTTGGAACCTCGTTTAACGTCTCTGCTTATCCCGAGGCAGAATTGGTTGAGGTGAATGTTGAAACCGGAAAAGTAAAGCTCACTCAGCATCCGATTGGAAGTTCCATCCGTAAATCTGTCCTGTTACCTGCTGGTGAAAGAGGTTGGTTAACGATTCATGATGGCAAATTGGGTCATGAAATGAAACTTGCATCCAATTATTCTGCATGGATCACCAAAGAGATGATTTTTCAACGGACACCGCTTGCCGATGCTTTTACGGTGCTCGAAAATACTTACCACGTAAAGATCAAAATAGAAAACCCGGAGATCGGCAAAATACCTTACACCGCTAATTTTGCAAATTTGAAACTCGACTATATCGTTGAAGTAATGGCCAGAACTCATAAACTTAAAGTGGTGAGGAATGGTGAGGAAATTGTATTTGCCAAAGTTGCAAATTAAATGGGTGATTGAATAATTGGCCGTTGAAAGCCATAAGTAGTTTTAGTTTAAGCGCGTTTTGTTTATTTGGTTAACCCCGGTTGAAGGCCGGGGTTACATTTATTAATAATCAGTTTTTTGGCAATATTTTTGTCTGTAGATATGCTCAAAACTGATATTTATATGATAATTTCGTCGGGAAGTATTATTTTCGTATTCATGCAGAATAATCACTAACTCATGCCTTGTTTCAAGTCTGGTATTATACTCTCACTTTTCCTTTTGCTTTGCTTTAAAATGGCGGCTCAGGAAAGTATGTCGCTGCTCGAACGCCGCATTAATTGCCAGATCGATTCGGCATCAGTGGAGCAAATCCTCGAAAAAATTGTCAACGACAACGATCTGTTTTTCTCCTACAATCCCGATATCCTTCCCAAAGAGATAAATTCTGTTCATCTGGTTAATGTAACGCTGGGCGATTTGCTGAAAAAAATACTTCCAACCGATGAGTATAAAATAGAAATAATAGATAACCAGGTAATTATAACGCTGAAGGACGTCAGTCCCATTAAGTTGTCGGGAATGATTGTAGAAGGGAAAGATGATGAACCAATTCCTTATGCCTCGCTGACGATTGCAGGTGAAACTGTCGGAACGATGACCAACATCGACGGTCGTTATGATTTTATAATTCCATGGCGGTTTCGGGATAAATTGGTATCTGTTCGTTGTCTGGGTTTTAAAACGCTTGAGTTGACTCAAAGTGAAATGAAGGCAAATTTGAAAATCAAGTTGGAGCCTATAACGATTCATTTGCGCGAGATTCAGGTAAAACCGGTTGATGTGGCTGAAGTGTTACGAAATTTCAGAAATAATATTGATAAGAATTATGAATTGTCACCACAGCTAATGATCACTTTTTACCGCGAAACGATCAAACGTGACGATCAGTACATTGGTGTTTGGGAAGCGATCATGGAGATGATGAAAAGTCCTTACACCTCAGCAAGTAGCGACAAAGTGAGATTTCTGAAAGGACGGAAGAGCAATTTCGGCAAAACATTTAAGGATATCAGTCTGAAAATGCAGGGAGGACCATGGTACATTACCTCTTTAGACATCGTCCGAAATCTTGAGACGTTTCTTGATCCGCAGTTTGAAAATATTTATCGCTATCGGTTTGAACAGCCAGAAATGTATAATGGCCGGGTGACCTGGGTGATCAAGTTCTCGCGGAAGGAAGATGTTGATTTTCCGTGCTATTATGGTAAGATTTTAATCGATGCTGATAGTTATGCCCTCGTGAACGCTGAGTTTGGATTTGACAAAAAGAGTCTTAAAATGAATGGCGATACTTTTATAAAAAAGGAACCTCACGGATACACCACCCGACCCGAAGGAGCCGAATATTCGGTGAACTACAGAATGGTCGATGGGCGCTGGCAATTTTATTCAGCCCGTACCGATGTAACATTCAAAGTAAAGCAAAACAAGGATAATTTAAAAACTGAATATCGGAGCGTCTCGGATATCCTGGTAACACAGCAATATCCATTTCCCCACAAAGCAAGGTTTGGTCCGGAAGGGCTTTTCAGAGCGGATGATATTTTTGCAGATATTATTGGTTCGTACGATCCTGCGTTTTGGGGTAATTACAACGTGATCAAACCCGATGATGATTTAAGTAAAGCACTGCGTGAAATTGAAACTACTGAGAAGGATGTGAACAATATTGAATCAAAAATTGAAAAATAAACTAATAGCTATTCATATGAAAACTAATTTTAAAAGATTGATTTTTGCGATTCTTCTAATTTCTTCAACCACTTTTGTTTTTGGTCAGGAGAATGATTTTATTTCAACACTCAAGACAAAACTGCTTTTGTATCGGACACAAAAAGTGGATCAATCAATTGTTTTGCAGACCGATAAAACGCTTTATCGTCCGGGTGAAACCATCTGGATGAAAGGTTATGTCACTGATGTAATGACTCATTTACTGTCGTTAAATAGCCTTGAATTATCTGTTCAACTTACAGATAATAAGGGTTTAAATATTGTTGAAGGTAAATATGCACTTAAAAACGGTGTGGCAGACTTCAGTTTTTCAATTCCCGCCGATCTCGAAAGCAATATTTATCATTTGATTGCCTATACCCCGGAGATGGAGAATGTTGGGATACAAGCAGTTTTCAAGAAAGAGATCTTCATTGCAAGGCCTGAGCATCTTGATATGATTCCGCATCTTGATTATACAAAACCTTTTTTTGCCCCTGAACAAAAGGAAACAGGCACCATTAGTTTAAAGGATTTTAACGGGAAACTATTATCAGGTAAAAAATTCGAATATCAGATTATCAAAGAGGATCGGGAGTTATTGTCAGGGAAAGGGAAGACCGGCGTAAATGGGGCAGGTGAATTTGTTTTTTTAACACCCTCGCTGCAAAACGGAAGTCCGGTATTGGTTTCAATTGATATTCCTTCGGGGAATGACCGGCTCAACCTGATCAGTAAGATCCCTTTGGCATCCGAGCGAATCAATATCAGGTTCTTTCCCGATGGTGGCAAATTTATACCCGGAATCCCGCAAATGGTCGTCTTTGAAGCCTGCGATCAGCTTGGAAATCCGGTAAGTATTAAAGCCAATGTTCTTGACGATCAGGGAAATTCAATTGCAGTAACGGCTACGATCCAGCCTGGCCTTGGCGTTTTTAGTTTGCTTAATAGTGAGAATAAAAAACTGACATTTAAAATAACCAGTGATATTGGGAATAATCAGGAAACGCTATTGCCATCACCATCACCAGGAAGCATGAGCATCACCGTGAAAAAGAATGACGGGAAAAACCTCTCCATCTTGCTTGGCAGAGCACCAAAATCTGAACTGGCTAAGTTTGTGATTGTTGCTGTTGGCAATGGCGAGATGATTTGGGCGAGTGATTTTGAACTTGAGCAAGCGGGTGTACTCAATATTCCTCTCGAGAATTTCCGTACTGAGATTGCCGGCATCGCTATATTCAATGAAACGGGTGCTTTGGCTGGGCAACGGTTAGTCTATACCGGGAAAAGCCAACTTCCCAATGTTACCTTAACCCCGAATAAAGCAAGCTATAAAAAAGGTGAAGAGGGTCAGATTAGTGTGAAAGTTACCGGATCGGATGGAAAACCAGTAAAAGTCGAACTTGCTGTAAGTCTGTCAGATCAATTTGCATTCCCATCCACCGTTTTAGGTGTGACTTCATTGAACTATGGACTTGATAAACCTTTGCTTTTAAACGAACCGCTGGATAAAGTGAACCGGGTTTTAATGGACTACACTTTGTCAAAAAACAGCTTTAAAGGGTTTGACTGGAGTCAGGTAGCAGCAATTGATCCGGCTAAAAATCAGAATCTAAGGATGAACGCAATGCGTGTTTCCGGAACGGTCGTCGATACGAAAGATTTACCCGTACCCAATGCCCTTGTAAGCCTTACCAGTTCATCGCTTCAACAATTTAATGCACGTAGCGACCAGCACGGTGAGTTTGTTATTAATTTACCTGTTTCCGTTGAGAAGAAAAACCTGTCGGCTTCGGCAACTGATGCATCCGGCAGAGGCGAATATCATGTAATATTGAATAAAAGTTTTAAAGATGAGCTTGCTAACAGTCTGAATAATGTATGCGTTAATGACTGGCAGATACTTGAAAAATTGTATGCTTCGAATTATTTCAAGGAAAATCCCGATTTTTTTAAAGCGATTCCCACATCCAAAGTTAAAGGTGCAGACAAAAAACCAAGGGAACCATATTGGAAAAAGAACCTTAGTACTGCAACCAATCTTCTGGATATTTTAAAAACAATCAGACCATTTGAACTTATGGGAGGCTCTAAAATCGTTTTTAGAGGCCAAAATTCATTTAATTTTCAGGATGGAGCACTGATTGTTATTGACAATCAAAAGATGGGTACTGACGCATCAATACTCGCATCGGTTAACATCCATGATGTCGAAGATATGGAGGTCTATGTTAATCCCGTTGACATGTCCAGGTATACGTCTTTGAATTCGGTAGGCGTTATCGTTATTACAACTAAGCGAGGCAGTTCAAATAATGAGAATGTTGTGGCAGATGACAGCACGAATGAGCGTTTGCAAAAACAATTTAAACCTGATTTTATCGGAAACGAAAAGTATGATTTGAAAACTACTTTGCAATGGATTCCGGTTCTTTTTACCGACGAAAAAGGTGAGGCAGTTATTCCGTTTAAAGCGGGTGGTATTAAATCGACTTTTGTCCTCGAAATTGCCGGATTTACGGACCAGGGACAATGGATCGGGAACCAAACTGAAATTAAGGTGGAATAGATCGTTATGATCCGGTAAAGGAATAGATGTGAGATAGATCAGATTCTATTTCACATCTTCTTTTTTGAATCTTAGTGGAAGTAAATTGTCGATGCCGTTGAGAATTAATATGCGGTCGGTACTGTCGAGGATTATTTGAATGGGTTTACCTGCTATATCCTCATATTCTGCCATTACCTGCCGACAGGCGCCACACGGTTTTGCAATATCGGATGGCAAGTCGGTGCGGTTGATGGTACTAATTGCAATTGCAACAACCGGAATTTTTGGATATTGAGCAGAGGCATAGAACAATGCTGTCCTTTCGGCACAAAGTCCTGAAGGATAAGCTGCATTTTCCTGATTGTTTCCAGTGACAACGATGCCGTTTCCGAGTAAAACTGCTGCTCCGACACGAAAACCGGAGTAAGGGGCATATGCGTTCCTGGCAGCTTCTCTGGCTTTCATTATCAGATTATTATCTTTCTCTGGCAATTGAGCTGAGGCCTCGTATTCTGTGTATTTTACCTGAAGGGTTATCTCTTTCATGAGCTGTTGTTTAACTGGCTTCAAATGTACAATATATTTCAATTGTTTATTTTTTGATGTCAATCAGCACGATTTTTTTAATTTTGAGGCTGAATTGAATTTTATTACTTGCTTATGCATCGTTACAGATCAAAAATATTCCTTCTATTCGTTTTGAATATATATTTTGCTATTTTGACATTTGGTCAGGATTCACATCGGAATTCGCGTCAGGATTACATCGACATTTATGCGAAATTAGCAATACAGGAGATGAATGAATACCACGTTCCTGCCAGTATTACAATGGCACAAGCTTGTCTTGAATCGGGCGATGGCAACTCTATCCTTGCCCGCGATGGAAATAACCACTTTGGAATAAAATGCAATAGTTCATGGTCCGGTCCTTCAATCCGAAAGGATGATGAAACGCGCAATGAGTGTTTCCGGAAATATGCTACCGCGATTGAGTCTTTCAGGGATCATTCGAAGTTTTTAACTGGAGGAATGCGCTATCAGTTTCTATTTGATTATAATATAAAGGATTACAGAAAGTGGGCTTATGGATTGAAGAAAGCAGGTTATGCAACAGACCCGCAGTATCCCGAAAGGCTTATCAAAATCATAGAGGAGTTTCAGCTTCATAAGTTAGATGAATATTTTAACAGCTCAGCGAGTTATGTGCGGCCCGATAGATTGAGCGCAGTGAAAAAATCGGCAGGCAGGCACAAAACAGGTATTGGGATTGATGACTTCTCAATTAATCCGTATGCGAACAGAAATATTGAAAGACGGAATAATGTCAAAGCATTCGTTGCCAAAGATGGAGATACATACGAACAGATTGCGGCCGAGTTTTCGATGAAAGAATGGGAAATCTACAAATACAACGATGTTGAACCGGGAGCCAGGCTTGAGGCAGGTTCAATCGTCTATATTCAAGGCAAACGGGGTAGTGCCCCGCGTGGAAACGATATTCATATTATGAAACAAGGTGAATCGTTGTGGTCTGTAGCGCAATGGTATGGCGTTCGTTTAAATGCACTTTACCGTAAAAACCGAATGAGTCAGGGTGATGTTGTTAAACCGGGTCAGCAAATTTCATTAAGGAAAAAGGTGAGCAGGTAATGAACAATGAACAGTGAACAGTGAAAAACGTGTTATGGCCTGAAATTGGTTTTGAGTAAAAGTAAATGCTTTTTACACTCAACGGATTGGCTCAACGATTGAGATTTATTTTGCGTAGTATTTGACAGCGTTCGAAAAACCACACAGAAACTCCTCGATACCCATCCTCTTTTTGCCGGCAAGCTGCAAATCAATGATATGCAGAAACCCATCTGCACATGCGATCTTGAGGTATTTTTTATTGTCACTTTGAATCTCTCCCGGTTTGCATAGGTGACTGGCCTGTTCAAAAGATGCTTTAAAGATTTTAACGCCGGTTTCGGATCCTGAATTCTGAAAATTGGTCCATGCAGCAGGATAGGGACTTAAGCCCCGGATAAGATTGTTGATGCTGATTCCTGGTTTAGCCCAATCGATCATGCAATTTTCCTTGAAAATCTTAGGTGCATGTAATCTTTCCTGATCAATGGCCATAATGTCCTGAGATAGCGGAGAGATGTTGCCTTCAGCTAACGCTTCAATCGTTTTAATGACAAGATTAGCTCCAATTTCCATTAACGCGTCATGAAGTTCACCTATTGTTTCATCCGGTCCGATCTGTACTTTTTCCTGGAACAAAATATTACCGGTATCAATCTCTTGTTTTAAAAGAAATGTGGTTACGCCGGTTTCATGATCACCGTTGATAATGGCCCAGTTAAGTGGCGCCGCGCCGCGATAATGGGGTAGCAACGAACCGTGTAAATTAAATGTTCCCATGGGTGGCATTTTCCAAACCACTTCAGGAAGCATCCTGAATGCCACGATTATTTGAATGTCGTGATTCAGTGATTTTAATGCTACGAGAAAGTTTTCATCTTTCAATTTTTCGGGCTGAAGTACAGTTAATCCGCAACTTACTGCATATTGTTTGACATCCGACTGGTGCAATTTCTGTCCGCGTCCCGACGGGCGGTCTGGAGCTGTTACAACGCCAACAACGTTGTATCCATTTATTACCAGGGCTTTTAAACTCGCAACGGCAAATTCAGGTGTTCCCATAAAAACAATACGCAGATCTTTTCCAGTCATCAGTTGAGGATTTATTTCTTTGATATTTCAGTTACTTTACTCAGGATATTTAGCGCAGGTTTGTGTTGCCTTTGTTCGCCTTTGGAAAGTAGGGGCAGTTTTTACAACCATTTCCACAACAATATCCCCTGGTTTTCAGAAAGCTTGCCGTCATGATTCTGTAACCATCTTTCGTCGTATGGAAATCAACACCTTCCTTTAACTCACTATTATACTCGATATTATCATACATATGCAAATTTTAAAATTGATTTTTATTATTTTGAATTGTTTTAATGTGGCAATATATCACAGTAAAACTTAACTGATTCAATAACAAACCAATCTGAGAAAGGTTTTAAGAGTTTATCAATGACCGCTTCTATAATATGATAATTGAAATTCAGTGATAAAAGATAAAGCCGGCTTTGAACAACCGGCTATATCATATTGATATCAGACATTTTTTATTTGAATTCAGCAATGGAACAATGGGTTATAACGAGTGACCCATCCTGTCGCGCTTTGTCCTCATGTAAACCTCGTTGAAAGGATTCGATTTGATCACAATTGGGATTGATTCTACTACTTTCAATCCATAACCTTCCAATCCAACTCGTTTCACCGGGTTATTGGTTAAAAGTCGCATTTTCCGAATGCCAAGACTGCAAAGAATTTGCGCCCCCACACCATAGTCACGCTCGTCGGGGTCGAATCCAAGATGGATATTCGCATCAACGGTGTCAATGCCCTGTTCCTGAAGTTTGTAGGCTTTTATCTTGTTCATCAGGCCAATGCCTCTTCCTTCCTGTTGAATATATACAATAACTCCTTTGCCTTCTTTTTCGATCAGGTCCATCGCTTTGTGAAGCTGATCGCCACACTCGCAACGCAATGAACCGAAGATGTCGCCGGTTGCACACGAAGAGTGAACCCTCACGAGTACTGTTTCTTCAGGTTCCCATTCGCCTTTGATCAGCGCAATATGTTCCACTCCGTTCGATTTCTGAAGAAATGGAATCAAGCGGAAACTTCCATGTGCAGTTGGCAATTGAACTTCTTCGCCTCTTTCGATCAGACTCTCTTTATTTAATTTGTAGGCAATCAGATCCGCAATTGAAACCAGTTTTAAACCAAATTTCTGAGCAATTTGAAACAACTCAGGAAGTCGGGCCATTGTGCCATCCTGATTCATAATCTCAACCAGAACGCCAGCCGGTTCTAATCCTGCCAAACGGGCAAGGTCAACTGCAGCTTCGGTATGTCCGGCTCTGCGCAGAACGCCTCTGCTCCGGGCTCGTAATGGGAAAATATGTCCCGGGCGCCCAAGTTCATTTGGTTGCGTGCCCGGATTGGCAAGTCTTTGAATTGTAATAGCCCGATCATGCGCTGAAATACCTGTTGAAACACCTTCACCTACCGCATCAACCGATACAGTAAAAGGGGTCTCATGAAGGGAAGTATTTGTACCTACCATCATTCCAAGATCGAGTTCTTCGCAGCGCTCTTCGGTAAGCGGAACACATATCAATCCTCGTCCTTCAGTTACCATAAAGTTGACCATCTCTGGTGTTATCTTCTCGGCAGCTGCAATAAAATCACCCTCGTTTTCACGGTCTTCGTCGTCAACTACTATTATTAATTTTCCATTGCGCAGGTCTTCAACAGCTTCGTCAATGGTATTCAGTTTAATATCGTTCATTCTTATATTATTGTAACAGTTTATCTTACTTTTCCTTTTCTTTTTCTTTTTTCGATTTGAAAATTTTCTTAAAGAAGTCTGCCCAGGCACCTACATTAAATACTACCGAGTCGTTTGCGGCTTTGTATGTCAGAAAAATTCCGGCAGGAAGAAATATAAATGTAGAGAACCAAACACCCTGCCAAAGTGATGCAACACTTTCGCGTGAGAATTTTTCACCTGTTGTGGTAATTATCCAGTAAAATATAAACAGTAAGACCGAAATTACCAAAGGCATTCCAAGTCCACCTTTTCTGATAAGGGCACCTAAAGGGGCGCCAATAAACAAA
>Ga0209100_1002450_pt1 | contig 11497 bp, 16 predicted proteins | sample lystaG_FD_185480 | JGI IMG/M metagenome (GOLD analysis project Ga0209100, IMG submission 185480) | Glacier valley bacterial and archeal communities from Borup Fiord, Nunavut, Canada, to study Microbial Dark Matter (Phase II) -... | ecosystem: Environmental > Aquatic > Freshwater > Ice > Glacier ...
TAGACTCACCTTTGCTTGTTGTGAGTTGGCTGGCGATGCCTGAGCGAGTCGAGCAATGCCTCCGATCGTGAGCATACTCATCGCGACGACTGCACCAATAAGTTGAATTGAGCGTTTCATGGGAGATGTCCTTCCAAAGTAGGTTTGTAGATATACACTAAGCAAGAAGTGTGCAGAAGTCGGAAAGACAATGGCAATGACTAGCTCTGTAAGCGAGGAGCGATTATATATGGGAAAGCTTGCCAAGTGATCCGGCAAGGCGTTGCTTGAGGCTCAAAAGCTACCGGAACGTCAATTTGCATTGCATCGTATTGCACTGCATGATAGAGGTATCAAATCTCTTTCCTGGTTGGGCATAACCATGAGCAAGGAAAACATTACCTTTCGTCTAGATAGCGAGAAGCGAGAAGCCTTGGATCAGCTCGCGGCGGGAGTTGATCGCGATCGCAGCTATTTGATCAACGAAGCTATCACGCTTTACCTAGAAATGCACCAATGGCAAATTGAAGAAATTCATCACGGCATCGCTGAGGCAGATGCCGGAGACTTTGCACCAGAGGAAGAGGTCAGTGCTGCATTTGCAAGGCTGACCCATGGCAAAGCCCGTTAAATGGCTGCGTAAAGCGCTGAAGAATCTGGAGCAGACCTATGCCTATGTTGCTGAAACTAATGGTGATGCCGCGATCGCGATAGTCCTCAAAATTCAAGCCGCGACGGATCACTTATCCGAGTTTCCCCTGATGGGCAGAACCGGACGGGTCGATGGTACGCGGGAACTGATGATTGCCAATACTCCCTATATCGGGTAGACACGGAAAACGGAAAATATAGCACGTTAAGAATTTTGTATGGGCTTAAACCTGCTTCCAGCAGCGATGTTGCTATTTCTGCGCCAGACATAATCTCCAGTCAGGTTAATATGCTCCCAATCCAATGGCGATAGGTATTGAAACTCCTCTCGAAAACGTAGGTTTGTGATAAGCCGCATCCAGCCTGCCCCAGGGCACGCAGAATCAAGGTTCTTCTATTCTCACAAATAGGTCTCGAAATTAATTCTCGATTTTCCCCCAGCGCCATGAGTTTCGATAAGGAACGCACCGATGTTCATTGGTTATGCTCGGGTCTCAACTCCAGACCAGCATCTCGACCTGAAGGTCGAGGCACTGAAGCTAGCGGGTTGTCATCAGATCTTGGATGACAAGATTGGTGGTATAGCCGTCGCCACATAGGTTAGGACAGAGACATCTTCGGCAGCACGCGAAGCACACTGCCAAAAATGTCCTAAGCAAAGTGGCGACGGCTATAGCTGAGGGGAGCGACCTGGACTTACCAAGGCACTAGAGATGCTGCGCGAAGGTGATAGCTTGGTTGTGTGGAAATTGGACCGACTTGGACGCAGTGTTAAGCATTTGGTCGATCTGGTCGGTGAGTTGCATCAGCAAGGTATTCAGTTTAAGAGTCTGACTGACTCGATTGATACGGCTACTCCGTCGGGTCGCTTCTTCTTTCATGTCATGGCAAGTTTAGCTGAGATGGAGCGAGAGCTAAATGCGGAGCGAACCCGTGCGGGGTTGGAAATCGCCCGTCAACTTGGGCGCAAGGGTGGGCGCAAACGTCAGATGACCGATAGTAAAATCGAGTCGGCAAAGCAACTGTTGACGAATGGGGTGCCTCCTCGTGACGTGGCTAAAAATCTTGGCGTGTCTGTACCGACGCTCTACCGCTGGGTTCCAGCTTCTTCAATTCCTTAACGTGCTATATTTTCCGTTTTCTGTGTCTACCCCTTCTACTGATATCTCAATTAAGCTTGCACACCTGCTGAACTGGCAGAAGCGATTGTCTGAAAAGTCAAGCCTGTTCGACGAGATTGGGTTGCCAAGGGGTGGCACTTTTAACCATCGCGTTGAGGATGATCAAGAGCTTGTGCATACAGGCGGTCAATGCGACCTTCTTCGGCTTACCTTTCTGGCAAAGTCGCTCGTAGAACGCCTTGATCACTGGATTGCTCCGACTTGCCACCAGGGTTGCCATATACAACACGGCTCGGACCTGAGCACGTCCGCCCCAAATCACCTGCTTGCCTCGATGTTTACCACTGTCATGATTAAGCGGAGCGACTCCCACCAAGCTACTGATCTGCTTGTGACTTAAACTGCCTAACTCTGGCAGGTTCACTAGAAGCGTACTCGATGTGACTTCCCCCCCACCCGGTGCGCTTCTGAGCAGATTGACCCGTTCGAGCCACAGTGGACTTTGCCGAATTGCTTGCTGAAGCTGGGCTTCTAGCTCTTCTAAGCGTTTCTCTAACCACTCCAGGTGGGCTTCGATGTCTTGTCGCACAGAACCGCGAACCGTCCCTAGGCGATTCTTCTCTGCTGTCAGCATTTCCACAATTTGGCGACGACGGGCGACTAACTCTGCCCTAAGTACAGGACAAAAAATGGAAAACGGGAGGACGAACTCTGCTAAAACGCTAGTGCAGCAAAGGTTTCAGCCGTTTTAGCTAAAAGCTATGATGGGAGGGCTTTTCAGGCTTTTTGTCCTGTACTTAGAACTCAGCCATATGCTGAGAGTCTTCATCGGCGATCGTACTCACGCTCGGTTGAATTGCTTCAGCAAAATGAGCCAGCACTGCCGCATCAAGGGCATCGGTTTTGGCTCGTTTCCCCGTCGCTTTCGCAAAGTCTCGCACTTGACGCGGATTGAGGGGTCTCAGTAGCAATGGAACCGTTCTTTGCCTTAAGAGTATTTCAGCGGCAAACTGATAATTTCTACTGATGTCTTTTGACGGCATACTACATAGGTCTGGACTAAGGCTGGACTTTTTTGCTCATGTTACACCCGTAATCTTTGCAGAAGAGAGGGGCTGAAAGCCTTGATTTTGTGAGGAACTTCTGCCAGTTCAGCAGGTATGCAAGCTTAGTTGAGATATCAGTAGAAGTGATGGTTTAGCGAAGCTGTGGGATCAGGGTGAGCGAGCACAAGCGAAGAGAATACCTTGCTGGGAGAGCGTTACAGCTTTAAGGCAAAGAACGGTTCCATTACTGATACTGTTGGCGAATTCACCAGAGGAAAATAGACAACTGCTGAAACCCAATCAGAGAAGTGGTTGTAACATTAGGGACTTTCAATACTGAATCAACGAGAGAATCAAGGTTTCAGAGCGTTTTCTTTTTCTTTTTCTTTTTCTAATTCGCCACCAGTATCCATTACTACTGAGAACCCTTAATCCTGGTTTGAAAATGTCTTGATTGCAGGTTTGACGGTTTATGATTGCAGGTCACTACAGTTAAGCCATAATTTTACGGAGGTGGTAATGCATAGTGCCTTGAAGTGTCTACGATGTTCCAGCGAGATGGAACTTGGAAATCTATCCAATCAAGATACGCCACACCTCTATATGTGGTCCATTCACGACCCCGATCTCCCTTCACCCCTTGGATTTATGTTGCTTCGGGGTGAGACTGGCAAACGAAAAAGGGCTGCCTTCGAGAGAGTTAAAAGAAGCTTGACTAAAGTACAAGCTTACCGCTGCGTCAAGTGCGGATATGTTGAGTTGAACGCCTCTCGAAATGCAGGCGACGACACCTAACCTCTTGCTCAAACGGAGCGCTAATGTTTCGCTGCTCCCTTGACAGAAGTCCCATCCCTCGAACTCTCTTGGGCAGGTTTTCTGAAACTCAATCCAGGCATAGCTTTTCAGCCCCTCTTGCACTTTTTTGCCCGTATGTCGGCGTGCAATTCGTTTCTGCCCCGCATTCTGTCGTCGCCCTTCTGCTCGACCGGCAGCTAGCCGACAAAAATCGTTATGTTTTGAGTCAAACGCTGAAAGCTTTACTTAGCAGAGCTTAAGTACCCATATGATAAACTTTCGCACGGATCTCGGCTCAATCCTAATACAAAGCCCCCAAGTCATGCCATGTGGCGAGCGGTCTTTGTTTGAGTCTTTTCGAGCCAGCCCAAAGTTCAGTAGATTTAACGACTCAATATTTGAACTTTATTCGGTGAGGGCAGTCTATCTAAAGGACAGACCTTAATACACAAGGAACTAATACACGATGCCATCCGTAACTCGCCTATCAGGTGCCTTCGCCGCCTTGACCGTTCTCGCTGGTGCTGCTGTCCTACCACAAGTTGCAGCCGCCCAAATGATGCCAGCGACCATGCACAAGACGATGTCAGCAATGCCCAATGGTAAAGAAAAGCACCCTGAACTTCAAGCTGCTTTACGCGCACTGGAACAAGCGCGCAAAGCCCTCCAAAAGGGCGCACATGACTACAGTGGTGAGCGGGTAGAAGCCCTTAAAGATACCGACAAAGCAATTGCTGAAGTGCGTCAAGCCATTACTAAAGACAGAAAGTAAGACTGCGCTTGAGCTACTCTCACTTACCATGACTTAAACGCCAGAACCCGGCAGTCATGTGACTGCCGGGTTCTGGCGTGATCAGGCGTTCTTGGTCGAGTAGAGAGGACTCCTGGAATGTTTAGGGTTGCTTTGTATTCCCCGTTGCTCTCACCTTTCGGAACACGAGAGGGCTTGAGTTAAACTCAAGCCCAGAGTGAACCGCAAAACTCACTCCAGCTGATGGTTGACGCTATTAACCTAAGACTCATGAGTCTTGCATAAGACTGATGAGTATAAATGCTTAGCTATTAAATAGAACACGCCGCACAGGCGATCGAGCGATCAGCTAGGCGGCGTAATGATTTCAGCCCGTGGCAGCGTGTTCACAAGCTCGATGGGTTTCTAGAAGATAAAACCTAATCGCGCTTTCTGTTCAATTTTTGGGAGAGTCGCCCGATTTAGTGATTCTGCTTTTATAGCTACCGCCACATAGGTTAGGACAGGGACATTTTTGGCAGCACGCGAAGCACACTACCAAAAATGTCCTAAGCAAAGTGGCGATGGCTATAAGTGACGCGATCTCGCGTTCTCCTCTCCGCGATAGTCTTTTACAACCCCCGTTTACCAAGACTATTGCAACGCTGCGTACCAGGGCAAAAAGTGCGTACTCTGCTAGTCAGTCGCTTTTAAGTAGCTCGATCGAGATTCACCCGATCATTGATTTTTTGCCGCAGGTTTACACTTCACCCGGACAACTTTTGTTCAGTCTACTTTGAGTTTGCCGTGTCCCTCCTTTGTCGTGTCGCCCGATCCAGGGGTTGGTTAAACCCAATCCTACTTAGGCTCTCCAGAACGTAATAATTAGTCCACCTAAAATAATTAAAGCGCCACCCACTAGGATCGAAATGCTAGGTTCTTGACCAAAACCAAAATAATTAATCAATTGAGCGACTAGAAAAAATAGGGTGACATAAGTCCCTAGCAGCTTGCCAAAATCCCAAGCTGGCAAGTTCACCACAACCCCATAGCCCAGTAGCGTAACACTGCCCAAGAGAATAAATTCAACTTGCTTTACCAAAGTTGGACTATGCAATCCCTTTCGGACTAAAGCATCACCTCCAGCTTCTAAACCAGCAGCGATGAACAAAATCAAAAACGCAAATCCTTGGCTCACTCAGGCTTCTCCTGTCATCACGCTCTCAATTTCCCAAACTTAACAACTAATTTGTCTCGATGTCATTTAATTTGGGCTCTTCCAAGCTTTTGGTGATCGAGGTCTTTGCACTGCCCTGAAAGGTAGAATTTGCGTTGTGTGGCTTGGCGATCTCTGCCATCTTCACCAAAAGCTTGGAAGAGCCTTAATTTGGCACTGTACAACCTGGTAATAAAGTTTAGTCGTCTCCGTTGTCTAGACGAACAAACGAGCTTTCCTCTAGCATCTTAATGAAGCCCAGGGTCATTAAGGTCATGACGGTTCCTGAGACAGCAAGTTGCCACCAGCCCCAGCCTGAGGCAATTCCTAGCGCCGCCGTTACCCACGTCGAAGCGGCAGAGGTGAGTCCTGTAACTTTGGGGTTAGAACTATTGGAACGCGACAGATGCAAGATTTCTCCGGCTCCTAAAAAGCCGACCCCAGTAGCGACTCCTTGAATCGCACGGCTAGCTGCGTCGCCCGAATGGACACTGCTGTGCAAGGGAATCAAGACAAACAGAGCAGCTCCGATGCTAATCAGCATATGAGTTCTCAACCCTGCTGGCTTGTGTCGTCGTTGGCGATTCCACCAGATCGCACCGCCCATTGTGAGGGCCAAACCTAGCCGCAACAGTATCCCAACCCAGTTATTCGAGTCGAGCGAATAAGACTCCATGTGTTTTCAATGATGTTTAAGTAGATGCCTCTAGAGTCTAAACTGTAGTTTTTGAAACAGCCAATTCAGCAACCTTCTAATTACGTCTTCCCAAAGGCATATTAGGGTCAGCCCAGAATTCGGAAAATTAAACACGTTTAGCAATTAGCCATACATGACTTAAAGAGTCGCGCAAACCATCGTTCGTGAGAGGCGGTTCGGGCTCTTTGTTTGTGTATAGCTAATTGCTAAACGTGCTATATTTTCCCTCTTTTGTGCTGACCCGATCTTGGTTTGAACCTGCGATGATTGCACGGTTGACGATTTAGGATTGCAGGTCCCTACAGCTACTGGCACCCAAAAACGGAAACTTGATACGCAGTATTTCGGTCGCCTGTAATCCGAGTATTAATCTGATAAGGTTGCCGATTTGTCAGCGTTCGGAAAGACTGGTCGTAGCGGTAAAACCGTTTTGCCTCGACCGAGCGCGACACCGCCTTCGAGGATGAACCATCGTTGTATTTGAGATTCACTTCAATCCCGTAGTGAGAATTGTTTTCAGGGGTTACTTGAGCGGTATAGCTCTTAAAACGTGTGCCAGTGGGCACAGCAAAATCAGTGTTTGCGTTGGTGTTGTTCAGAGTAATGACCTTCCGAATCGAGCGCTGATGGGTGGAAACTTCCCTCAAGGAAGTGCAGCTTCGGGTTTGCGCCTGGGCGGGTTGATGCAGCATCACGGCTGCTATACCCATAGAAAGTCCGGCTGGAATGCTGAAAACCTTTTTCATAGCTCTGCAAGACCTCGAGTTTAGGGTGGCTAGAGGCTGAAAGCAGCCTTCTCACAGAGATTAATAACACAATGCCTGGATATTTACATCTCCTATGGCGCGACAATTAGATAGACCGGACTTGCGACGGTAGATGCGGACGTACCTGTTCGAGGTGATAGAGAGACTGATCCATCCGGCTAATTTCGGCAGGCAATTCGGTGTGGGTCAGAGTCTGCTGGGCGGGTAACGCATACGCTATGGCAGTTTCGACCTTCACCGCTCCAATCACCGACACCTCTAGTCTCGTCTCCACCCGACTGGCACAGCCATTCCAATAGCGGTCACTTCCCGCCGTAGCTCTCCCACTTTTGGGGAGAAACGAGCCATCCATGACACCTAGCAGCCGACTGCTAGGGGCGGTCGCTAACTGTGTGCTATGAGCGCAAACCAACACGGGCTTTGCTATGGGTGGAATAAGCCACAAGACCAGCGATTAGCATCGCTAAGACCAGACTGATCCGTCCTGTACCAAAGCCCACACCACCAAGGTCTTGAGTTCTACCAAGCCAATCGGCGAAAGAAGCACCCAGGGGTCTAGTCAGAATATAGGCGAGCCAAAAAGCCCCAACCGCGTGGCCTCCTGAGCGCCAGTAGGCGATCACTGGTAGAGCGAACAACCCGGCAAACAGCAATCCTGACGTGAAGTAACCCAACCCCAGCGTGGAGGCTGTCATGTCGCCGGCGGCTGTGCCCAGTGCGAACGTAATCATGACCGTAACCCAGTAAAAGCACTCGCGCCGAACTGTGGTGATCTGCTGCATCGACAACGTTTTCTCGCTCCGATACCAAACGGCAAAAATCAGGCTCAGCACCACAGAAAAGCCAGCGGTTGAGCTGAGATACGAAACACCTAAGCCAACATGGATGGCATCAGCCACCATCGTGCCGAAAATCGCGACCATCGTAATGGCCAACCAGTAGACCCAGGGAAGATAGCGATGGACTGCAAACTGGATGAGTAACGCCACGGCTAAACTACCTCCCCCAAGAGCCACTGCAAAAAGCGGGTTCATCTGGTGGGCGAGGTAATCGGAAGTCGTCTCGCCCATCCCTGTCGTGAGCAATTTGATTATCCAGAATAAGACAGTCACCTCGGGCAGCTTCTTGACCAGCCTCCTACGCTGTGCCTGATCTGGGTGGTATGGTTCTGGCTTCATCTCTGAGTGGCTTTGAGTTGGGACTTTGCTCATGATAGGGCGCGTCAGCGACCACCACGTCTACTCGGTGCTTCCCATCGACAAAGCTTTAAGGAATTGTCCGTGCTTTAAGGATTTTCTGTGAAGCATTCTGAGGTTTATAGCGGTTGCTTGTGCACAGGACGGTAAGAGGGGGATCAAAGGCTCCGCCGCAAGCGGACGGAGTATGAACAGCCACTTTTTTGGTACTTCTTACGCCCCCAGGGGCAGGGAATCTACCCTTAATGGGGTTGAGTTAAACTCGACCCCACTTCCACCCAAAACAACATCACCTCACCACCAAACGCTATCGCGAACAACTGCGCCAACGCTTTCAAGATTGGCGAGAAGTTGCTGGGCTAAATTCTGCCGCATAGTCTCAGTGCATCTGACGATTCAGGAATGATCGGGCTTAATTTTGAACGTGCCCGGTTAAGTTGACAGGGCTCTCACAATGCATTCAAGTGAGATTCCCTCTTAGGAAGGACGTTTACTACAACACTTTACAGTGGACTAGAGAAGTGAGGTCAGTGACCAAAGTCAGTCTTGCCTCTACTCCAATTTCCTCGACCTAGGTGACAGAGTTATGAAAAGTTTAACTCCAGTCCTACTAACCGTCTTACTCGCTTTCGGGATGACATCCTGCACGGGGGCGGTAAAAACTGGTAATGCCGCTCCAGATTCGACAACTAGCAATCCGGGTACCCTTGACAAATCCGTTGCTCAGGAAAATCAGAACAATGCCACGAGTATAGTGCGGCGGAAACAGCTCAACTCTGATATTCGGGCACATGAACAGCGCAATAAAGTCGGTGGGGACCAGGGGCAAAGAACAGATGATGATATCAAGAGTGAAGTGCGCTCTAAGTTGCAGGCTAATCTACCTGCTGCCGCTTTAACTATCAATGCGAAAAATGGAGCAGTTACGGTTGCGGGAACAGTAGTTTATCAAAATCAACTGAACAAGATTCCAGGACTGACGAAAGAAATTCCTGGGGTGAAGAGTGTCACCGTGAATGCGACAGTTGCGTCTGCGGCCCAACCTGTTCCTCCAGCGCTTGGAACGGAAGTGCCCTTAAAGGATCAGACGGGTAAATAGGGGTTGAGCTCTGCTGAACTTTCAAGGGGGGTTGAGCCGAGATACGGGAACGCCCAGCAGCATTTGACAGAAGAAAGGGAAACTCAGATTGAATGTGAAGTATGAGAAAGGGTTGGTTCTTATACTTTCGTGTTTCGGTTTCGCGTTCCGAAAGGTGAGAGCAACGGGGAATACAAAGCAAGCCTAAACATTCCAGGAGTCCTTTCTACTCGATCGGGAACGACTGCTTTCCCAAAAAACAAATTTTAGAACGGGTCTGGAAAAGCCGCAGTTTGTCTGATTAGACCCTATTTGCAGCGATCAAAACGCTGCGTGACAAAATCTCATTACCGCCCATGCCGCGCGATCGGGTTATTCAGCCCTCCCCTAAAATCGGCTACATCTTTCAGGATCAACGACGAGAAGTGAGTCAAAAGCGAAAATAGGGGGCTGACTTCTGTAGTCAGCCCTTATTCATTTATAGGTAATCGATCGTTAGGCGGTCAGCGGTGGCGGGTTTGCGATCATCTGATCGGCGGGCAGGGTTTCCATGCTGAAACTCTTCCAATCATTTGTAACGGTCTTGAATCGTCCGCCATTGATTCCACCATTGTTGCTCCAGTCAGATGCCCAACCTGCATCTTGACTGCGCCAATAGTCAGCACCACCACTAGCGATATAGTGAGCCTGGGCGCGATCGTCCGGTTTCGTCAGATCATCTTGAACCAACCTCGCTTGAAAGACTGAGTAGACTCCTGCGATATCATTGGGGTTCATTTCGGCACGCTGACCAGACCAGAAATGGTAATTGAAGCCATTCCCAGCCGTTACGCTGATGCCGCCGCCATTGTTGGCTTCATCTTTAGTCGTCACGCCCCGACCGCCATTATTGCCAAAGTCAGAGTTAGGGGTATGAGTAGTAGCGGAGCAGAAACTCCCGTTAAGAGGCGTACCAGTTGAACCTCCTAGAATTTAGGCACCTCAAACCCTTGATACTCCGTTCTCAGTTGCTGTACCAAATAACCTAGAGACTAATTGATACGTCTCACTGAGACTGAAAAGTGCTTTTTGAAATGGCTGCCATTAAAGCATTTCAGCCTTAACGGGAGTTTCTGTTCCGTTGCTCCTCATACCCCAGAAGAAAAAGTCTGTGTTCTAGACACGGGCATTTGCGTAAAACTAAGCGTCCTCACCATCACCTGTCCCACTTACAGGCACCAGTAGAACAGGTGACTACTCTAAATATCAGAGTGGGTTGAACTGGCAAAATTTCTCCACTCCTATGCAAGAAGGGCGAAATCGAGCGCTCCCTGCGTTTTAGCCGATGCAATTCTGTCAGCCGCAGACTAGAAATGAAGTGGAGAAGCGCTCCCTTGAGAATCTACAGCACCCCCGACCTGAATCGGTTGAGTTTCAAGATTGGGGACTTGCTTTGCATGAGCTAGAAACAACCTTGGATCAACCGCGTGGTCATGGTCATCCGCCCCTTCTCGAATCTCATAGTGCAGATGAGGACCGGTTGAATTTCCGTTGCTCCCAATATCAGCAATATGTTGAGAGGAGTGAACCAAGTCCCCAACCTTAACGTATGACTTCGTGATATGACCAAAAAGGTGAATCCGTCCTTCGTCATCTTTCAGCTTGATGTGCCAGCCGTAGCCCGAATCATAGCTTGTGATATCAGTTTCTCTGCCCACATAAATCACGACCCCACAAATAGGACTGTAAATGGGATTCCCAATCTTGCCGTCAAAGTCAACTCCAGTGTGAAATCGAGTTTGTCCAGGATTAAAGGGGTCTGGAGATAGACCGAAGCCAAAGTTAACGTGGGGATGAGGAACGGGATAGGTCAGCGTGCAATTCGAGGACTGATTGAGCACCTTGGGGGCGGTAGAGGCGTTCGGTACTGGCGCTCTTGGCAGAGGCGCTCGAAACGGAGGTTCACTCAACTTGGGCTGAGGCATCGTTGCTAGCAGATGCACGAGATCGCTTCGTACCCAGCCCACCGCACCGGAGCGGTCGAACTTCACGTCATACCAAAGCTCTCCATTACTTTGAGTTTGGTTGAGAATCTCGACCCGATCTCCAGCAAATCCGTAGTGCAAAGGTTCTGCCAGAGTAGATGGATTGGCACGGACATTAATGGGAGTGGTGTAGTCAAGAGCCGTGAGTTCAGCTGACCGAGCTAAAACCGAAAGACTTCGCTCTCCGGAAACGGCAA
>Ga0209100_1002455_pt1 | contig 11488 bp, 5 predicted proteins | sample lystaG_FD_185480 | JGI IMG/M metagenome (GOLD analysis project Ga0209100, IMG submission 185480) | Glacier valley bacterial and archeal communities from Borup Fiord, Nunavut, Canada, to study Microbial Dark Matter (Phase II) -... | ecosystem: Environmental > Aquatic > Freshwater > Ice > Glacier ...
CTGAAAGCCTCTCTAGGACTGACTTGCGATAGTTGATTTCTCGGTTTACCTAAAGCCAGAAACCGCTCGACGCATCAGGTTTCCAATACCTCGATCAGACCTGATTCTCTGCATCGGCAGCAGAAGTTCGTCGAGAGGACAAAGGTTTCAGCCATCAGAAAGAACGAGCGAATCAGAGCTTGCGCGATTTGTAGTGGGATGTAGTAGTCCAGAATTAGGTCAGTGATATAGTGTCAGCGAAAATGGACTTAATCAAAACTTATCAGTTGTCTGGCTAAAATTCCTTAAGGTTGTTTCTGACCCAAAAGCTACGGGAACGCCCAATTAGGCAAAGTTTGAGACCTTCAGAACTCGTTGACACACCAGAGCTTTGAGGAATTGATTCTGGAACGAGTTTTGAGAGTCTGTAATACTGATTCTGTCGTAGAGGCGCGATCGTCCTTCTGACCTTCCCAAAATCGGAGGTTTTTGCAAAAGTCAAACTCTTTCATCTCAAATCTCTCAGAGCTGTGGGGTGCTCATTTTTTGTAAAAGACTATCAAACTTCAGTGCCAACCACCGATCTCAAACCGAAAACCATAAGAAATATGTTTTTTGCCGGATAATGAAAATGAACGGTGCATTTTAGAGTGAGGCAGTCTTTTAGCCACCTTCCCCATAGCCTACAGAACTGCACGTAACTTATGCCCTCAATGGAAAATGCTTACGCTCTCGTTGTCGGCATTGCTAATTATCAGAAAATAGCTCACCTGCCTGAAACCGTTCTGAAAGATGCCCAAGATATTCAGACCTTACTCATCCATCCCCACTACTGCGGCTACGCTCTAGAGAACGTGCAACTGCTTTTGGATGGGCAAGCCACGCAAGCTGCTTTGCGTCAAGCCTTAGCGACGCTGGCTCAAAACACGAATGCCGACTCTACCGTCTTTATCTACATCTCCAGCCACGGGGGACGAGTCGATTTTGGTCCGTACCAAGGCGAGTACCTGTTACCGGTGGATGCCGACTCCACCTCAGGAGCATCTTTGGCAGCAACCGCTATTCCCAGCACTCAGTTTACTGAGGCTTTGCGTGCCATTCCTGCCCGCAAGCTCGTTGTCGTCTTTGACTGCTGTCACTCCGGTGGTATTGGTCAGCCGAAAGATGCTGATGCTCCTGTGCTCAAAGCAGGGTTCTCAGACAACGCCTATGAAGCCCTGAAACAAGGGAAAGGACGGGCGATTTTAGCTTCTTCGCGGAGTGAAGAGTTTTCCTATGTGGCTCAAGGAGCGACCAATAGTGTTTTTACGCAGCACTTTTTGGCTGGGCTCAAGGGTGGTATTGCCAGCGACGATGGGCTGATTCGCCTTTTTGACGTGTTTGAGTATTTGCAGCCTCGAGTCACTGGAGCGTTTCCCGACCAGCACCCCATCTTTAAGGCGGAGATCGAGGAGAACTTTCCAGTAGCGCTCTACTTGGGTGGGCAGAAGGGTGCAATTCCACAGGTGGAGGAGGGCTTTCGCTACGACGCTTATATCAGCTATGTGGATCAGGAACCCGATACGGGATGGGTGTGGGATACCTTAGTCCCCAAGTTGGAGGATGCGGGGTTAAAGGTTGCCGTTTCGGGCGACTCAGAGAAACCAGGGGTGGCTCGCGTGGTCAACATTGAACGAGGCATTCAGCAGGCAAAGCGCACCGTTGTGGTGCTGTCAGAAACTTACTTGGCTGACAACATGGCCGCGTTTGAAAACACGTTGGGGCAGACGATGGGGATTCAGGAAGGCACCTACCGCTTGCTGCCAATCAAGGCGATGCCAGTGGATACAAGCCGCCTGCCCACACGGTTGAGCATGTTGACGACGTTAGATTTAGCGCATCCTCGACGAGCAGAGCGAGAGTTTAGTCGGCTCATCGAGGCGCTGCGGCAACCCTTGCCACGGATGTAGAGAAGAGAAGAATGCCAGAATCATCTAGCTATGACGTGTTTGTATCATATGCCGAGTCCGACCGCGCCTGGGTTGAAGGCTATTTGCTGGCAGCGCTAGAACAGGCTGGGGTGCGATGCATGTATGAGTCAGCCTTTGCACTGGGTGTGCCGCGCTTGTTGGAGTTTGAACGATCGATTCAGCAGAGCAAGCGTACACTGCTGGTTATTTCACCGAATTACTTAGCCGATGGCTTAAATGAGTTCATTACGACGCTGGGGCAATCCTATGGGCATGATACGAATACCTGGCCTGTGATTCCGCTAATTCGACAGTCTGTGCCGCTGCCGCCGCGCCTGGGCATGTTGGTTGGCTTAAAAGCCACTAACGAAAAGGAACAGGAGTCGGCGATCGCCCAGATCTGTGCTGACCTGAAGCGTTCTCTACCGACACCAGCGCCACCACCAGATTGCCCTTACCCTGGCATGAAGCCCTTTGAATTGAACGATCGCGATCGCTTTTTTGGGCGCGAGGAAGAAGTTAACCAACTGCTAGAACACCTGCGTCTGCATCCCTTCATCACGGTCATTGGTCCCTCTGGTAGTGGCAAATCTTCCCTGGTTTTTGCAGGGTTAATCCCTGCCTTGCGGGAAAGTCGCTTGTTTGGCTCGGGTGGCTGGCAGATGCAGTCAATGCGTCCGGGAGAGTCTCCCGAGACAACTCTTAAGCAAACGTTGGACAGCGGAGCACAGCAGCAATCGGCTCGTATGTTGTTGATTGTTGATCAGTTTGAGGAACTATTCACGCTGGCAAAGGAGGAAGCTATTCCCTTCCAGGAAAGCTTGCTAAGGCTCGTAAAAACGCCCAATGTCTATCTAGTGCTGACTGTTCGGGCTGATTTCTATGCAGACCTGATGACCTCATTGCTCTGGCAGGAGATTCAGAACTATCGACTGGAAGTAGTGCCGTTGCATGAAGCAGGGTTGCGGCAGGCAATCTTGAAACCTGCTGAAGCTGTAGGGGTTTTTGTTGAGCCAGCCTTAGTTGAGCGTTTAGTGACAGATGCTGCCGGAGAACCAGGAGTTTTACCGCTGATTCAAGAGACGTTAGTACTGCTATGGCAAGGACTGGAGCGCCGGTTTCTGCCCCTACGAGCGTATGAAGCGCTCGTTTTACCTCGGACTGCTTACGGGGGACAAGAAACTGGGCAGAAAACAGGCTTGCTGGTAGCGATCGCGCGTCGTGCCGCTCAAGCAATCAAGGATCTGAAAGACGAACCAGAAAAGCAGCAAGCGATCGCGCGTCGCATCTTCCTGCGCTTAATTCAATTTGGTGAAGGGCGAGCAGATACACGGCGACAGCAAACGATAGAAGCTTTACGAGCGGCAACGGATGATCCGGCTTTATTTAACAAGACCTTGACTCATTTGGTGAAGAGCCGCTTGTTAACGCCTAGCGGAGACGACAAGACGTTAACCCGCAAAATTGATATTGCTCATGAAGCACTAATTGCAGGTTGGCCAACTTTGCAACAGTGGATCACTGAGCGAAGAGCGAAGGAAGAAGTGCGCAGGCGATTGACTATTAAAGCCAAGGAATGGGAGCGATTTGGACGTGGATCTGGTGGCTTGCTAGACCCAGTTGCCCTATCGGAAGCGGAAGGTTGGCTTTCTAGCCCAGATGCTGATGATCTGGGCTATGACGAAGTGCTACCTGCTTTGATTTCCACCAGTCGAGAGGTCATTGAGGAAGCGGAGCGCCAAAAACAGCAAGCAGAGCGACAGAAGCAAGAACAGGCTCAACGAGAATTACAGCTTACTCAAGACCGCCTTCAGGAGGAGAAAAAAGCTCGGAAATCTCTTCAGGGAATGCTAGCGGCTGTTAGTTTAACTGGAGCTTTAGCGATTGGATTCGCAGTTTACATGTTTCGCCAAAGTGTGAATAATCAAATTCAAACCATTACTAGCCGTTCAGAAGCGCTTCTTGCTTCTCATAAAGACTTTGATGCCTTGATTGAAGAGTTAAAAGCGACTCAGCTAGCCAAACGATGGTCATGGCTATTAAGAAATAATGCTGATATTTCAGTTGCTGCAACTCTTCAACAAGCACTTTATCAAGTTAGAGAGAGCAACCAACTACTTAGCCACAATCTATCTGTTAGAGGTGTGAGCTTCAGCCCAAATGGAAACTTGATTGCTTCAGGAAGTGATGATAGTAAAATCCAACTCTGGAATCACGACGGAAGTCTTTTGGGCAAACCTTTGGAAGGTCATACTGATGGTATTACCGATATTAGTTTCAACCCAAGTAAAGCTGACTTGCTGCTGGCTTCTGCCAGTCAAGATTCTACGGTTAGGCTTTGGAAAGTGGATGGCTCTCCTCTTAAAACGCTAATTGGACATGTAAGAAAAGTAACGAATCTTAGTTTTAGCCAAGAGACAGCAATACTAGCTTCTGCAAGTCTAGATGGGACAGTTCGGTTGTGGAATGCCCAGAATGGGCAACCGCTCAAAACACTGAAGTTTGCTGATCCTGATAAAGTATCCAATGCCATTGTGAGTCTCAGCCCTAATGGAAACTACTTGGCTGTATCGATAGATGGCGGTGACTTACAGCTTTGGCAGCTAGGTAAGAAAAATGGTAAGAGACAAGCAGGGTCGAATCAAACTTCTAATGTCAATTTTATAGCTAAACCTAGAATCAAGGCTTTTGCCACAAAATCTCCAGTAGGTGGTGTAGCTGGAATTAGCTTCAGTCCAGATAGTACAAAGTTAGCAGCTGTAGGCGATGATGAAACGGTAAAAATTTGGACATTAGGCGGTATCAAACCAATTCGTACTTTAGAACTAAAGCCCAATCAAGATGAAACCGCTTCGAAATTCAGTGAAAATAGACTGTGGACTATGCGCGCTAAATTTAGCCCGGATGGACAGTCATTAGCAACTAATACAAATGGCACAGAAATTCGGTTATGGGATTTGAATAATCGTATGTCCACTTTGCTACATGGACATAGTGATGGAGTGTCGAGCATCGATTTTAGCCCAGATAGCAAAACGCTGATCTCCGGTGGCATGGATAATTCTGTTAGAGTCTGGAACCTTACCCCTACCAACGCAAAGACTGTTCGTTTTGGCATTGGGTTTGATCCCCTAACTGAAAAGTTTGCCCTTGATAATACCGAAACCGGGACAAAAATAATTGAAGACCTATCTACTCATTCAAAAGTAGAGCTTAAGGGGAGTACAACAACTCAAGCGGTGACATTTAGCCCTAGCGGAAAGCTTGTTGCGGGGGCTAATAACGATTGGCAGACAGGAACTAATGTCGTGCAAATCTGGAATACAGATGGTCTTCCTAGTTGCTCACCCCTTAAAGGGCATACTGAGGTTATTGTGAATATTAATTTTAGCTCAGACAGCAAAAGATTAGTTTCTACAGGTGAAAATACGCCTGACGTTAAAACAAATAATGTAGCAATACTTTGGGATGTAGAATCTTGTCGTGAAATTGCACGTATGAACGAGCATAAAGGTAGAGTGAATGTTGCAAAATTTAGCCCTAACAATGATTTGATTGCAACTGCAAGTGCTGACAGCACAGCAAGACTATGGAATCAAAACGATCACAGCAAGAGTATCTCTCTTGTAGGGCATAAAGATGAAGTAAGAGATATTAGCTTTAGCCCGAATGGGCAGAAAGTAGCTACTGCCAGCGCCGACTCCACCATTAGAATATGGGATAGGCAAGGACATGAAGTCGTATCTCCACTCAAAGGGCATGTTGGGAAAGTTGATTCTGTAGCGTTTAGCCCAGATGGGAGAATCGTGGCTTCAGGAGGTGAAGATGGCACTGTCAGACTCTGGGATAATAATGGGCAAGCATTAAAAGTGCTTGAATTGTTTAAGAAAAATGTTGTTGTAGAGGTGAGTTTCAGCCCAGATAGCAAGTTTCTGTACGTCCGTGAAAAGGAGGAGGTTTCTGAAGGTAACGTTCCTAGGACAAAGAATACAATAACTCGTCTAAATCTAGATTTGACCAATCTATCTCATCAAAGCTGTGACTGGCTGCAAGATTATCTGAAAAATAGTGGTAACGGCCAACCAGACGAGTTAGAATCTTGCAAAAAGACAACAAATTGAGCTAAACATAAAAAGCTTCAACACATCTAGTCAAGTGACATTAACGGTTGTATACTCAATATTCTGTCAATGCAATTCCCGGGTTGAAAATGAATTTATCCAAATTTCTATCGATTTCGTTTTCTTTTGTTTTAGTTGGTCTTGCCCAAGAGAGAGTTCACGCTCAAAGCGTCTGTTCTTCAAACCATGTTCTTCTTTTAACGCGTGAGGGACATAGAGATGACGATCTATTTAATGGAGGAGCTGGAAGGGTTTCTTTCCAAAACTTTAGTAGTGAAGTAAGACTTACTTCTTGTCATCCCGATGTTCTAGAAAGACCATTCAACTTCTATACCATTGAAGCTGATAAGCTTGCCTACACCAGCAAAGATAGGTATAGCAGCCCTCAGGGCGTTCAAATAGGTAAAAAATCAATTGATGCTTCGGGTAGAATCTCAGGTTGGGAACCTTCTTCCGGTATCATTCAACCCTACTTCTTAGTTAAAGTTAAATTGCTCAATACTACTAATAAGTACGCCGTTTTTTCTAGTGCACCTTCATCTTTCCTTGCCCGACAAACAGTGCCTAAGTCTGCTATCAATGTACTCCTAAATGCATGTCCGAAGTTGATCAAGAGTGCAGCTACACGCAAAAGAATCGTTGCCAAGTTAAGAGAATATAGGCAAGAAAGCATGGCTTTACAGGTTCAAAATGGGATCTGCCCAAGCATTGGAGTGATTGACTCTGGCAGCCAACCTTCGGGTGAATCTTCATCTCCTACCCTTACTCGAAAACAATATTTTGTAAGGGGCAATAAGCGCTATCAAAAAGGAGATTACCAAGGAGCAGTTGAAGACTATGATTTCAATACCTGGAGGAACGCTGAAATTGATAGTACTATTCCTAATGACACGGAATTTCTGCTTCCTGAGATGTCTTATAATCGAGGTAATGCCTATTATAAGCAGGGGAAATATCTAGAGGCCATCAGAAACTATCAAGAAGCTGTTAAAGCTGCTGATCTGCGTCCTTTTCCGGAAGCTTACTACAATATGTGGATAGCAAAACTAGCGTTGGGAGACGAGGAGGATGCTGCAACAGTCTATGAGTCTTTCTTGAAAGTTTACACTCCGCCAGAAAATATTGAAGATCTTATTAAGAACCCAAGTCGTCCGTTTCTCGAAGACCTAGAATTCTCTAATTTAGATGGAGATATACTTCCAATACTGTCTGAGACTCGTTGGCCTTTGGGTAGAACAGGAACACCGGGTGTAGCTAAATCAGCGATTAACACAGCTCTGAACTCATGTCCGAAGGCGATAAAATATGCGGCTAGTCGCAACAAACTTGTTGCTAGGCTAAAAGAATATAAGCAAGCAGATATGGCTCTGCAAGTTCAAAATGGGATTTGCCCATCTAATTTGCGATAAGTGTCACCTGTTCTAACTGAGCCTACCTTATTTTGCCGATTTTTATTAACTTCAAATGCTTAAATTGTCATAAACAATGAGTGTATCTCTAGTGTCCTTCAACATTAAACCGGAGTCTGAGGAAACCATGAATTACAAGCTATCTAGAACTTTTTTGATTCCCCTTGCATTGATTGCAACTAGCCTTATTCAAGAAAAAGCTCAAGCACAAAGTGCTTGTTCTTCAACTTATTCCCCTCCTGCAACCGTTGAGGAACGAAGAGCTACCGGACTACTTGATGACCATGTTGGAAATGTTCATTTTTGGCATATTCTCGATAGTGGCATAGCACGTTCTATAACGCTTAATTTTTATGATCCTGACGCTCCAGGAAAACCATCCATTAGCTATATTATTGAATCTGAAGAACTTAAAGCTCTCGAAGGTAGGTACAGCAGTAATTGGGGTATCCAAATGGATGATGGGCCCATCTGTATTTTAGGTAAGGTTTCTAGCTGGGCAAATGATGATGCCCTCGTATCCCATGACTCCTTCTTTGCTCTTGATACTATCAGGCTTCTTAAAGCCAGCAGTGAAAGCTCTGCTTCATCTCCTCCCGCCCTTACTCTCGAACAATACTTTGTAAGGGGAAATGAACGTTATCAAAAAGGAGATTATCAAGGAGCGATCGAAGATTACGATGCTAATACGCGAGCGGATGTTAAGAGGAATATACCTTCCATGCCTGAAATGTTTTACAATAGCGGGAATGCTTATTATAAGCTAGGAAATTATGAGAAGGCTGCTGAAAATTATCTTAAATCCATACGAGTACAGGGTGGATTTCCCGAAGGATACTATAACTTGGCAGCAGCAGAGCTGGCACTTGGAAAGGAAGAAGAATCTGCATCTTCATATGAGAGTTTCCTAGATTCTTATAGTCTGCTGGAAAACAACGAGGAGTTGTATGAAGAATCTCTTAAATCTGGTCGCCCTGTTCTGAAAGACCTGGAACAATCTGACCTAGATGGTGATATATTGCAGATATTTACGGAAATTCGTTGGCATTCTCTAGGCGTACCATCAATATCTCAGTCTGCCATCAACTCGGCGTTGGACCTATGCCCAAATGACATAAAAACTTCGACAAGGCGTATAAAACTTGCAGATAAATTGAGGAAGCTAAAGAAGGCAGATATGGCTTTACAAGTTCAAAGTGGAGTTTGCCCCCCTAAGGTTGTTAAGTAAACTTCGAAAACCACTTAACTAGCCCTAACAATAGTTTTTCCTATTTCAACTCAGATAAGCTCCATCCTTGAACTACTTTTGTAATTGTCTCTCTGCTTGCCTCGGCTCCAAAACCCCAAGCAAGCAGGGAGAAGTAGTCTTTCCAGGGATTTGCCCCAAAGGTTGGGTTATCTACATACAGTTGACTAAACCCCGACCCGGCAAGAAAAACAAGAGCGATCACGTAGCTCGTCCAATAAAATAGTCGCAGTTGCTTTCCTGCCTTCACCCCTTGCTCTTCCCAGGTCAATAAGCGGGCAGAAGGTGCTGGTGCTATCAAGGGAACCGTTACCACACCCTTAGAAGCGGCAGCCGTAGGAGAGCGCTCGACAATCAGTTTCGTCAGTTCTACGATCGCGCCATCCACTTCTGTTTGCAACCTGGAACTTTCCGCTGAGTCCGCTGGTGGCAAACTTTCGATCTGTTGCTCCCAACTTTTCACCTTCGGTTGCCAGAGTGCCTTCTGCTCAGGTAGCAGTTGATCGGTCAAACCATTCAACTGCTTGATTTTACCTTGCAACTGCAAGAAACGGTTAATTTGCTGGGCTAGCTCATCCAGGCGATCGCGTAGTTGATGCGGTTCTTCTAAGTCCGGTAGTTCCCGCAACGCATTTTCTACCCCCCGGCTCACGAGTTGAATGTACTGAATGTTGGGGTTCTGGTCTTGTAGACGCTCCTTGAGGGTTTTGGCATACTGCAACTGCACAAGCCAATCGGTTCGCCCCTTCAGCCACTTACTCCAGATTATTTCTGCCTGAGCGATTGCGGTCTGCCCTTCCTCCCAACGCTCGCCTTGCAGCGCCATGCGGATGTCTACCAGACTACTCTCCAAACGATTGCGGAAGGCTTCAGCCTGCTCAAGTTCGCGATCGTCTTGCATCTGCGATCGCAACTGCCCTGCTCGCACCAGAATTTCATCGCGAGGTTTGCCCTTAGCACGATACGCCGACACGCCCATCCCTAAGCCTGTACCTGCTAGTAGCATCAGCAATGGCAGTAACCAAGGATCTCTCACCCGAACAGTCACCGGAATTGGAATGCTTTGTGATCCAGTTCGGTCACTCAGTCGCAAACTGCCACTAAACTCCCCACTACTGGATGCCTTACCTAAGTCGAACTTGAGTGGCACAATTAACGCATTTGGCTTTCCAGACGGCGTACCGAGGCTAATGGCACTTGCAGGAAAAACAGCAGCCCCATCGGCTCGATAAAGATCAAGCTGCATCAGCTCAGGTTGTGTAATCGGTGTAATAGTTTCTAGCAGCACAGTACGGGTTTCGATCGAGCCACGCATTCCTAAAATGGGTTCTACCAGACTACGGGTTCCTACTACTGTCTGCTGCACTGGTTGAATCGTTGTATCTGTCTGAACAGTGGCGGCCTCAGCTTGAAGAATCCCTATCGTCGATACGACCAGCCCAAAAGTAATTACGCTTAACCTCTTTGACATATTCCTTGCAAACCAGGGGGGACAAGATTCCTTCATATCTAACCACGTTTACTCTCTTATCGCTCTACACGGTTATAAAGAGACTCCACAGCAGATTTGTAGAACCAATTATCTTGAACGCGCCTCTCAAAAAGGGTCGTTAAAGATTCTCAAAACTCGACCTCTACCGAAGCCTAAAAGCTGTGCACAGCAAGCTTCACGGTCATTCCATCGAACAAAGGCAAGATGAGTTGTGAGAGATGCAGCTTCCTCAAAGTCCAATGCATAGATTTAAGTGATCTCATCCGACTGAAAGCCCTAATAGGTGTTCCCGTCACGTTTGGACGAAACCCAACGCCAAGCCTGAAAGCCTCTTTATGGCTAGCTTAAAACGATTGCCCTCTTGGTTCGCTCAAAGCAAGAAACTGCTCTGTAAATAAGGTTTCCCAATCCCTTGATTAAGCTTGATTCTCTGCGGATTGTGCAGAAGTGCAACGAAATGAGACAGCCCTGTCAGCGTTGCTGAGCAAGGCGAACAACTCATTTTCTGGCTCTTTGCAATCAGTTGTCAGTCTCACGAGTTTTCGACGTTACAGCGTACTACAGAAGTAAGATTCAGTCCGAGTTTAGTCCAGACCATTTTTGAGACAGCCTGTCTCAATCTGGGGTTCTTTGCATAACCCCCCAAAAAGGTATATTCCACATTGAGACGATTAAGTCTTAGCGTGATTTTTGGCAAGCTAATAGCTGTCAAAACGCTCTTATGTCAAAACTTCTGGCGGTTTACTACGCCTGCGCCCGTCAGCATCGCGATCAATGCGTCAGTGCTCTTTCCACTCAAGAACGTCTCGAAAGGTATACCTTTCGAGACATCGCGATCTCTGTGTCTCAATTCATGTCTCAAATAACATTTCTCACAAAGTCTTAGACTTTATAAAACGCTGGAATGCCTGATGTAGCGTTTCTCGACTATGCAGCATCTGCTTGAATCAGAGACAAAGATCAATGCTTTCTTGATGTAAGACTCACACATCTCAAAGTGGACTACACCTTTTTGAGGGGTTGTGCAAAGAACCCCATAAATGGGTCTCTGACCCGTAAATGACACTACCGTTTAGGTTAAATTTTTGATAGACGAAATTTATTGAGCTATTCAGGTGTGCAAAGACTGAAACGACTTGCTGGCAAGCTGAAGCCCCTACCCTTCACAGAGGAGCAAATTAGCGTCCGTGCTTATGAGATGTGGAAAAAGCGAGGGCAACAAGGCACACCGGAAGAAAACTGGCAGGCAGCGATTGCAGCACTGAGACGAGAGCGATCACCCCTCTGGAAAT
>Ga0209100_1002457_pt1 | contig 11487 bp, 6 predicted proteins | sample lystaG_FD_185480 | JGI IMG/M metagenome (GOLD analysis project Ga0209100, IMG submission 185480) | Glacier valley bacterial and archeal communities from Borup Fiord, Nunavut, Canada, to study Microbial Dark Matter (Phase II) -... | ecosystem: Environmental > Aquatic > Freshwater > Ice > Glacier ...
AATTAATGATAAACCGGACGCAGTCGATGATACGTTAGTAGTAGATGAAGATGATCTGGCTACAATCGTTGATGTATTAGCGAACGATACCGATGTTGACGGAGATACCTTATATGTAGATTCGGTTGGTTTAGCCTCTCACGGTATGGCGAGCTTAATCGCCGGTGTCGTTCGTTATCAACCGAGCGCTGATTATTATGGTTCAGATAGTTTCACGTATACGCTCAGTGACGGACACGGCGGAACAGATACCGCGACTGTCAATGTTACAGTCAACGCTGTAAATGATAAACCGACAGCTGAAAATGGAGAATTCACAGTTGATGAAGGAGCTCTCTATTCAGGTATGATGATCGGTGCTGACATTGACAGTAGTTCAATTGATTTTAATGTAGTTCTTATGCCGATACATGGATCTTTGATTTTCAACTCAAAGACCGGATCATTCGATTATCAACATGACGGAACCGATACCACTTCAGATAATTTCACCTTTAAGGTGAATGATGGTGAATTAGATTCCGATGTAGCTACAGTCGAAATTACGATCACCCCGGTCAATGATCCTCCGGTTGCAAATGACGATGAATTTACGCTTGATGAAGGCGCAAGTCATGATGGAACTTTGGGTGGATCCGATATTGACGGAGGTCCGTTAGGTTATATCGTTGTCGATCTTCCGGAAAATGGAACATTAATCTACAATGATGAAACCGGTGCATTTACTTATACGCATGACGGAAGCGAGACGACCGCAGACAGTTTCACCTTTAAGGTAAATGACGGTTTTGCAGACTCCTTGATTGCGACGGTTACGATTACGATCAATCCGATCAATGATGCTCCGATAGCTGAAGACGGTGCCTTCACAGTTGCTGAAGGTGGAAATCATGATGGTCAATTGGTTGCCACTGATGCGGAAGGATCAGAACTTGAATATATTTTGATGACTCCTCCGGATAACGGAGCCCTGTTGTTTGATTCTTCGACAGGTTCGTTTACTTACACGCATAACGGAAGCGAGACGATCTTCGATAGTTTCACCTTCAAGGTCAACGACGGAGAACTTGATTCCGAAATAGCAATCGTTGAGATTACCGTGACACCGGTCAATGATCCTCCGATCGCGACAGATGGTGTTATCACAGTTGCAGAAGGTGGAGCGGGTGCCGGAAATATGATTGGCGCTGATTCCGATTCTGCGGCATTAGTTTACCGCATTGACAGACTTCCTGTTAACGGTACGGTCGTCATCACAGACCCGACTACCGGTGCCTACACTTACACACATAATGGATCCGAAACACTCACTGACAATTTTACATTCATCGTCAATGACGGCAGTGCAGATTCCAATGTTGCGACAGTGACGGTAACGGTTACTGCAGTCAATGATGATCCTACGGCTACCGGAGCGACTTATGGTATCCTGCGTGGCGGAGCGATCACTAGAACCTTCATCTATAACGATGCTGAAGGTGCTGACGTAACGTTCGCATTGGTTGCCTTACCAATCCATGGCACAGTCATCCTCAATGCTGCAACAGGCGTTTATACGTATACAAATGATGGTTTATCGCTGGCTGCCGACACCTTCACATTCCGTGTCAGTGACGGTACAGCGCTCTCCAATATTGCCAGAATCAATATTAATGTTACCGAGTTGCCGATCATCAATGCGGCTCCGGTAGCGAATGACATCACCTACACAACACCTTATCAGACAGCGATCACGAGAAATCTGACCTCTCTGAGCAGTGACATTGATGGTGATCCGTTAACATTCGTCATCATTGTTCAGCCTACGAACGGTACGATCACGTTGAATCCGGCCGGCAATTTCACTTATACGCCGAATAACGGATTTGAAGGATCAGACAGTTTCACTTTCCAAGCGAACGATGGTAAAGTTAATTCTAATATCGCTAAGGTTACGATCACAGTTGAGAATGAGATTATAATTACGCCGGATCCGACACCGCAAGCTGATTTGACAATGTGGTATTGGTTAGCCGCGCTGGTCGGATTATTGCTTCTGCTTCTTGCCTTGATCCGTCGCCCTCGTCCGCAAGTCCGTGATGTTATGGAAAATCCGGATGGAACTTACACAGTAACTTGGGGTTATTTAGGACCGCGTTTGATGCACAAAGATTATGACCGTGATGAATCTAAACTGGAAATTTTGGCCGGCAGACCGATCAAGATTCCAGAAGAAAGTGAGATCCCTTACGAATTCGATCGTGGTGAGCACGAAGCAGTGTTTGAAACGATCGTTGACGAGAACACAGTCATTCGTTGGACCATCAAGAAGAAAGAAGAAATCCTTGATAAAGAATTGATTGATAAGATGTTGAATAAGAAATCATAATCGAATCGTGAGTTTAGCGAGGAGCGTTGAAACAACGCTCCTTTCTTATACCGACAAGTTACATAATGATGTTTAGAATGTTATAATAGTGCTTATTAAGGAAGAGTTAAAATGAAAAAGAAACAAACATCACATGCGCCGCGACTGATGGCACTGGACTTCTTTAAATACATCGGACCGGGTATGTTGGTTACCGTCGGATTTATCGATCCGGGAAACTGGGCATCCAATGTTTCGGCCGGTTCAGATTATGGAATCAAATTACTTTGGATGGTCACTTTATCGACACTCATGTTGATCATACTTCAACATAATGCAGCTCATTTGGGAATCGTCACAGGGGATTGCTTGTCTGAATCAGCCAGTAAACATATTCGCCCGTGGTTAAAAAATATTATTTTGTCTACAGCGGTAGTTGCTTCGGTTTCAACAGCTTTGGCAGAAATAATGGGTGGTGCCATAGCACTGGAAATGCTTTTTAAATTACCGATCAAAATCGGATCGATCTTGATATTAGCTCTGATACTTTGGATGTTGCTGACTAATTCATATAAGAAATTGGAACGCTGGATCATTGGTTTTGTTTCTTTGATCGGTCTATGTTTTATCATCGAACTTAGTTTAGTCAAAATTGACTGGCCGGCTACGATGGTAGCTTGGGTGACACCGAGTTTTCCGAAAGGAAGCATGTTTGTCATCATGAGTGTATTGGGTGCAGTGGTGATGCCACACAACTTGTTTCTTCACTCAGAAATCATTCAAAGTCGCCAATGGAATCTACAAAATAAAGAAGTCATGGAACGACAATTGAAATATGAATTTATGGATACGCTGTTTTCGATGATGATCGGATGGGCAATCAACAGTGCCATGATATTGATAGCAGCTTCGGTGTTTTTCGGTAATGTCAAAATTACCGAGCTAGGCCAAGCGCAACAAATGCTGGTCCCGATGCTGGGTTCTGGTGCAGCCATCATTTTTGCCTTAGCACTGCTGTTTGCGGGTATCTCTTCTTCCGTCACAGCCGGGATGGCCGGCGGCAGTATTTATGCGGGAATCTTCAGCGAACCCTATGATATCAAAGATAATCATACGAAGACCGGGGTACTGATCACGTTGGTCACGGCTGCGATCCTAATCCTGTTTATCAGTGATCCCTTCAAAGGATTAGTCTATTCACAGATGCTTTTAAGCATTCAATTACCGATTACAGTCTTCACGCAAATTTATCTGACTTCATCGAAAAAGGTCATGGGAGAGTACGCAAACAGCACAAAAGATAAAATTGCTTTGTGGTCTGTGGCACTTTGCGTGACAGCACTCAATATTGCGCTATTTATTAGTATAATTATGGTGTAAATGAATGTGAATTTTTAATTTTGAGAGTATAATAATATCAAGCCGATCATTTCGGCGGAGGTGCATGAATGACTGATCTGATTCCGTTTATTATCGAAGCGATCCTTGTTGTTTTGGCAGTTTATCTGTTGATATTCAAGATCTTCGGATTACGTGTCATTAACTCAAATGAAGTCGCAGTCGTCGAAAAGTGGTGGAGTACTAAAGGTTCACTTAAAGACTCCATTATTGCGCTTAACGGTGAAGCAGGATATTCTCCTGACTTGCTGCGTGGCGGTATCCATTTTAAATCAGTGTTGATGTATAAAATTCATAAATATCCGTTGATAACGGTACCGCAGGGTCAGATCGCTTATTTGTTCTCCCGAGACGGAAGTCCGTTGTCACCGACGCAGACATTAGGCAAGATCGTTCCGCAAGCGAATAACTTTCAGAATGTCAGAGGCTTCTTGCAGAACGGCGGCCAACGAGGTCCTCAACGCGGAATCATCCGTGAAGGAACCTATGCGATCAACTTGGCTCAATTCATTGTTATTACACCGAATGATATTAAAATGATTCAAACGACGTTGCGTTCAGAACGTTCTGAGCTGATTACCATGCAACAGACGTTGGCATTGCGCAAAGCATTCTCACCGGTCGTTATCATGGGTTCTTCGGATGAAGGCAGTGACAGTATGGGTATAGTGACCGTCCATGACGGTTTGCCTCTTGAACAGGGTGAAATCATCGCTCCGAGCGTCGGAGAATCACATTCCAGTTTCCAAGATCCGGAAAAATTCCTAGAACTTGGCGGACGTCGCGGTAAACAGATCCAAGTACTTACCGATGGTACGTATTACATCAACCGCTTGTTTGCGACAGTAGAATATCGTCCTAAGACAGTTGTTCCGATCGGATTCGTCGGTGTTGTTGTCTCTTTCTTCGGAAAAGAAGGAAAAGATACTACAGGTGCAGATTATCGTCACGGCGAACTTGTTGAAGTCGGTTGTAAAGGTGTTCTCGAAAAACCTCTGATGCCCGGTAAATATGCATTCAATACAGATGCCGGTAAAGTCGTTCTGGTCCCGACCACCAATATTATCCTTAAATGGAACAAGTCCGAAACCGGCGATCATAAGTATGATGAAAATCTGACAGAAGTCGATATCATCACGAAGGATGCTTTCGAACCTGCATTGCCGTTATCGGTTGTTATGCATATCGATTACAAGCAAGCTCCTTGGGTCATCCAACGTTTCGGTGACATCAATATGTTAGTCAACCAATCCCTTGACCCGTTAGTCGGTGCTTATTTCAAAGATGTCGCTCAGACGAAAACCTTGATCGAACTGATTCAGGAACGCAGCGAGATCCGTGAACGTGCCGTCACTGAGATGAAAGCTAAATTTGAGAAGTATAATTTACAGTTGGAAGAAGTACTTATCGGTACTCCGCGTTCACCTGTATCCGATGTTCAGATTGAAAATATTCTGATGCAGTTGCGCGAACGTCAGATTGCGGAAGAAAAGAAAGTTACGTATCAGAAACAACAGTCTGCTGCCGAGAGTGAGAAATCACTGCGTGAAGCGCAAGCCATTGCCGAACAACAATCTTTCTTGACCAAGTCTAATATTCAGATCGAGATCGAACGTAACAGCGGTGCTGCATTAGCCAGTAAAGCTGAACAAGAAGCCAATCAGATCATCGCTTTAGCCAGAGCTAATGCGACGAAAGTACGTGTTGAAGGTGAAGCTGAAGCATCCAAGGAATCTAATGTCGGTTTAGCGAAAGCGCAAGCGATCGATGCTCAAGTAAAAGCTTACGGCGGTGCCGAATTCCGTGTTATTCAGGAAATCGCTACGCAGTTAGCAGATGCAATTAAAAATGCTAAAGTCGATGTCGTCCCTAGAACAGTCGTTAATATGGGTTCAAATGAGAATGGCGGAAGCGAAAATATCGTTGAAGCCTTGTTGAAACTGTTGACGCTGAATAAACTGGGTGTTGATGTCAGTAAACCGCAAGAAGTGATTGACCAACCGGTTACGTCAGCGAAGTAATTTCAAAGTCAGTTCATAAAATAAAAACCCTCAATCAACTTAGGATGATTGAGGGTTTGCTTATTTAACGAAGCGTACGGAAGTTGAATCAAGGAGATATTCGTAGTCGGGAAACAAACTGATCACTTTTCTCATGCGAGGTGTTATATCGACCGGAATATTTTGAAACATATTATTCGAAGTATCCGGACCGACCAGTGTTTTATATAAGCCGAATTTCCGAATATCACTGTTGCCGATCACCGAGATCTGAAAGCTCCAGATGTGTTGCGATACATGATGCGCATAACCGTCTTGCGCTACTTTAAAGGCGGATCTGTTATGAAAGGTTGCAAGTGGTTGATTCACGTCCAGATAAATCGTATTCTCTTCATAGAGATGAATATAGGTTTTTAAGGGTTCGAATGTCCCGTATTTTTGTGTCAGATCAGGAAAGATGTTCTGGTCATTACTCTGTTCGATCGCCTTGCGTAAAATATCGGTATTCAACATATGTGCTCCGTGACCGTATTCACCTTTGATGTCATGAGTCAAAATTACTTCGGGTCTGAATCTCCGTATCAATTCGACTTGATAACGAAGAATCTTGGTTTCGTCGTAGACCGAATAAGCATGAGTTAAACTTCTTGAGGCAATATCAGAAAATTCCCCGATGATCGGATATGCGGTGATTCCCAACTCCCACAGGCTGGCTAACAGTTCATGAGGTCGGGGGGGCTGATCATTATGATTGACCATAAAAGCGACTTGGATCTTTTTTCGCTGATTCACATAGGTCGCAATGGCGGCACCGAAATACAACACTTCATCATCAGAATGGGTCGGTAAGACTAGCATGTCAGCTTTCGTATAAGGGGTTTGCCATACTTGAACGGAGGAAGGCAGATTACCTGCTGAATAGATCGTGATCGTCGCAATTTTCGCATTCGGCAATGACACAGTCACTTCTTTGGCAGGAGTATCCAAACGTATCAACTCGTGTAAAAAATTATGAGTGCCCGCAGCTTGTTGAATATTGTTATAACTGATCGAATAAGGCGCGGGAACAACTTCGAATTGGATATACAGATACTTAATACTTTCAGCCGATTGGATAACCAACTGACTGTTCACCGGCGGAGTAACGATCGTTGAAAGCAGGGAATCGGTTAATGCACGAGGTGCCGCAGCATTATTGAGCAACCATTTTGCCGAACTGTTTAAATTGACGGCCTCCTGTGTTACGATAGGATTATCAGTGAAATTACTGATCAACGTCGGCTCCAGACCGTAGACCGGCGAAAGAAGTATCGCAGAAAAGAGTAATAAAGAGATTTGAAGGATACGATGTGTGAATATTTTCATTTGTTTTCTCCATGATGCTAAAAATATCGATCGTTTGCTGAAAGTAAGTGATTTTTCATGTCAGAATATCTTTTAATGACTCAACTAATATAGTATAGTTGTATCATAATTTCTAAAATTAATCGAGACTTAGGTTGGAAATATTTCCAAGGTCAATAACCGGGGGGTTAAAATATGGCAGCGATTGCGATTATTCCTACATTGAATCCAAGTGAGAAAATCTTAGAGGTTGTAAGTGGGCTGATAACTCATGGTTTTAGCCTAATCATCATTGTTAATGATGGAAGTAAACCTGAAAAGCAATATATTTTCGATCAATTGAATCAAAATCAACAAGTCGAGATCGTTACACATAACGTAAATAAAGGAAAAGGTGCAGCTCTCAGGACCGCTTTTCAATACGTACTGACAAATCATCCGGATTTTGACGGTGTTATTACGCTTGATGATGACGGACAACATAAAGTCGAAGACGTTATTGCTTGTGCGGATGCTCTGAAAAAAAACAAGAACAGTTTAATTATGGGATGTCGTAATTTCAAAGCCAAAGAAACACCCTTCAAAAATCGTCTGGGGAATAAAATCACTGCCTTTGTGTTTGGGATAGCTTACGGTGTGAAAATCAGCGATACGCAAACAGGGTTGCGAGCCATTCCTACTCAGCATTTGGGAATCTACATCAATGTTCACGGAGATCGTTTCGAATACGAATCGAATATGTTGGTTGAAGCTAAAAATAATTCGATCAGTTTCGTTGAAGTCCCAATTCAAACGATTTATCTCGAAAAAAACAAAGCCTCTCATTTTAATCCGATCGTTGATTCATGGCGTATCTATAAACAGATATTTACTTTCTTTTTCTCTTCGGTACTCGCATTCGTTGTTGATATAACACTTTTCGGAGTGTTAAGTAAAACACTTCAGATCGAGTCGACGCTGAGATTGGTTTTCTTTGCGACCGTCGGAGCTAGAATCGTTTCATCCTTGTTTAATTTCCTGATGAATCGTTACGTTGTATTCAAGAGAAAAAACAGCTTAGGAAAAGCGCTAGTTCGATATTATACATTGGCTGTTTTTCAGGCCATGGTTTCGTTCGGACTTGTCAGTTTATGCGCGATCTTCATGGCGAAAGATCTCTTGGTCGTATGGAAGGTGATCGTTGATCTGTGCTTGTTTATCATCAGTTACAGAATTCAAAACAGATGGGTCTTCCAGAAAAAAGCAACCGCTAAAATGAAGAAGAAATCTGCCATCGTGACAGTTATATTCGACGGATTAAAATTGTTCGGTGTTACATTACTGCTGATCCTTGTGTTATTTTTCGGTTCGACGACGATCGTAAGTTATGGACCGTCTTCGGCTGCCAGAGACTTATTCGTTCTGACTGTAATGGAAACAAGTGCCGCAAAATTCCTTGCACGAATCTACTTTTCGGACGAACAGATCAAAACGATCATCAAACTGAATTCAGCACATGATACCGGTGAAGTATCAAACGGAGACGATATCGTAATTCCGAAAGACAGCGACACATTTGATTTAAAAGCAATCACCGTAGAGAATATTACCGGTGCCACATTTATCGGAAAGTTGATGATCGTCAATGATCCTTCAAGATTGTTTGTTGCGACATTGCCTGAGTTCAGTCAAACGGGACGAGGAAAACTGCTGAGCACAATGGTCACTGAGAATAACGCGATTGCCGGAATCAACGGCGGTGCATTCTCGGATATCGGCGGTGTCGGCAGAGGAGGGATGCCGTTGGGTGTTGTTATTCAAAACGGAAAAATTCGTTTGAATGTTGCCAGTGAATATTCGACATTGATCGGATTTGACTTTAATAATCACTTGGTCGTCGGTAAGATGACGGCGCAAGAAGCCATCGATAAAGGGGTAAAAGAAGCCGTAAGTTTTGGTCCGGCTTTGATCATCAACGGTAATCGAGTTCCGATCACCGGTTCGGGCGGGGGATTGAATCCGCGTACGGCCATCGGTCAACGTGCTGACGGTGCGGTATTATTACTTGTTATTGCAGGCAGACAAGCGACCAGTTTAGGTGCTTCTTATGCCGATATAGCTGATATCATGGTTGAGCACGGAGCAGTCAATGCCGCGAATCTTGACGGTGGCGGATCTACGTTATTGATTTATAACGGAGAAATGATGAATCCTGTTGCCTTAGTCAATGGTCCGCGCGAGATTCCTACAGCGTTTCTGGTGAGAAAGTAATATGAAAAGTAAGATGAAAAATAAAGGTACTCCTAAAAATCCGAAGTTTACTAAATTTCTAAAAGGGTTCACACTTGCTGCTTTAGTGCTGATAGCATTTTTCATGATATTTTTATGGTTCTTCTTGACTGATTACCAAAAAATGCTGCCGGGTGAATTCGGGAATAAAATCGTACAAGCTTATCAAAAAGGTGATGTCAAAACACTGGATGAATTCAGTGATAATATGCCTGCATCCTTTCAGAATCCAGTAATATTCAATAAGTATATTGAACAATTCGGGGAATCGAAAACCATTTTCTTCTACCCGATCACATCCAAGAATCCAAATCAGATTCTCTATGAAGTTGCCAGTGATACTAAAGCAATTGCTTCGTTGACTTTGGAGAAGACAGGCAAGAAATCGATGTTTGGATTCAGTAAGTATAAAATCGTAAATCTAAGTTATCATCCGCTTTATGAATATACGATAACAGCACCCAGTGATGTTTCGATCGTCATCAATGATCTGCCGATCGACACGAAATATCTGACTGATGAAAAACAGGTGATCGCCAGTTTCGCTCAGGTTCAAACCGATCCAATCACGGTTGTTAAATATAAAATATCAGACTTCAACTATATTGTTACACTTACAGCTCAAGATGCCTCTAAGTCCGAACTTGTGATTGAAAAGGATGATGCCAAACACACATACACGATCTCAAAAGTTCCGTCGGAAGCCATTAAAACCGAGATCACGGCGTTTGCGACAAAAGTTTCTAAAGCTTATTCCATCTATACGACGCTTCGATATTCTCCGTTTAAAAACCTGTCGGTGTTATTGTATCCGAACACATCTTTCTTCAATTCTATTCGCACATTTGGAAATGAATGGAGTTATACCTATACAGTCGACCGATATGAGAATCTCGAAATCAAAAATTTTATCAAGTATTCGGAAACCGAGTATTCGTGTGACATCAGTTATAAATATGTGATCCTTCGTTCGACAGGAGTCGAGAAATCATTTCCGGTTTCATTCCGCTATTATGTCACTAAAAAGTCAGGTACATGGCTGGTTGCGGATATGAGACCGCAATAAGCAACACTAAAGTTGACGTTTTCATGGATTCAAAAAAAAGCACACATAACAGCTTAGTTTGTGTGCTTTTTCATATTTTAGTTCAAGTTAATATTGGAACACTCGCGGTAGTTTCTTAGCTTGTGAGATCCAATCTTCTAACTGGTATATCGTTGGCAGTTTCCTGACTAGATTTTTCTCTTCATTCAATTTAATCAACTTTTCATTAAGATGAGATGCATTACGGACCGCAAGTTCCGTAACTGTATCGACTCCGCCTGCTTCCAATAAATCCGCATACTCGCTTCCGACACCTTTGATACGGTAAAGATCAATATGGTTGATCCATTCAAGAATCAGGTGTTCACTGATTCCGGCTGTTTCAGCCAATTCTGCACGTCCTTTTATTGTTGCGCCTTTCAGCAATAACTTATCCGTATTCTTAATTCCCGCTTCGTTTAATTTAGCTTCATTAGATGGACCGATACCTTCGACATAACTCAATTTCGGCATGTGATTGAACCTCCTTTGCCTCTATAAATCTATTTTAAATCGAATCAAAAGAATAATCAATGTTTCTACATTTTAATCAAAACAATAAATGGATTTCTTGTGATGATCGATAACGTTGTAAATTAAATTCATTTGAAAGAAAACGAAATTTAAAGTGAAAATCACTTAGTAAGGTGATTTTTAGATAGAATCCAAAAGAAAAAGGCGATGTTCCTGATAAAGAACGAACTTGATGTGAAATCTTTCCTGTATGTACCTTGAGTGTTAGGTGTAAATCAACTAAAATAGAATCATAGATACAGAAAAAGAGGAAACATGATGAATCAACCCAGTTTAGTGATTTTGGCCGCGGGGATGGGAAGTCGATACGGAGGACTCAAACAGATCGATACTGTTGGATCCAACGGAGAAAGTATCATTGATTTTTCTATTTATGATGCGATCCAAGCAGGATTTAAAAAAGTATATTTGATCATTCGAAAAGAACATGAAGAAGCTTTCCGCCAGGCATTGACGGATAAGATCGAATCGTTGATCGAAGTAGAATTTATTTATCAGGATATCCATGATTT
>Ga0209100_1002458_pt1 | contig 11484 bp, 9 predicted proteins | sample lystaG_FD_185480 | JGI IMG/M metagenome (GOLD analysis project Ga0209100, IMG submission 185480) | Glacier valley bacterial and archeal communities from Borup Fiord, Nunavut, Canada, to study Microbial Dark Matter (Phase II) -... | ecosystem: Environmental > Aquatic > Freshwater > Ice > Glacier ...
TGGCCATTGCTGCAGAACAATCCCGATATTCTCAATGCAGGCGTTGATATCAATTACTTTACACCGGTACCGTTTGAAGAGATGCTGGAAAATAACGCGACACATAAAAATAGAAACAGACAATAATTTTATTCAACAACAGCAAAAACCTCGTAACCGCTGATATCAGCACGTTACGAGGCTTGATTTTGGCGGAGAGAGAGAGATTCGAACTCTCGGAACGTTCAACCGCTCACACGATTTCCAGTCGTGCGCCTTAGACCAGCTCAGCCATCTCTCCATGACCATTGTGTCTTTTACAGATTGCTTTTATGCAAACCTGCTCTGAAATTGTACTTGCTTTGGGTGCAATTGTCAATCTGAATTTTCGCGATTGACCAAGATTGACCAAGATTGACCAAGATGGTTGGCAATTTGTTTGTTTATTTGTTTGTACCTGGGATGAATCGCCTTATGAGGCAACTTTCGATGCGATAATTGGTCATTGGCTTACCGTTGGGGTTTTGGTTTTTTCCTGAAGAGCCTTGTGGCTGTGATGGCTACGCAGACCAGGCAGATGCCTGCAGCGACCAGATAGACGATGCGCATACCGTAGAGGAAGGCTTCGTTCTGTCCTGCGACGTAACCGGTGACATGCTGTCCGAGCTGCCGGCTCATGCTTCCGTATAGAATTGTCGTGGAGAGGGTGATTCCGGTTATCATACCGAGGTTTCTCGCGAGTGCGTTGACACTGCCGCCGATGCCGAGCTTGTCGCGGCTGACTGAGGACATGATCAGGGATGTGTTGGGCGACTGGAAGTTGGCGTTGCCGATGGAGACGATACCGACGAATACGCAGATCATAAGTACGGAGGTAGTCTGATTCATAGCTGCCATCAGAAACATTCCGACTGCTGTTATGCTGAGTCCTATGAGTGTAAGGATTTCTGATCCGATTCTGTCGGACAGATATCCTGCAATGGGCGCGGTAAATCCCATGATTAGAGGCGAGACCGTCATCAGAAGTCCGGCCGTTCCCGGGGAGAATTCACGGACGTCCTGAAGATAGAAGGGATGGACGATATTGGAAGTGAACAATACAACAAAGGTTAAGAATCCGCAGATGATGCTGATTGTGAACCAGGTGTTTTTGAAAATAGAGAGATCGAGAAGCGGCGTGCTGCTTTTCATTTCTACGATGATAAAGAATACAAAAGAGACAAGGGCGACAACAATGCCTGCAAGGATACGGGGGTCTTTGAGACCCCAGACCTGTGACTGATTAATGGCAAAGAAAAGCGGTACGATGAACAGGATAAAGAGGACTGCACCTGGAAGGTCCATGCTCTCATTCTTGCGATTCGATTTTTTGGGGAGATATTTCATGCACAGGATAAAGCAGACCACGCCGATTGGGATGTTGATCCAGAATATGTAGTCCCAGCTCGTAACGGAGACGATGAGGCCGCCGAGGGCGGGACCGGCAAGTGACCCAAGTGCGACGGCGGTTCCGATGAACCCGAGTGCCCGGCCGCGCTCATTTCCCGGAAATACCCGCGTGATGATCCCCTGACTATTAGCCATTGTGGCGCTGGCACCAATGGCTTGTACACAGCGGCCTATAAGAAGGAATGTAAGGCTGTGGGAAATCCCGCAGAGAGCCGAACCCAGTGTAAACAGGACGATTCCCAGATTGAAGATGCGGGTCTGTCCGAAGATATCGCCGAGACGGCCGAATATCAGGATTGACGCGGATATGACGATCAGATATATTGTGACAACCCAGGCAATCGTGCCGGAGTTGACGGCAAGATTTTTGCTCATTGTCGGCAGCGCGACATTTACAATACTGCTGTCAAGGGTATCCATGAAGGTCATGATCGTTATCAGAATCAGTATGAGCCACCTTTGGGCGTTGGGGGCTTCCGGGATGCTCATGGGGATGGAATTGCGGATTTCTGTTTTTACTGTCCCGGAAATTTTTTTTGTATTATTCATATATGATAATTCACTCATCATTCTATTGGTTTTCTAAAAAAGTTTACGCTATGCATGTTTCGCTTGTCAAACTTTTCAGTACATGATGTAGAAATTATTTCAACATGCCGAAGGCCTAACGGCTGAAGCGGTTTTCAACCTGAGTCCGGCGGCCTTTTTCATTGACTCTATACACATGAAACCATACAATAATATTATCAAGGATATTTGCATTGATTATATTTTATGCAGATAAGAAGAGGTGATTTGTATGAAGTTCCTGGCTATGATTAAAGACAGGTTAAAATCAATTTCGCATACCTGGGTTCGTTTCCCAATCGTTTTCGTTCTTCTGTGTATAATGGCAGTATTTGCAAGCAATAGTATCGAGACCGGAAATGACCACGCCCGGGAGATCTACGCATTGATTCTGGGCGTTTTTATGTCAACAGCCATGACGTTGGGGATCGAGAAAAGAGAAAAGCCTCTGATGTGGCTTGCGATGTCACAGGCAGTGGTTATCGGGCTTACGGCCGCCTATTATTTTCTTGTCCTTGACAGCTACGTGCCGATGAGTGTCAAAGAGATCCTGCGCTTAGTCATTTTGTGCTTTGCCCTGCTCTTTGTATGCCTTTGGGTTCCATGCCTTCGCTGGAAGACAGACTTCAACGACTATTTTATGACATTCTTCAAAGCTTTTTTTACGACTGGATTCTTTATGTCAATCATCTGGGGCGGCATCTCGCTTGTGCTGAGCGCAGTGGATTCGCTTCTTTTTTCTATTCCTGAAAATCTGTTTATACACATGGCGGTCTGGATCTATGTCTTCTTTGCCCCGATGCTTTTCCTGTCGCTGATTCCTGTATTCGGAGGTACGGAAGAAGATAAAAAGAAAGAGGAACATCTTGCCAGAATTCCACCGTTTTTTCGTGCACTGCTCTCCTACGTTCTTATTCCGCTGACGGCTATGTACACACTTGTCTTACTGGCTTACCTCGTAAAGACCCTTGTCAGCGGGGACCAGGGAGATCTGCTTCGGCCTTTGATCCTTGCGTACTGTATTGTTGTCATCTCGCTCTATATTCTTGTAAGCGGGATCGATAATAAGATTTCGGCGCTTTTTCGTATGATTGCGCCTAAGCTTATGCTTTTGATTGCGCTTTATCAGGTGATTCAGCTGATTTCGAAAATTCCTTCGGAAGGGGTTGAATACGGGCGATACTTTGTGATCCTGTTCGGCATCTATTCGGTTGCTGCCGGTGTTCTGATGTCTGTTCTTCCGCTCAAGAAAAATGTAATCCTCGGAATCGTTCTGACAGGCTTTGCCCTTGTTTCCGTCATACCGCCTGTCGATGCTTTTACTTATAGTACGCTAAGTCAGGTTAGGATCGTTGAGCAGGTTCTAAATGATAACAGCATGATAAAAGACGGAGCCATCGTACCGGATTCGAATCTTTCTGACGAAGACGAGCAGAAAATCACTGACGGTATGCAGTATTTGTACGATATAAAAGAGACAGACAAAGTACAGGGCGTGTCTGCTGATTTTGAAATGTATCTGGATTTTGAAGAAGTATTCGGGTTCTCTCCTTATTATGATTCCGGATATATTGACGTAGAAGATACCTCCATATGGTTTTCCCTTGATTCATCATCGCCGATTAATATAAGCACATATGAATACATGGTTAACGTACAAGGCAATAATTACGGCGGTGCAGACCGTGACGACGTCGTTGTTTCCGTGACAGATCAAGGTACGAGGTATGATATAGCTATCGTTACGGATGGCAGTCAAATCCGACTTGAGCTTCGCGACGAAAGCGGAGTATCTATGATCAGTGCTGCCGTTAATGATCTTATCGACAGTCTGGAAGGTACCGAAACACAGTCGGCTAAAGAGATGATGTCCGCAGAAAAGATGACCTTTGATGTAGAAGGAGCAGGAGCGTCCATGCGTATTATCTTCGAATATGCATCAAGAAACGGATCCGATTCAAATGTAACCTATGACTCGAATATGAAGGTCCTGATTCGCATAGATTAAGTAAGATTGAGGGGTTCTGCTTCGGCTCTTCCGGGTTTGCGCCCGGTGAAAACCGAAGATAGCGGAACCCCTTTTTTATTGATGCTGAAATTGTATTGACAAAGGTTTTTGTCGGTTGTATAGTAAACCTATCGCTTTGGTAGGAATACAACACGGCCGGCGATTGTATATGCGGCCCCTTCATGGCTGAGGCGGTGCGTCCATCAGAGAAATTAACCATAGAAAGGTAAAAAAGGAAAGGACGTAAATATTATGACAAAGAATTATAAGTTTGAGACTCTTCAGGTACATGCAGGCCAAGAGGTTGACCCGACCACACACGCAAGGGCAGTTCCGATTTACCAGACTACTTCCTATGTTTTTGAGAATTCTGATGACGGTGCAGATCTTTTTGGTCTCAGAAAACCCGGAAATATTTATACACGTATTATGAACCCGACAACGGACGTATTTGAGAAACGCGTCGCCGCCCTCGAAGGAGGCGCTGCTGCCTTAGCTGTTGCTTCCGGTTCCGCAGCTACAACATATGCCATTCAGAATGTTGCCTCTTCAGGAGACCATATCGTATCTGCAAGTACTGTATATGGCGGCACATATAATCTTTTTGCCCATACTCTTGTCTATCAGGGAATAACAACAACATTTGTTGATCCCGATGATGTCTCTAATTTTGAGAAAGCAATAAAAGACAACACAAAGGCAATATTTATTGAATCCCTCGGCAATCCCAACGGCAATATTATTGATATTGATGCATTAGCTGAGATCGCCCACCGTAATGGGCTTCCTCTTATCGTTGACAATACTTTTGCGACGCCATATCTCTTTCGTCCGATTGAGCACGGCGCAGATATTGTTGTCCATTCCGCGACTAAGTTCTTTGGCGGCCATGGCACAAGCATAGGTGGCGTCATTGTCGACGCAGGTAATTTCGATTGGGCTGCTTCCGGTAAATTCCCGCAGTACACACAGCCGGACTCCAGCTATCATGGTCTCGTTCCGGTTGACGCTTTTGGCAATCTCGCGTTCATCTTCCGTGCCAGAGTCATCCTTTTAAGGGATACCGGCGCAAGCATAAGTCCGTTCAATTCATTCCTCTTTCTGCAGGGCCTTGAGACCTTATCCCTTCGCGTGGAAAGACACAATGAGAACGCTATAAAAATAGCAAAATATCTCGAGAAGAATCCTCACGTAGAATTCGTGAATCATCCGGGACTCGAAAGCAACAAGTATCACAAGCTTGCACTCAAGTATTTCCCCAAATATGCCGGTTCAATATTCACATTCGGAGTTAAAGGCGGTTCTGAGGAAACGAAAAAATTTGTAGACAGCCTTCCCATCTTTTCGATTCTCGCCAACGTAGCGGATGTTAAATCTCTGGCCATCCATCCGGCAAGTACAACACATTCTCAGTTAACGGAATCCGAACTTAAAGACGGCGGCATCCTGCCCAACACAATCCGTCTCTCCATCGGTACAGAGAACATTGATGATCTGATCGACGCACTCGACGAGGCGTTTGCAGCAGTATTCGGCTAATACCAGCTACTATTAAAAACAATTGAACGGGTATGTATTTCTTTGCAGGTATTTTAGATTTATTCTAAATACCCGATAATAGAAAGGCATACCCGTTTTTTCATTTTCGCATGACAGGGATTCATTCATCAGATATTTCAATAAGATAAATATACTTGTTCTTTATAATAGGATAAAATATGTGAATAGAAACGATAGATTAGGAGAAGCCGTATGGAACAGAATTTTGTAATACTTACGATTGGCAAACAAAAAAATATTGCCTTGATTGCCCATGATCAAAAGAAGGAAGATCTGATTCAATGGTGTATTCAAAACAAAGAGGTTCTGCAGAAACATTTTCTGTGCGGAACCGGGACTACAGCCAGGATGATTACGGAAAGAACCGGCTTACCTGTCAGAGGATATAACAGCGGCCCGCTAGGCGGAGATCAGCAGATCGGTTCCAAGATCGTTGAGGGAAGGGTAGACCTTGCGATTTTCTTTTCGGATCCGCTGACAGCTCAGCCGCATGATCCTGATGTCAAAGCCTTACTTAGAATTGCACAAGTTTATGATATTCCGATTGCAAATAATCGTGCATCTGCGGACTTTATCATCACATCCCCTTATATGGACATGGAGTATAATCATAAAGTCATTAATTTCAGAAAAAATGTACAGGACAGAGCACAACTGCTGTAAGAAGACTGCATAAAAGAAGCAGTTAATAAAAACTGATGAGGGATTTCTATGAAGACAGTACATGTTGATTTAACTTCTCTTGAAAAAGTTAAGAAATTTGCCGGCGATGTATCTAAGCTCGACGGTGATTTTGATCTGGTATCCGGAAGATATATTGTCGATGCAAAGTCCATGATGGGTATATTCAGCCTGGATTTATCCAAACCTGTCCAACTGAATATCTACAATGAAACAGATGAGAAGATCAATGTTTTATCAAAATATTTTGTCTGACAAGCTCTTTTGTTTTACTTAAGAAATGTGATAGTATTAAAGACCGAGTGAAGTGATAGGAATTGTGCGATTATATTTGCGTGGAACAATTGAATAATAGGTGATTAATATGATTGAAGATACGAAGTTCACGACAGAAAAAGTGTTGTCGTGGATTGCGGGACAGAAAGATAAAGCGCTGCAGTTCCTGGATGGAGCAGAGGACGATATGACTGTCGTCCATGCATCCCCGCATGATTTGGAAGGTGTCATATCTTTTTTTGCGGATGATGTTAATGAAGGCGCAGTGCCGGATACACGCAAAGCATTAGCTGAAGCGGCTTTGGAAGTGCGGCATAAAGCGTATGGCAACCGGGTGTTTTTCCGCGGACTGATTGAGTTTACCAATTACTGCAAAAATGATTGCTATTACTGTGGTATCGGGCACAGTCAGACCCAAGTCCGCAGGTATCGTCTGTCGAATGAACAGATTCTTGAGTGCTGCAGAATCGGTGAGAAACTTGGATACCATTCCTTTGTGCTTCAGGGCGGGGAGGATCCGTATTTTACAGATGACCGTATGTGTGAAATCATCGGGATGATCCGCAGGGCCTATCCGAATACGGCCATTACGCTCTCCCTTGGTGAACTGTCGCATGAGACTTATCAGCGGTTTTTTGATGCCGGGGCCAACCGGTATCTGCTCCGTCACGAGACGGCTACCGATGAGCACTACAACTTACTGCATCCCCGGGAGATGAATCTTTCTCACCGAAAGGAATGCCTTTATGATTTGAAGAGTATCGGGTATCAGGTCGGTGCAGGTTTTATGGTTGGGTCGCCATATCAGACACCGGCAAATCTGGCTGCGGATCTTGTGTTTTTACAGGAACTGGTGCCGCACATGGTTGGTATCGGACCTTTTATACCGTCGAGCGGTACTCGTTTTGCTGAATTTTCAGCCGGATCACTTAAGCAGACACTCGTTATGCTTGCGCTGACAAGGCTTCTTTTGCCGAAGGTCCTTCTTCCTTCAACTACAGCTCTCGGTACAATCGATCCACTGGGGCGCGAGAAGGGATTCGGATATGGCGCGAATGTTGTTATGCCGAATTTATCCCCGACAAGTGTGCGGGCTGATTACGCGCTTTATGATAATAAGATCTGTACCGGCGATGATGCTGTCGATTGCCAGAAGTGCCTGAATGGCAGGATTCTCCGGTCAGGTAATATGCCGGACTACACCCGCGGGGATCACAGCGATTATGTGCCGGAAGACAACGCCGCCTTAAAATAAGGCTTCGCCATAAAAAATCGAATGTTTGTTGAATTGAGGAGATATCATGCTGAATCAGTTTTCAAGAACACAACTTCTTTTGGGTCCGGACGCGATGGATAAATTGTCGACGTCTTTGGTTGCTGTTTTCGGAATTGGTGGAGTCGGTTCGTTCTCGGCGGAAGCTCTTGCAAGAAGCGGAGTCGGTGGGATTGCTCTTTTTGATGATGATGTAGTCTGTCTGACTAATATCAACCGTCAGCTGATCGCAACCGTATCCACCGTCGGCAAGCCTAAGGTGGAAGTCATGCGGGACCGCATCCTCGATATTAATCCGGAAGTCCGGGTCGAAGTGAATGCAGTCTTCTATGGGGCAGATAATGCGGATCAATATGATCTGTCCCGTTATTCGTATATTATCGACGCGATTGATACCGTATCAAGTAAGATTGTCCTGATTGAGCGTGCCAAGGCTGCCAATGTACCGATTATCAGCTGTATGGGGGCCGGCAATAAGCTGGATCCTACCCAGTTTGAAGTCTCGGACATATATAAGACATCCGTTTGTCCGCTTGCTAAAGTGATGAGAAGGGAACTGCGCGCCAGGGGAGTTGAATCACTTAAAGTTGTGTACTCAAAAGAAATCCCATCTCCGCTTTTAGTGTCTGAGGAGATCAGCTGCAAGAATAACTGCATCTGTCCGCCGGGAAGCCAAAGAAATTGTGCCGTCAGGCGGCAGGTGCCGGGAAGCATTTCCTTTGTTCCTTCTGTTGCCGGACTAATTCTGGCCGGGGAAGTCATTAAGGATATTACCAATATTCATTCCGCTCGAATGTGATGCTCGCTTTTTTCTGTATATAGACAGCATTCAGTGGTAAGCATTTTACATATAGAGAAGGATGAATATATATGAAAGACGATACAAGGCTGACCCATGGATTCCGCGGTGCGGATCCGGTTACGGGTGCAATCAGTTTTCCTATTTTTCAAAGCGCAACTTTCCGCCACAATGGCTTGAACCAGAGTACCGGTTATGACTATTCACGAGCCGGGAATCCAACACGCGAAGAACTTGAAAAGACAATGGCTTTACTGGAACGCGGAAAAAAGTGCTGGGCGTTTTCGTCTGGAATGGCTGCGATATCAACAGTATTCCGTCTTTTAAAGCCAGGTGATCATGTCCTTCTGTCAGAAGATCTGTACGGTGGAACGCACAGGCTTGCCCGGGAGATCTACGCTCCTTACGGGATTGAATTTGAGTTCGTTGATACGTCAGATATAAAAGGGCTTCCAGCTTTACTGCGTGAAAATACTTCGTTGATTTTTATCGAGACTCCCTCAAACCCGATGATGAGAGTAACCGATCTTGCTGCGGTGGATCAGATGATTGCCGGCAGGGATATTTTACTGGTGGTTGACAATACTTTCCTCACGCCGTATTTACAGAAACCGATTCCCCTGGGTGCGGATATCGTTGTACACAGCGGAACTAAATATCTGTGCGGGCATAACGATGTTCTTGCAGGCTTTGTAGTTGCAGGTGAAAAACAGGGCCTTGAAGAAAAGCTTTGCCGCATTGCTATGTCGGAAGGGGCAACACTTGGATCTTTTGACAGCTGGCTGATGATCCGAAGTCTCAAGACCCTTGGCGTCCGCCTTCAGAGGCAGGAGAGCAACGCGGGACGGATTGCCGAATTTCTGTCACACAGGCCTGAAGTAACAGATGTATATTATGTAGGACTTCCAGCGAATCCGGGATATGATACAAATAGATCCCAGGCATCAGGCGCAGGAGCGATGATATCTTTCAGAATGTCATCGCGCGATATGGCTATCCATATTCTCGAGAGCCTGCAGATTATTTATTTTGCCGAAAGTCTCGGCGGCGTTGAGAGCCTTCTGACCTACCCATATTCACAGACTCATGCTGAGACGCCCTGTGAACTCAAGGACAAGGTAGGTCTTGATGATTGTCTTTTGCGTCTCTCTGTCGGTATTGAAGATGTATCTGATCTGATTGAAGATCTGACGCAGGCTTTTGACAGCTGTTCAAAAGCAAATGAAGGAGGGCAGGTTCTATGACTGCACCCGCTGGAGAATCAGAATTATATAACTTTGATGAACTGATTGAACGCAGAAAGACTCTTGCTATTAAGTATGACTATGCATCCAAAAAAGGTGTATCTGAAGATGCACTTCCGATGTGGGTGGCAGACATGGATTTTCGCTCTCCGCCTGCTGTAAATGAAGCAATTGCGGAACGTGCGCGTCATGGGATTTATGGATACTCGGATGTGACGGATGAATATCTTGCGGCTGTTCAGATGTGGTACCGGACCCGATACGCCTATGAGGTCGATACTTGTAACATTGTTACATCACCCGGAGTTGTTTTTGGACTGTACACAGCAGTTGCTGCTTTGACCAAAGAAGGAGAATCTGTACTCGTATCGCCGCCTGTATATTATCCTTTCTCACATGCGGTAAATGATCTCGGACGAAAGCTTGTGAACAATCCGCTCGCCTACTCTGACGGGCGATATTCAATAGATTTTGACGATTTTGAGAGGCAAGTTGTTGAGAATCAGGTGCGTCTCTATATTCTCTGCAATCCGCATAATCCGGTTGGACGTGTATGGACCAGGGACGAACTTTTGAAGATCGGTGAGATCTGTATGAAGCATGATGTATTTGTAGTTTCTGATGAGATCCATTCGGATTTTGTACATGCCGGGCATAGACATATCGTTTTCGCATCACTCTCTGCTGAGCTTGCCGCAAGGACGATTACCTGTACGGCACCAAGCAAAACATTTAACCTGGCGGGTCTGCAGATTTCAAATATGTTCATAACCAACGAAGAGATCAGGAAGAAATTCCTTGCGTCCATGCGAAAAAGCGGCTATAGCCAGCCGAATCTGATGGGTCTCATCGCGTGTCAGGCTGCCTACGAAGGCGGAGCTTCCTGGCTTGATTCTTTACTTACCTATCTTAAAGGAAATATCCGTTTTGTAAAAGAATCCCTACTAAAGGATTTCCCGGGTGTCCGTCTTGTTGAACCGGAGGGTACATACCTTTTATGGCTTGATTTCTCGGCTCTTGGTCTTACCGATGAGCAGCTTCGTCAAAAAATTGAGAAACAGTGCGGAGTGTGGCTTGACCATGGGAAGATGTTCGGAACCGAAGGGGCAGGATTTCAGAGAATAAATATTGCATGTCCGAGAGCGATACTCAAAGAAGCATTTATTAGATTGAAAAGAGGGTTATACGAATGAGCAGAAATCTTAACAGGGAAGAGGCATGGGAGCTCCTGTGCCGCTACAACAAAGATGAATTCCACTTGAAACATGCACAGATTCTTGAGGGCGTGATGCGGTATTTTGCTGCCGAACTGGAAGCGGGAGAAGAAGATTTTTGGGGAATTGTTGGCCTTTTGCATGACCTGGACTTTGAAATGTTCCCGGAAGAGCACTGCATTAAATCGCAGGCGATAATGCGTGATGAAGGACTGGATGAACGCCTGATCCACGCGACGGCCAGTCATGGATACTCTCTGACTGTTGACGTAGAACCGGTTGAACTGATGGAGAAGATCTTGTTTGCCACGGATGAACTGACAGGATTGATCGGCGCAGTTGCTCTTATGCGGCCGTCGAGAAGTGTTGCGGACCTTGAGCTTAAGTCCGTCAGGAAGAAATACAAGACACCCAGCTTTGCCGCAGGCTGCTCA
>Ga0209100_1002463_pt1 | contig 11457 bp, 6 predicted proteins | sample lystaG_FD_185480 | JGI IMG/M metagenome (GOLD analysis project Ga0209100, IMG submission 185480) | Glacier valley bacterial and archeal communities from Borup Fiord, Nunavut, Canada, to study Microbial Dark Matter (Phase II) -... | ecosystem: Environmental > Aquatic > Freshwater > Ice > Glacier ...
TAATATTCACAAAATATATGTTGGTTTTCTATTAATTTAGTACGACTTTTCTTTCCTTAGATTACATTAAATGTAAAGTAAAAAGTTTTGCTAAGGAATAAATCACCTCCACAATTAATAATTTCAGATGAAATATAAAAGCTTGGCTCCTCATTATGTGAGGAACCAAGCCTTTTTAGCATAGTGCTAATTTTTTAATGCTAGTTTTTTGATTTTATTAAGTCTGCTTATAGCTTATATAGCTTAAAGTGTGGCAATTTAGTTTTCCAAATCTTCTATATTGAACATAGTTGCTTTGCTCTCTACAGATGCGTTGTCCACAACGGTCACTGCATAAGTATATACTTTTCCATTTTCTATTCCTGCGTCTACATATTCAGTCCCTGCCATAATCCCAAATCTTGCAACCAAGTTCTCTGGATTTTTGGTATCCACAGCATCTAGATTGCCTTCCTGTCTATAGACCGTATAAAACTTGCTGTCGCTGTTGCTATCTGTCCAGGTGATCCTGTTTACGCCATCCTTTGAGACGTACGTACGTTTACTGACTTTTTTTGTTTTGGCTTTATCGAGCCATGGCTTGCCAGGAACTTGCGCTGGAAGATTAAGATAGCTTTCTCTTAGAATCTCATTGGCATTATTGAGGACATCAAACTTGTCGCCAACTGTAACTACATTCTTAGGAAGCATTTGCTGGTAAGAGAAGAATGCACTCCCCTTGATATTGTCGTATTTCTGATTGAACCTCATTTGGTTGGCTATTTCATAGGGATTTTTGAAGTTGTTGTCCCATGAAGCGCCAATATATTTATAATTGGGATGCCCGATATAGAGATGCGAATTTTCGATGCCTTCAAACTGTTCATTCCACCAGGCTGCAAGGTCACCATATGGTGCTGCTGCAGTGTTAAAAGCCCAATAAATCTGTGGCGTCAGGTAATCCACCCAGCCTTCTTTTACCCACTTGCGGGTATCTGCATACTGGTCTCTTAGGCTAGAAGTTGAACCGACTGGGGTATGCGATCCATCTGCATTTTCTTCAGCATGTGCCCAGATTCCGAAAGGAGAGACACCAAATTGTATCGAAGACTGGTCCTTCTCATTAATTTGATCAACCTTTTCCTTGATGGATCTGATCAGAATATTGATGTTGTCCTCTCTCCATTTAGCAGCATTTTCCTTCGTATATTCACCGAATCCACGGTTGTAGTCTAGGAAAGTCTGCTTGTCAATGTCTTGTGAATAGAAGGTGACATCCTTTCCGTCCGCAGAATATTTATAAGGATAGAAGTAGTCATCTAAATGGATGGCATCCACATCATACTTTGTTGCCACTTCCTCTACTCTAGAAATGGCATAGTCAACAACTTCTGGCTTGCCAGGGTCGAGGAACAGCTTGTTCTGGAACTCATAAACCAGATTTGGATTCAATCTTGCAAAGTTATTTTCAGCAAGCTCACCCAGTTTCTCAGCTACAGGTCTAGTATCAACTGAGTTAGTCACTCTATAGGGATTGAACCAGGCATGGAATTCCATCCCACGGAGATGAGTTTCTGAGATAATCCATTCCAAGGGATCAAAGCCATTGAACCCAGGATCAACCCCCTGATATGAATAGTCGGATCCTCCCTGATGTAAGTACTGGGACCATGGTGCGATATCTGATGGATACCAGGCATCCAGCATAGGACTGACCTGGAAAGTTACCGCATTAAGATTAAGATCCACAAAGTTATCAAGAATCACAGTAACCTGATTCTTGAATTCCTCTTCTGCACTCAGATTAGGATCCTTGGTCACATTTGAAATATCAATGTTAGCGACAGTTGAAACCCAGGCGGTTCTGAATTGTTCCTTGGGATTCTCATAGTCTACAGGGATGGTCACCTGAGGTCCACCCTTGTAAAGGCTTACTGGAAGGGTTTCATTATATAAGACTTCTTTCGTCGCAAAATCAAATGACTTGAATGCGAAAAGCGGATCCTCTAGCTCTGATGCCTGAGGCACTTTCACAGACAAAGATTGGAAGGAAAGTGTTGCAACTAGAAGTAAAGTAAAAATGCTGGTTCTTTTCATCGTTAATCCTCCTGAATAATTATATTATTGTGTGAATTGAAAACCTTTTACTCGTTCTATGCCATACTACCCCTAATGTATTATTTTTTCAACCTTTTTGATTAAAAATAAAAATATTATTTCAATGAATCCAACTAACATCTTTATTCGAATGGAAGATTCTCAGTTGTTTCCAGAATTTCTTGACGCCTAAGCATTGTCTGTAGGAAATATTTCCCTATAAAACTTTTAAGTTAGGCTATAAGCACTTCTTGAGAATATCTCAATTTTTTAATCGGAATAAATAAATTTTGAGAAGTTATTATTTCCAATATTTCTGTTTCAGCATGTCATTTTTAAAAATGAAAAAGTGCTTTAACCCAAAATCAATGGATTAAAGCACTCAGTATATATGATTTTCATTTAGTTAAGTTAGACTTATCGATAACAATTAACGCCAGATTGCTTTGATCAATCAGCTTAAAGTATTCAAGATACCTTTATCACGCTTAAGAAGGAGCATGACTTACTAGTGGTTGCATCAACGATTTTCTGCCCGAATGCATCGCTAATTTGATGGATTGCAGGCCTACTCTTTATTTTTTCTATATAACCATTCTCTATAAGATTCTAAATAGCTATATTTGCTTTAAATCTTTTTATTTTCAACTCTTCTAAAATCTCAGAATTCAAAAGTGTAGTTTCAAATAGCCACGACTGGCATAACATATAAAGTATTGGTTTTTCAAGTTCTTCTTTGTAAATGATTTTGTTTAATGTAATTTCTATCTTATTCAATAGCTCTATTTTTTTCGTTAAGTCTTCTATCAGTTTCTTTTGTCCTTGATGAACTATTTTTAACATTTGAAAAACAAACATCGTTCCTTCACCGCAATTATTGGGGTCAGATGTTTCAACAAACGCTTCATAATACTTTTTTGTGGAACTGTTTATCATATGCGAAAAGCTGACTGTTGTTAACATATCTATTTTTGATGCGAAATACTTACAAGTTATGAATTTGCCAACCCGTCCGTTACCATCATAAACGGATGAATGTACTCAAAGTAGTAATGAGCCATCATTATCTTTATTAAGTATGGAAATTCTGCAGAGTTCATCAAATTTAAAAAAACGTATTATATACACAAAAAGCATTTGAATTAAATTCTTTTCACGGTATACCTAAGTCAAATTAATTTACCTCACATATAAAAGTTTTCTCAAATTTCATCTAAAAAACATAAGCTTAACGTTCTAATCTAGTTGAATTATATTTAGAAACCATGATAAATAATTTGTGAGGGATCTAACCTGATACATGTATATTAAATGTATCTGGATGGGCTTGAATATCTCGCTCAATATGATCAATAGAATCCTTAATTCAGTCAAGTGGGTTTTGGCAACGTAATCATGGCGGAAAAATTAGCATTTAAGTCCCTTTCTTTACTTTGTTTAATACATGGAATGACCACTTAAAATCTAAATTAATGACTTCAATCTACTGCAGTCTCAATTTTTATTCCGAGTGGTCTTATATTTAATAAATATCAAGGATTTCCTGATAACAATGCTATTGAAATTGTTCAATAAGTAGGTAATGTTGTATAACCTGCAGTTTCATAAGTTTTAAATTCCCAATCTACTCCCTCTGTATTCAAATTCTCTCTTTGTATTGATAACCATTCACGAAGGTAATCTAACCGTGAAATTATGTTAGCGAAATAAGTGAGTGAAATTGATATCTCTGATTGACGTGCAACTTCAAACCATCTGTTTATAAAATCAATTTGCAATCGAGCATATCGACTTATGATTATTCTGACTTCATCCTCTAAACGAATGAAATCTGGAATCTCCATTGCTCGATCTTTCATTACGGCAATTATTTTTCTTCCTAGCTTTAGTTTATCAAGCATTAGTATAAACGCATCTGCGATATATTGGAATTGGTTGCGGATTTTTCCCATACTCAGCTTCTGAATATCAGAGTTTACATCTTCAAGCATCTTCCTAATTATTATATCTGTTGTTTCAGGTATACAAAAAAATGGACGCATAGGATGTTGGGAATGCCGTTCTAAAACAGACTGGACTCCTTCTGGTAGAGTCAAATCATACGACTTCAGTGACAAGGGCGGTTCCATCCCACGAATGGAGTTTCCAAAGATTGGTTCATCGAAAAGTGCCATGACGCATTCACTTCGATTCTTTGACCAGAATGGAGGAATTTGATAGATAGCAGCTATTTTCCGGATTATCTCTGAATATCCAGTCAAATCAAGAACTTGGTCTGCCCAGCTATTGACAGTTTCTTTCCCAGGATTTTTTCCGGACCATGAAACCGCTGCAGCATATATATAGGAATAGTATGACGGTCCAGGTTGCGTATATCCTCCATGGTCGTTCCAATCCGTTAGCAACATCCCTTCAGCATGTTCTTGAATCCCTTCCAGTGTGAGATTTACAATGTTCGTGATACTTCCATCGAGACGTGGAAACAATGTGTTCCAATTTCCAGTACCAGGACTCACCCAATAGGGCATACCAACTTTCTTGAACTGAGATGGGGTTCCATATGCTTCCTTAGGATCATAAATCCAATCAACATATATGATATCTGATGGCATCTTACTTGCATAGTTCGGATGTTCCTTGACCACATCCCCAAATAGCATGATTTTTTTTCCGTATTTTGCTGCAATTTCATGAAGTTTAAGAAGATGGTTCAAGTAGAGTTCTCCAAGTTCCTGTCTGGAGGAAGAACTCTTCCCTTTACCCAGATCATACGGTTCATCAGAACATACATTTAACCATGGACTTTCAAAGAGTGGAAGATATTCCTTGTAGAGATCATCTATGAGTTCGTAACTTTTTTCTGAAGTTGTGTCAATTGACCAATACATATCACTTTCAGCCAGTGCCATGTTCTCAGGTCGAGTCAAAATGCGATTCATATGACCTAGCGACTGAAGGTTGGCTTGTAATTCAATACCATTTTGTTTACAGCGCTCCTGAAGGATAGTAATATCCTGAGCCGTCAAGGGGCTGCTTCCTTTGCTGATTTCCGGATGAGACAAAAATTGAAAAGTATGTTCGACGTATAGTTGAAACACATTAAACCTTAGAGTTCCGAGAAAATCTACGAGTTCCAGTAGATAGTTTAGTGTGTAGACCTTCCCGCGAGATATATCTAGCATCAGCCCTCTTTTCTTTAGTGTTGGGCTGTCCTGAATATCCACACACGGGAGCTCTCCATTTTTAACTTGAGCTAATAACTGAGCTAATGTATTCACACCATAACGGAATCCTGCTTCATCTTCGGCTTGAAGGAGAATTCCTTCCTCACTTATTGAAATCTTATACCCTTGTTCCTGTATTTTTTCGAAATCTCTTGGAACAGCTCCAATCAGATATTTGAATCCTCCAATCTGATCGTCATACTCTGGATGTAGCCTCTCAGGCATCTTTTTAAAAAACTTCATATCAATACTTTTGGAGCAGATTGCTCCTCCCAAAGTATTGATTTTACAATACAAACCTTTTTTTATATTTTGTTGCTTGACTGGGGGAAAGAAATTGTAACTCATGAATTATCCTCTTCTTTCATTGCCATGGATAAGCACGATCCCACATATTTCGAAAATCGGCTGTCCAAAGAATAGAATAGTTTTTCCCTGCACCATATGTTTCCATTTTAGAATCAGGTGGATTTCCTCGTTTCATATTTCGATACTGTCCTGACAGCCATTGAACCGCTTCTCCTAGCTGTACACCAGCTTTATCAAATATCAGAAGCGTACTTTCTATACCTTTCCAATAAGCGCGTTTCATCCAAATGGTTTCGAAATCCTTACGAATCAATAAAAATTCACTATATAGTTTTTTTATTTCAGTTATATACTGCAGAATATCTTCTGGCTCGATACGGCCACTACTAAACCCTTCTTGAATCTCCAAACTTAGAATTCCTTTCTTTCCTGTAAATTGAGTAGCTCTTGCAGAAAAACTAAGTTCTAAAAGAAATACGTTTCCAAACAATTTTTCCCAGTATTCGTCCGGATAAATGAATTTGGGAGAATCTTTATCAGATAAAACTTGATTGATTCTCTTCAAGGCTTCACTTCCCTTATTTTCCAGGACTTCAAATGATTTATGAGTTAACTTGAGATAGCGCTCATTTCCGTTCATTGAGAGTCCATCAAATAAATCATCAAAAAAGTAGTAAAGTGACATTGATTTGAAATCCGTCTGAACATTTAGAGCTAGATTTGAGTCCATCAAAAGTCGGAAAGCTTCTGCAATTCGTATGTCTGGAAAAATCAATGGCCAGCAGTTCTCTTCGAATTCAGTAGGTATAATTAAACTTGCGTAATAGCTTTGCTGTGCTCCAATTAGATAACCATACAAACTAAGACCCAGTGGTTGAAAATGTCCATAATCTCCCCAGTCTGTCACTAAAAATCCTTTAGCCCCTTTAAGTCTAGATTCACTCGAGTAGTTTATCAAGTTCGTATAAGAATTATAGACTCTGGGGAAAAGTGTATTCCATGTACTCACACCGCCGGCAGCCCAATAATCAATTCCAGATTCTTGAAGTATATTCAACGAATCGAATTTTTCCAGTGGATTGTAATTCCAATCGGAAACTATAATATTTTTCGGGAGCTGGGTTAATAACTCTTTGTATTTTAACGCGATATCTCCCCAGATTATGATTTTTTCAGAACCGTAACTTTGTGCAATTTCTGCTACTTTCTTTATGTGGTCCAAATAGACCGTGCCTTTTCCATTAACTTCAACTGCATTTTTCGTATAACCAGTACCCAAGTCATATGCTTCATCCATGTTAATATTTATTGTTTTGGAAGTAAACCAAGGCAATATTTGTGAAAATACTCTGTCCAGAAATTCATATACCTTGTCGTTTCCAGCTGCCAAAGAAAATAAATTCTCATTTTCTGAAAGATTACTGTATTCAGGAAGATTCAAAATTCCCTGAAGATGTGAGTATGTCTGGATACAGGGCTGAAGCTCAACCTTATGTTCAATACACCATTCATCAAGTTCCTTAATCTGATCTTCACTATAGGCACCAGAAAGAATTCCAATGTTAGGATCCGTTTCAAGTTGATATTTATCTTCAAAATAGAGTTGTAAAAAATTGTATTTAAGATCCGAGATAAAACTGACTAGACTTTTCAAGTAGTCTAGCCTTGGCATTTTTCCTCTGGAAACATCAATGAATACACCTCTATGCTCAAATTTCGGAACATCTAGAATGGTTCCATGTTGCAAAATTTGCTTTCCTGTAAACATAAGTATTTTCAATGTCGATAATCCATGCTGCAGCCCAGTAATAGATGGACTGGTAATTTCTACATAATGTTCATCAATCATTAAACTATATTCTTCCTTGACCTCCAGAGTCTCATTACTTAATTTTAAAACAAGCTTGTTATTTGATTTCTTTTTTATTGGAAGGCCTGACAATTTAACCTGAACACAAGATATAATATCTGTTTCCGCTTCAAGTTCGAAATCCTCAAATTTTGTATAATTATTCTTTGATTCTTTACAGTGTATAAATGGGATACAGTACATGCTATCTCCTTAAATGCCTCTGACTAACAAATAGTCAGAGGCTTATCATATGATTCTTTTATTTTATTGGTTTAAGATCTCCATTTAGAATTTTGATTACTGCGAAATTATCATCTCCAGCACTGTTCAGATAAAGGTCTTTATCTGAACCCCAATCTGTACGAAGTCCTTCACTGCTGAGGTTAGTTGACCATTTAGCGTAAATAGGAATATAAGGAACTGTTTCATTTACGGTGTATACAATCTTTTCAACAATTGCCTTTTGTGCAGTTGAATCCCACCCAGCAGTAGACTGATAGATGAGGTCTTCAAGGTTTACCTGTCCAGCAATTGCTGTGTTTTGATTCATCGGATAGCTCATTCCTTTTGCAGCCTTGGAATTGCTAATAAGCAACGGAGTTTCATATGCAAACATCGGATGAGGTTGACCTGTACCAAAAAAGGATAGTGCTAGTTGAAAATTACCCTCGTTGATGTTGGTCTGACGGGCATTTGGATCGATTCCCTCAAATGTTGTCTGAATTCCAAAAGCAGTTAGTTGTTGTGCAATCTCGCTCGCTGCAGTGGCTGCATCACTCCAGCTAGATGGACACTGCAAGGACAGTACAAATTGTTTTCCATCTGCAAGGAACCATTTTCCATCTTTTAATGTTAAGCCAGCGCCTTGCAATAATGTTTTAGCTTTCTCAAGATTCACTTTATAGTCGATCAACTTAGATGTATCAACCCAATTCTCGGTCATAAGGTCGCCGAGGCCTGAGATATATTTGGTTCCTCTCGTAATTCCAGGAAGCGCAAGTTCTCCGATTCGATTTCGGTCAATAACATATGCGAATGCCTGTCTAACTTCCTTTATATCCAAGGGCTTTACTGCTTCATTAATGTACAAGCCTATCCCGTCAACACCTTGGAGTTGAATGGTATTATAACCAATACCCTTAAAGGTATCCATAGTTGCGGCTGGAAACTGATGGGTCAGGTAATCTACTTCTTTATTTAAAACTAAAGGAGTTAAGTCTGGAACGCTTCCGTTGTAGACAAGCACTTTGTCAAAATTAACTGTGCTTGCAAGAAATGATTTATCATTCTTTAGTAATTCTACATTTGATTCACTAACTTTTGCTGGATCCAGGTAATAGGGTCCAGTAGCATTCACGATTTCAGGTCTATAATTCGTGAATTCATTGACCAGAGCTTTCCATTCTTCTGAGGTTTCATTTTTCCCAGAGGTGAGCAGGGTATTCACCTTGTCAGCATAAGTACCATAAGTCTTATAGTCGACCATAGGTTTTCTTAATATATATCTATACAGCATTGTTGTTTCTTGCTTTATGTTGAAACTGACCTCAGTATCACTGACAACTTTAACATCATCGATATAGTTCCAAACAGGGTTTCCGACAAGTCGGTACATCATAAATGTAGTCCAGACATCTTTTGCTGTAAATTTCTCTCCGGATCTCCAATCGACATCATTTCTTAATGTCAAATCAAAAGTTTTCTTGTCATCGGACAGCTTCCAGCTTTTAGCCAGCATTGGCACATATTCATCACTTACTGCGCGATAGGTCGCCAAGGGTAGTTGATGCAGCTCACGATAAAACTTTAATTCTATGGCGTTTGCTACAAACATGTTAAAGTGTCCAGTAGGTACAGTTGCATAAGGCCAGCCCCCGGCAAATACTGCTTCTTTGGTTTCCGTAGGCGTTTGCGCAACTGTTCCTGGTTGTGGTGTTTTACCGCAAGCTGCCGTGAAAACCACCGTACCCATAAGTAGAAGAATGGTCAAAAATGAAGTTAAAAACTTATTACGTTTATTCATTATTATCCTCCTTAATCTGTTTTTCTTCTTTCTGGTTGATTCATATTTTCAAAAAGAAGAATGCTATTGCAATTTTGATCGGTCCATACATGAAATGAATCTAAGAGACAATCTGGAAAATCGGTAGGTTCGTTTTAGCTGGGAAAGTTTCATTAGCCTGAAGAATGCAGAATTCTTTTCGGTTCTCTCATCGCAATTTCCTCCTTCCGCATCATACTACCTATAATTGTTTAATCAGTATTTTCAATTAGGTTATCGTCTTTCCCATAAAGGTGACAAGCCACAGTATGGCCAGGTCCTACTAATAGCAGTTCTGGGGCTATCTTGTCACAAAGCCCCGCAATTTTTTCCGGGCACCGTGGATGCAGAGGACAACCCGATGGAACATTCTTGAATGAGGGAATGTCCGTTCCTTCCAAATTGTATTTTTCAAACTCCGAGGAAGCCTCTAATAAGCCTGAATTTCCTGCGGCTGCTGATAGGATCGCTTTTGAATATGGATGATATGGCTTTTGGATAAAATCATCTGTTTTCGCAGTTTCAATAATTCGCCCCAGATACATAACCATTATCTTTTGGCCTTGGGCAAAGTATCTGCCTAGTGCTAAGTCATGAGTGATAAAGAAATATGCGACCTTTCTTCTCTCCTGAATCTCCTTGAGGGTATTTAAGAGACTGATTCGAAGAGAAGTATCAATCATGCTGGTAGCTTCATCGACGACAATGAACTTAGGGTCCATTGCCAGGACTCGGGCGATAGATACTCGCTGTCTTTGACCTCCGGATAGATAAGAAGGATATTTATCCACAAAATCCGATACTGGAGTTAGTCCAACAATTTCCAAGATGCTGGTAACCCTCGCATATAATTCAGCGGTATCATTAATGCCCTTATGTTTTCGAATTGGATTGGCAATGATGTCAAAAACCATCATTGTAGGGTTTAATGACTCATACGGATTCTGATGGATGAGCTGAACATGATTTCGGAAGTTATCATGTTCTCCCCTGTTTAGTTGAGAAACTTCCTTGCCTTCGAAGACATAAGACCCGTTACTATAGGGAAGCAACCCGGCTAGAATGCGTCCAAGTGTTGTTTTTCCACATCCGGATTCACCCACCACACAGAGCGTCTCTCCTAAATCAATCGATAAGTTTATGTCCTGTAAAATTGTGATTTTCTCGCCATGTTTCTGATTGAAGTTTTTTTCAACTTTGTTTAAGGCTATTAAATGTTCCATCTGTTTATTCTCCATTTATCGGATTCCAACACGCATAGACATGTTCTTCATTTTGGCAGGGGATAGTATCGGGCATTTCTTGCACACATCGTGGAAGCTTTCTGTCACATCGAGGAGCAAACGGACAACCAGGTTTTGCATCAACCAAATCAGGAGGTGAGCCTGGGATTGAGATGAGTTCGTTTTGCTCCAGTGATAGGTGGGGAATTGCTCGAATGAGTCCGTAGCTATATGGATGTTTGGGATTTTCGAAAAATTCTTTCACGGGAGCCTTTTCAATTATTCGTCCTGCATACATGGTCACAACGATATCCGCCAGTTCTGATACAATACTCAAATCATGGGTGATAAACAGATAACTGAAACCATAGCTCGCCTTCAGGTCATTTAATAGGTTGAGAATTTTCACCTGTGTCAGGATATCCAGGGCAGTTGTCGGTTCATCCAGAATGATCAATCTGGGATCAAGTAGCAAAGATAATGCTAATAGCGCCCTTTGTTTCATTCCACCCGAAAGCTCGTGGGGATATGAATTTAACACCTTCTCATCATCCAACATCACTAATTTTAACAATTCACCGGATTTTTTTAAGATATCATCATTTGATTTGCTAGAATCGTGTGCTTTTACAGTATCAATAAAATCCATCCTCACCTTTTTTACAGGGTTGAAGGAACTTTGCGATGCCTGAAACATCATCGCTATTTGATTCCAGAGAAGATAACGCATTT
>Ga0209100_1002465_pt1 | contig 11453 bp, 10 predicted proteins | sample lystaG_FD_185480 | JGI IMG/M metagenome (GOLD analysis project Ga0209100, IMG submission 185480) | Glacier valley bacterial and archeal communities from Borup Fiord, Nunavut, Canada, to study Microbial Dark Matter (Phase II) -... | ecosystem: Environmental > Aquatic > Freshwater > Ice > Glacier ...
TGCCCACCAGCGTCCGCTGCGTCGTGAACGGGAGGGGCCGATCGCCGAGGCACTGGCTTCGAGAGATCGGCTCCTTCAGCGCCGAGTTGGCGTCCGATCTTCTCGGACATTCGGTCTTCTCGCACATTCGATCTTCTCGGACTTTGCGGGGCAAAGCGGTTCGGGTGGGAACAGACCGGGCAGTCCTGTCCCGGCCTGCGGCGTGATCAGCGGATAAGAAGATCGGGCGCCCGTGGCCCAATCGGTTGGAAAGCTCTGAGAGCACCGGACCTCATGGCGCTTCCCGGCATCGGAGAGGACTTCGTCCGCTGGAACTCCGCCCGGGGTGACGACAAAGCGCTGGGAAACGTCGAAGTCGCCTCCGGGGGGCGCGGCAAACGGTCCAACCCTCAGCAATGGGTGAACCCTCCGCGCGATCACTGCTGCTGCTCCAGGGGAGACCTGGTCGATCTTCCGCATGAACTGCGATAACCATGCTTCAAGCGCAATTTGGCTTTTATTACAAAGCTCTCATTTAGCGGGACCTCCGGCAAACGGAGTGTTTACTCTGGTGTTAAGCACAATCCGCAGCGAAGCCCCAAGAAGACGTGACTGTCTGGCGCTTCGCAGCGTCGAGAGTGCTTTTTCTATTTGCACGAGATGGGCACGAAGCCCCTCTGCAGAAGCCACCGTCGTCGTCCCCGGGCAGCCTGCTGCCGCCCGGCGCGCCGTCCGGCGCGCCCCATCGAATGGAGATCAGCCCTGTGAGTCAGATTTGGAAGGACAAACCGTTTCGCGGCGAACGCCGCAGTGGACACGCTCCGCTCCCGCGGGCGGCCGAAAACGGAGCCGCGAACTCCCCGACCCTCGCGCTCTTCGTGCTCATCGCCACGGTCGGGGTTCTCGCCTATACGTTTTTTCTGTTGAATCCGGCCAACCGCGGCGACTGGTTGCCGTACGGTCTCGTCATCACTGCGGAAGTAATCCTCGTGGCGCAGGCACTCGTCTCGATGTGGACGATCCTCTCCGGGGGAATCGATCCGCGCGATTTCGCTTTTCATCACTCTCAGGAGCGACTCTTCGACGCCGCGGCGATCGAGAAGGAGGGCACCGATGCTCACCCCGAGCTATGGGGAGTCTTCCTCGAAGACGCGCGTATCGGCATCGACGTGTTCATCACGGTCTACGGGGAGAATGTCGCCACCATTCGCCGCACGGCCATCGCGGCCATCGCGATGCGAGGCGAGCACCTCACCTGGATCCTCGACGACGGGGGATCGGATGCCGTGCGCGACATGGCGGCGGAGCTCGGTGCCCGCTACGTGCGTCGCCTCTCCAACAACGGCGCGAAGGCCGGCAATGTGAACCACGCTCTTTCCCTGTCGAAGGGAGGGTTCTACGCCATCTTCGACGCGGACTTCGTGCCGAAAGAGGACTTTCTCTATGAGACGGTGCCGTTCTTCATCGACAGCAACGTCGCCTTCGTGCAGACTCCGCAGACCTACGGCAACATCAAGAATCTCGTTTCGAGCGGCGCCGGCTTCATGCAATCGGTGTTCTACCGCTTCATCCAGCCCGGTCGCAATCGGTTCAACGCCGCCTTCTGTGTCGGCACCAACGTGATCTTCCGCCGCGAGGCCATCAGCGATATCGGCGGCATGTTCACCGACTCCAAGTCGGAGGATGTCTGGACCTCTCTCCTGCTTCATGAGAACGGCTGGCGCTCGGTCTACATTCCGGTGACACTCGCGGTCGGAGACGCGCCCGAGACCGTCGAGGATTACACCAAGCAGCAGTTGCGCTGGGCATCCGGTGGCTTCGAAATCCTGATGCGCCACAACCCGCTCAACCCGCGTCGTCACCTCACGATGGACCAGCGCCTCCAGTACACCGTCACGGCCACCCATTACCTCGTGGGAATCACCCCCCTGTTGCTGCTCACGGTGCCGCCGCTCGAGATCTATTTCGACCTGCGACCGGTGAACCTCACCGTCACCTGGCTCACCTGGTTGCTCTTCTACCTGGGCTTCTACGGCCTGCAGATCATGCTCGCCTTCAACACGATGGGATCGTTCCGTCCGGCAACCCTCGTCATGGCCACTGTGTCGTTCCCCATCTACATTCGCGCGTTCGTCAACGTCTTCTCGGGCCGTGAGCAGAAGTGGCACGTCACGGGAGCCGCGGGAAAACGTGTCTCGCCGTTCAACTTCATGATCCCTCAGGTGCTCATGTTCGCGTTCCTGCTCCTCACCTCGGTGGTTGCGGTAATAAAGGATGTCGGCCACGGCACGATCACGCTGGCCACGGCATGGAATCTCACGAGCACGGTCGTGTTCGCGGTGTTTATCGGAGCTGCCATGAAGGAATCCCATCTCGCCCGCGTGACGGTGCCCGCCCCACCCGAGCTGCACCCCACCTTTGCTCGCGTGCCGCGTTCCGCGGCTCGCCCGACAACTCGCGCCGTCCCGGTGCACCGTGTCGCCACGGGCAGTCATGTCGCGACATCCGAAGTCTTCAACTCGAAAGGAATGGTGACCCGATGACCTGGGGAAACCGATTCCGCCTCCTCGGCGGTCTGATGCTCGTGCTGGCCATCGTTGCCGGCGCAACCCTTGTGCTCAACCAACGAGAGAACCAGGTGGCGAGCGGCTCTGCCTCCCTCGACGCCATCTCCTACTCGGTCGGCTCCGACTATGCGGGCTCGGTTGTGGCCGAATCCGTGAAGGCGGGTGACCAGGTAAAGAAGGGCGACCCGATCATGACCATCCAGAGCGCTACGCTGCTGCGCGATCTCTCCTCACCCAAGACCTCTCCGGTCAGCACCGCATACACGACGTCCACCGACGGCACCCTCACGCTCACCGCGACGGAACCCGGCATCGTGTCCAGCGTCAAGGCCCAGGTCGGCGGACTCGTCGGCGCGGGCCAGCCGCTCGCCACTGTCGACCGCACCGGACCGCTCTTCGTGCTTGCCAAGTTCCGAGTCGATTCCTACGACTTCGCCCGCATCGAGAAGAACGGCCGGGTCGAAATCGTGCTGCCCAACCACAAGCGCATCGTCGGCGTCGTCTCCGACGTCAAGGTGCAGACGGTGGCCGGCGCGGCGGATGCCGAGATCAAGGTCACGAGCAAGGATCTTATCGCAGGCAGTAACGACGGCCTCGTCGAACCGGGAACCCCGGTGACCGCGATCCTGCACCTCCGGGACAATGGACCGCTTGCCGGCGTGAAGGACTCATTCTTTTCGCTGCTTGAGCAGATCGGAATTTGATGACTCGGCCCACTAAAACCACGCTCTTCCGTGCCACGGGCGTCCTCGCCGCGAGCGTGGTCGTCTCGCTCGTTGCCGCGTGCAGCGGTCCCGGCATGACAACCACCTCGCCGAGAACCGGGGCGCTGTCCGACAGCGTCATTGGATCGACGATCGCCAAACTGCCGCAGAAGACCGTCGGCAAGGTACCCGTTACGCGACTCGCCCACGGACTCGCGCCACCCACGAACCGCTGGTTCTCCGGGCTGGTCTTCGGCGAGCATCCGCTCCCGGTCTTCCCTCTTCCACTCTCGTTCGGCCTCACAGACACCGGCTTCACGTTCGGCCTGCCCGAGGTCACGACCACTCCCAATACGATCACGGGCGGCAACGCTCCGAGCGTCACGATCGACGCCGGCGCGAGCACCAGCAAGATCATTGCCTACGACGACGCGTCGGTCACCATCGCGCACAGGTCCGGTTCCGGCAGCACCCTCGGGTCGACGGTCGTCGCCGAAGGATCGCCTCTCGTGAGCTTCACCGCAGCGAAAAAGCTCACGCTGAAGCTCGGCCAGCACTTCAACCCCGCCGGAAAGGGCGTCTATTCTGCCAAGGTCGGAAAGACCACCTACGGACTCCGCACTACAGGATCGGTCACGAAGGACGGCACCGGCCTCAGCCTTCCGGATGGAGCCACGGCAGTGTGGTTCCCCGTGCCCTCCGATGGCTCACTTTCGGCGGTCGCCGCGCACGCGGTGCCGGTCACCGCAGTGACGCTCGACCACTCGAGCGGCGGCTCCACCGCCTCGACCACGCTCGGCTATAAGACTGCCCGGGCCGACGACACCCTCATTGCCACGCTTCCGCACCAGCAGAAGTCGATGACCACGCCCAAGTGCACCCTCGGCAGCTACCCTTCCATCTACGGCACGATGAAACTCTGTGCCGAGAAGACCCTCTCCTGGACGAGCCCTGCGGTCGCGTCATCCGACACTCTCGATCTCGGACCCCTCGATGCCGCCAAGAAGGCGGAGCTCACTGCGACTCTCGCGCAAGATGTCGCCCAGACCGCGGCGCTGCCGTCCGACACCTACTTCGGTGGCAAGGCTCTCTATCGTCTCGCGAACCTGCTGATGCTCTCCGACCAACTGGGCGATACGGTTGCCGCGAAGACCGTCGGCGCGAAGCTCAGCGACGCGCTGCGCGAGTGGACGGATCCCGCGCGCTGCAAGTCCAACACCGAGCGCTGCTTCGTCTACGACCCCAAGATGAGGGGGATCATCGGACTCACCGCGTCCTTCGGCTCGGACCAGTTCAACGACCACAACTTCCACTACGGGTACTTCCTCTACGCGGCGAGCGTAGCCGCCTCCCACGACGCGAAGCTCCGATCGGAGATCACCCCGGTGATGAACCTCCTCGCGGCGGATCTCGCATCCAGCGGTAACTCGAAGTACTTCCCCGATCGCCGGGGCTTCGATGCCTATGCCGGTCACTCCTGGGCCGCGGGCTACTCGCCCTTCGCCGACGGCAACAACCTCGAGTCCAGCTCGGAAGCGGTGAACGCCTGGAACGGTCTCGCCCTCTGGGCCACCGTGAGCGACAACAGTGCACTGAAGAAGGAAGCTTCGTGGATGCTGGCGAGCGAAGCGGCATCCGCGCGGTCGTACTGGACCGATTTCGACACCTCCGATCCGGTCTACGCCAACTACACGCACTCCGTTGTCGCTCTCAACTGGGGCGGAAAGCGCGATTACTCCACCTGGTTCAGCGCGGATTCCAACGCCAAGCTCGGCATCCAGCTCATCCCGATGAGCCCGGCCAGCGGCTACCTCGGTGGAGATGCGAAGCGCATCGCCCAGAGCGTCAGCGAAGCGACCGCGGGAGATTACCGTAAGCAGTTCGGTGACTACATGCTGATGTATTCAGCCCTCGGGGGCTCCGACGGGGCCACGGCTGCGCTGGCAACAGCGCGTGAGCTCCCGCAGAAGTTCATCGACGACGGAAACTCGCGAAGTTATCTACTCGCCTGGATCATGACCCGGCGCTGATCGCCGCTGATCGCCGCTCTGCCGGGGCAGGCGCGACGTGAGGAACGACACCTTCCTCACTATTCGCGCTCTGTTCTGACATTCCTGACCAATCGGGGGCACGATAGGACAATGCAATCAGTTTCGTACGGAGGAGAGTCGTTCGTCACCAGTGACGACGGAGCGGCGGCGCTGCTGGAATTCGCTGCGTCGGCCGCTATGAGTGGCGTGGGCGAGGTGGTGGCGCTCCCGAGTGTGCTGGCGGACGGCAGCGTGGTGTCCGTGAGCCTCGTGATCGGGCCGTCGAGTGAGCTAATGACCACGCCGGTCGAGACTTTGCAGACCGAACCGGATACCCGGGAGGCCGCCGCCGTGCTTCGTGTGCGGGCGTCCGAACTCCGTGCATCGAACCTGCACGCTCACGGTTCAGCTATCGCCGGCCCGGACCTGGGCTCGACGGATCCCGCCACGGATGACGCTGAACTCTACTGACTAGTCCGGTTCGAGCTCGGGTGGGGGTTCGGTCCATTTGTCATGCGCAGAAAGCTTCGCTGGGTACTGGAGTGCGGTTGCCGCTGTCGGACCGAGATCGATTCTGGAGCGGGAAGAGTGCCGTTCGAAGGTCTGATCCGCCGTCTTCGAGCCTTCATTTCGTCGCCGAATGGCAGGGCGCACGGTGTGGGAACATGAACGGCGTGAGAAGAGCTCGAGGCCAATGTGTTCCGTTCTTATTACACGGGTGCCCAAAACGAGGTACGTGCACTACAGTTAGACGTGCAGTTGCAGTACCTCGCACATCTTGAATGCTTGGAGCTCGCCACAGCGATTAGTGATAATCGAAGCGATGAGTGCCATGTTTCTTTCGGGAGCGGACGATGAACACCGCGACGAGCGGGCCCGAAAGTCGGGTTCGCGCGAAGACTCCTGAAGGAGAAAATAATGGCACTAGGAACAGTGAAGTGGTTCAACGCTGAAAAGGGCTTTGGATTCATCGCCCCGGACGACGGAAGCCCAGACGTGTTCGCGCACTACTCGGCAATCGCCTCGAGCGGCTACAAGTCGCTTGACGAGAACCAGAAGGTCGAATTTGACCTCGCCCAGGGCCCCAAGGGACCCCAGGCCGAGAACATTCGCCCCCTCTAACTCGTCGTTGGTAACCCGCTGGTTCTTGAACCGCTGGTGATCTGACTGGCAGTAGGCCGTAGTGGCCGAATTGGATGCAGCTTTGTGCGCCGAATAGGCGCTGTGGAACTACTTCCTCACGGATAAGTAGCTTCACATGCTGTGGGTAATGCCCATCGCAGCTGATACTCCGAACTTGCCGGCCCCGCATTCGTGCGGGGCCGGTTTTTTTATTCTCGGGAGCGCCCGGCAGCGGGAATGCGAGTGATTCGCGTGTCGTTGGGGGATAAAGACTTCAGCAAGGATGGAAACCATGGCCGACACCACCGCTTCATCAATGTCTATTCCGAGTCCGGAGGACGCTCACGCCACCTATCACGGTCGGCGTGAGCTCTCGGTGGTGCAGCCCACCGGCAGCCTTGCACTGGTGAACACACAGTGGGTCGACTCGTCCCAGACGATCTGGGGCGTTCCGGGCACCTGGACACCAGTGCCGAAGGGTGAATCGGGACTGAGACTCACTGCGCAGGGGTCCGACAACATCGTCGTTGATGGCGTGCTCGTGAACGGTGACGCCATCGTCCGGGGCAAGGATGCTGAGACACCGAGCGCAATCGTCTTCAGCGAGACCGTCACTGGTTTCGTGATCGCGAGCGAAGAGGGCAGCTATGCTCTTCGCGTCTGGGACGCGAACTCGGAAGGTATCCAGGAGTTCGGATCCATTTCGACCTTCGACTACGACCCCGAGTGGGTGGTCACCGGCACCTTCACCGAGCTTCCGGAGGGCACGACAGTGGGTTTCGAGCACCTGAAGGACGAGGGCAAGACCCGCGATATGCCCATTCCTGGCGAGATAACCTTCACAAAGGACGGCATCGACTACGACCTTGCCGCATACAGGGCCGGCCGCGCGCTGCAGCTGGTCTTTTCCGACGCCACCAACGGGGACAGCACTTATAGCGTCGGCCGTTTCCTCTTCATCGCCCCCAACGCGGACGGCACGATCACCCTCGACTTCAACCGTGCCATTCTCCCGCCCTGTGCGTTCAGCTACGCCTTCAACTGCCCCATGCCGCCGAAGCAGAACCGCTTCACGGTGCCGATCGAGGCTGGCGAGAAGCAGGTTCTGAAGAAGGATGGCTCACTGCTCCACGAGTGAGCGAATTCTGTCCTCTGGGTGGCGCCAGGTGACGCCACCGCACGGAAGGGCCGGGTCAGCTACGGCGACTAGTATTACGTCACTCGACCAACGTTGACCGGAGGTGCTGTGGCCAGTCCGTGGACCGTCGCGCGGCCGACCGACAGTTCTGAGCGTCAGAGACTCGCCTCGGCTCACGATTCCGCGATCGCCGCCCGCACTGCCGTCAGCGGCGTACGTCGGCTTGTGCAGGAGTCGTGGCAGCGGTCCCTGCTGCTCGAGTTGGACCCCGATCATCTCGGTGCAACGATCGGTTTCGACGAGGATGACCTGAACGAGTACCGCAGCGCGCACCCGATGGCACTCGCGCTCCCGACCATCCACAGCCTGCTGATCCGTCATACTTTCGACGCGGGGCTGATCGTCGCGATCGGTGACGAAGCCGGCCGGCTGCTCTGGATCGACGGTGATCGGGCACTTCGTCGCAAGGCCGAGGGCATGCTCTTCGTCGAGGGCGCGGACTGGTCGGAACGCGCAGTCGGGACCAGTGCGCCCGGAACCGCCCTCGCGCTGGACCACGGCATCCAGATCCGGGGTGCCGAACATTTCAATCGCATCGTGCACCCCTGGAGTTGCACGGCGGTTCCCGTGCACGACCCGGTGTCCGGCCGCATCCTCGGTGTCATCGACATCACCGGGGGAGAGGATGCCGTGGCTCCGGCCACGCTTCCACTCCTGGAGGCTGCTGTCGCGGCCGTCGAGTCCGAGATGCGCATCCGGCGACTGGACGAACAGGGCTCCCGCCAACGTCGTTCCGTACCGGTCGTCGCCACTCCCCGTGCTGTCGCGCCACTCGTGCTTTCCGTGCTCGGTAGCGATGTCGGCCGAATCACCGTGGGTGGTCGGGCGATCGAACTGAGCACACGGCACTCTGAGATCCTCACACTGCTCGCCTGGCATCCGGAAGGCCTCTCGGTCGACCGCCTCGCCGGGCTCGTCTATGAGCGAGAGGGATCGATCGTCACACTCCGCGCAGAGATGGTGCGATTACGCAAAGTGCTCGAGCGCATCGATGACTCGCTCGTGCCACTCTCCCGGCCCTATCGGCTGTCGGCGCGGCTTGAGCTCGACGCGCACCGTGTATTGGCGTTCCTCGATCGGGGCGCTCACCGGGTGGCGCTCGGAGCGTATTCCGGTGCGCTGCTGCCGACATCCTCGGCGCCCGGTATCGCCGAGATCCGTCGGGAACTGAGCGAACGACTGCGGGATGCCCTGCTCACCGATGCGTCCGCCGAGACGCTGCTCGCCTACGCGCGCACCGATGAAGCGGCGTACGACGCGCAAGTCTGGCGCGCGTGCCTGCGGATGTTGCCACCCAAGTCCCCTAAACGTGTGGCGGTCGTGGCCCGCCTCGAGCGCATCGAGGCCGAGCTCGGGTTGCAACAAGTCGCAACCTCGACGCTCCTAACCTGACGGGGGGCCTGTTGGGCCCACTTGACAGAGTCGTCGACAGGAGTGGCAATGACCGTTTATGCGGCCCCGGGATCCCCGGATGCAAAAATCACCTTCAAGCCCCGCTACGAAAACTGGATCGGCGGTGAATGGGTCAAGCCGGTCAAGGGCCAGTACTTCGAAGATATTTCTCCGGTGAACGGCAAGCCCTTCGCCGAGGTTGCCCGGGGAACAGCGGAAGACATCGAGCTCGCCCTCGACGCTGCGCACAAGGCGGCACCGGCGTGGGGCAAGACCAGCGCCACTGCCCGGGCGGCAGTTCTCAATAAGATGGCGGACCTGATCGACGCCAACACTGAAATGCTCGCTCTCGCCGAGACCTGGGATAACGGCAAGGCAGTGCGCGAGACACTCAACGCGGACATCCCCCTCGCTGCGGATCATTTCCGCTACTTCGCCTCGGCTATTCGAGCCCAGGAGGGCAGCTTCGCGGAGATGGACAGTGACATGACCGCCTACCATTACCACGAGCCACTCGGCGTGGTCGGCCAGATCATTCCGTGGAACTTCCCCATCCTCATGGCCGTGTGGAAGCTCGCGCCGGCGCTCGCTGCCGGCAACACGGTCGTGCTGAAGCCCGCGGAACAGACCCCCGTGTCGATCCTCGTGCTCATGGAGCTGATCGGCGATGTCCTGCCACCCGGAGTCGTCAACATAGTCAATGGATTCGGCGTCGAGGCGGGAAAACCGTTGGCATCGAGCCCGCGCATCCGCAAGATCGCGTTCACCGGCGAGACCACGACCGGTCGACTGATCCTGCAGTACGCCAGTGCCAACATCATCCCGGCGACCCTTGAGCTCGGCGGCAAGAGCCCGAACCTGTTCTTCTCGGATGTCGCGGATCACGACGACGCCTTCTATGACAAGTGCCAAGAGGGCTTTGCACTCTTCGCCTTCAACCAGGGTGAGGTGTGTACCGCCCCGAGCCGTGCAATCATCGAGAAGCCGATCTACGACAAGTTCCTCGGTGACGCCGTCAAGCGCACGGCACTGGCAGTGCAGGGCAATCCGCTCGACACCGACACGATGGTCGGTGCCCAGGCGTCGAATGACCAGCTGGAGAAGATCCTCAGCTACATCGACATCGGAAAGCAGGAGGGGGCCAAGCTCCTTCTCGGCGGTGAGCGCGTGGATCTCGGTGGCGACCTCACCGAGGGTTACTACGTGCAGCCCACGATTTTCGAGGGCCATAACAAGATGCGCCTCTTCCAGGAGGAGATCTTCGGGCCGGTGCTCGCCGTAACGAGCTTCGACGGCTACGACGACGGTATCGCGATCGCCAACGACACACTGTACGGGCTGGGAGCCGGAGTCTGGTCGCGTAACGGCAACGTGGCGTACCGGGCGGGGCGTGACATCCAGGCCGGTCGTGTCTGGATCAATAACTACCATGCCTACCCCGCGGGAGCGGCGTTCGGTGGTTACAAGAGTTCGGGTATCGGTCGCGAGAACAGTCGCCTGGCGCTCGACCATTACCAGCAGACGAAGAACCTGCTCGTGTCCTACTCGGAAGACAAGCTCGGTTTCTTCTAAACCCGCACCGTCGGTGGTCGAGCCTGTCGGACTCTCGACAGGCTCGACCACCGTCTTTTCCGCGCATAATTGACTCAAATCGAAAGGACACCGATGTCTGTCATCGAAACCACTGGAATTGTTACCGCGTCGGTGACTATTGCAGGTGAGACTGTTCCCCGGGTCGAATTCCTGCCCGTCACCGTCGACCTGCTGCGCAAGCTCTGGCTCCAGTACGGGCCACTCATGATTCATCAGTCCGGTGGATGCTGCGACGGCTCGAGCCCGATGTGCTTCCCTGCTGGCGACTTTCTCACCTCGGCGCAGGATGTTCTGCTAGGCAGGCTGGACATCGCTCCAGCCGGCGGCGACCCGCAAGTGATCGACTTCTGGATGTCGGCGGAGCAGTTCGAGTACTGGAGCCACACATTTCTCACAGTGGATGTCGTCAAGGGCCGAGGGAGTGGCTTCTCGGTCGAGTCACCCGAGGGCGTGCGGTTCATGATCCGCTCGCGCCTGATGGAGACCGCCACGCCGTTCGCGTGATGTCCGGTCCGCTGCGGGCTGCGGAGTGAGCGTGAACTCTGCGGTCGGCGGCAGGCCGCAGACTTGAGCCGTGTACATCGCCATGTTTCCGCGGCCCAGGGGAATTGTCCCCAGCGGGATCGGCTCGCAGCGAATCGTGCTGCAGCGGATGACAGCTGGCGGTGCACTCGACGGAGCCGAGCAGGAGGTCGACGAGCCGCAGCTGGCTGCCGCGGTTGCCGCCCTCGAGAGACAGCATCCGCGCTGGGTATGGGATGACACCTCCCGTTGGTATCCCAGACTGCTCGCGGTCCACGTTCGCGTCGAACGGTGCGTGGACCTGCGACTGTCGCACGCGATCCTTCGCAACTCCTCCCTGACGGCA
>Ga0209100_1002467_pt1 | contig 11447 bp, 11 predicted proteins | sample lystaG_FD_185480 | JGI IMG/M metagenome (GOLD analysis project Ga0209100, IMG submission 185480) | Glacier valley bacterial and archeal communities from Borup Fiord, Nunavut, Canada, to study Microbial Dark Matter (Phase II) -... | ecosystem: Environmental > Aquatic > Freshwater > Ice > Glacier ...
TCGAGCACCTGCGTCACATCCGCCTCGGGCAGCTCGCCTTCATAGAGCGCGATCGGGCGTCCGCCGATCACCGCGGCAACGGTCGGAGCGGCAACCGCGTGGAAGGCCTGGGTGAGCTGGGGGTTGGACGCCGCATCCACCGTCGCGAGCACCAGGCGACCCGCGTAGCCGGTGACCGCGCGGATGAGCGTGGCCGAGGGCTCACCGACGTAGAGTTCCACAACCACCGGTACGGTCTGCGAGAGATCGAGGATGGCCGTGAAGGATGCATCGGACGACTCGACCACCAGCGATGGCACCGAGGGAGCTGGGCCGGGTGCAGCCGCGGCTGCCGCCGCTGGCGCGGGCGGCTGACGCACGAGTGACGACAGGTCGACGGCGCCGCGCAGGTTGGCGCGGCTGGCGGGGGGAATCGAGGTCACGGGAGCTCCTTGGCTGAGGTTAGACCGGTCGCGAATCCGAGCAAGGATATTTTCTGGTTGCTGGTCGCGCTCGGCACGTAGAACAGCAACTGGTCGCCGTAGGTCGCGACCGTGCCTTTGGTCGAGCCGGTGACGCCGGAAAGGGTCTTCACCTGGCCCTCGGGGTTAACTGCGGCGCCGGCTTCGACGGGCGTCACCGTCACCGTCTCGTTGAGGTAGACCGCGACGATCGCGCCGGAGTCGTTGCTGCCGAGAGCGATGCTGTCGTAGGGGCCCACCGTGTTGGCGAATTCCATCTTCGCGGTGGCCGGCAGGGCCGCCAGCAGCGACTTGCGGTACTCGACACCGATGAGGCCGATGAGCTTGTCATCAGAGGTGTCGAAATACTTCGATGATTCACTCGTCGGACCCTTTTCGAGGATGTCCCCGTAGGCCAGCGCAATCTTTGACGGTGCGAGCTCGAGCAGCTTGCTGTCGGGATCGAGGCGCGGTGCGCCGACTTCCTTGGCCGCCAACTTGGGCAGCACCACTCCGGCTTCGAGGGCAGACGCGTACTGCACCTTGTAATCGGAGCGGGGGGTCTTCTGCTCGAGCATCAGCCCAACCGGAGGCACCTTCTTGTCGGTGGGGTTCTGCACGACGGTGAAGACCACGCGCGGCCACTTGTCGGCCTTCTGCTGCTGCGGCAGGATCACGGTCGCGCTGCTGGCCGGGATGGCGGCGAGAGCGGCCTGAGTGCCATCCACCTTGCGGATGGCGTAGTTGGCCGCGCGCAGCTCGAGCGCTGCCCCGTCGAAGCGGGTCTTCGCGAGCTCGACGTCTTTATCGGCATCCGCCTTTGCCGCGACGGCCGAGATGCGCGAGAGAATCACCCTCAACTGGGGAGTGGTGACCGCGGGAGGTGTGTCATTCACGACAGCAGCCGTAGCGGATGGTGCCGGAGTCGCGGAGGCCGCGCCCGATATGAAGTCGGGCCAGGAAGCGGGCGAGCATCCGCTGAGGGTGAGTCCGCCAATGAGCAGAACGGGCACGATCGCGACCATCCTCCGCCGATTCGATCGGCGACTACTGCTCGGCGCGAGGGCCTTCGGCTTACGCGGTCGGTAACTGCGCTGGCGCGGCACCTTCGGCATCTTCGGGGTCTTGCGGCGCGGTCCGCGCGACCGGCGGAGGTGAGCGAGGCCCCACAGGTAGAAGGCGAGACCGAGGATGAGAAGTGCGATGCCGGCGACGATGAGCGGACCAGACCAGGGTGTGCGGTTGTCGAGCGGCCAGCGGATCGAGAGGGCGCTCGGGGCAGCGCTGGTGCCGTCGGACACGATGACCACCGAGATTCCGTCGGGCACGTTGACAGTGAAATTGAGGCTGTTGGTCTCGCTGAACTCGTCGAGCCAGAGATCAGATCCCTGGGGATCGGGCACCGAAGAAGACTTGCCATCGATGAGGCGCGAGGTGAGTGTCGACTTCTCCCGGTTGAAGCCGACACGGTTGTAACGCGCGTCACCGACCCATGCCAGCACGTCTTCGGTGCGGCCGTAGGCCGCGAAGATCTTCTTCGCCCCGCTGATCTGGATCTCCTGGCGGCCGGGAAGCGACTTGAGCGTCGAGGAGTTGATGATGGTGACCGGTGCCTTGGTTGTGAAGGTCTCAGAGGCGGTGATGCTGTCGGCTTCGGCAAGCACGGTGCGCTGGGCGATACCGTAGGCGATGAGCCCGAAAGCGATCACGAAACTGATGATCGCGGCGATGAAACGCACGTTGATTACTCCTCTCGTGTTGCCGTGGGCAACCGGCGGTCGGCATCTCCGGCGACACCGTCGCCTCCAGCGCAGAAGCGACGGAGGGCAACATCGGGTCACGCCGAGAGGCCCGAGGACTGACTGGACAGTCCGTCTGGCAACAGGCAAAGACATCCCAGAATAGCCTAGCGACCCTGGGAGCCGCCACACCATCGCCCCCGGGGCCCGTGCACAGGGCGTTCTGGCCCCCGAATGGAGCCGCGGCATTGCGAGTCACTCAGGCTAAACTCGGATGGTTCCGGCCGCGACTCCGCTGACGCCCGGGCCGACTCACTCACGAGGAGACAGCGTGGCCACTGACGACGAGACCTTCACCACGGCAATGCGGGGTTATAACCGTGACGAGGTGGACAGCGCGATCCAGGACCTCCGACGCGAGCTGATCAAAGCCAACAGCGACAAGGCCGAGGCTGCCAAAGAGCTCAAACGACTGCATGCAACGGTCGATGACCTTCAGGCGGAGATCGAAGAGACCGGCAGTCCCACATACAGCGGTCTCGGCACCAAACTTGAAAACACCCTCCGCGTCGCCGAGGAACAGTCGACGAGGCTCATCAGCCAGGCCGATATCGACGCCGAGAAACTGCGAAGCGGTGTGCAGGCGGAAGTCACCAAGCTGCGTACCGACGCGATGGAGAGCGCCGACAAGAGCATCGCCGAAGCACACGCCACGGTCGGTCGCATCCTCGATTCGGCGAACTCCGAAGCCTCGGAGCTGCTGGAGCGCACGCGCGCCGAGGCAGACACGATCACGCAGGATGCCCTTCGCGATGCTGCCGCGATCCGGGGCGCCGTGGCCACCGAGGCCGCCGAGGCCCGAGCCACCGCCAAGCGCGAATCCGCCGCAGTGCGGGCCGAGGCGGAGCGAGAAGCCGCAGAACTGAAGGCGGTCGCCAACCGCGAGATGACCGAGGCACGGGATGCCGCCGCCGCGCTCGCCCGGGAGACCGAACTCGGTCGAACCGAGTTCACCAGCGAAGCCGAGAAGCAGTGGGGTGACTTGGCGCGCGACACCGAGCAACAGCGCACCGACCTCGACCGGGATACCGAAGCCGCCCGCATCGAGCTCGCACGATCCACCGAGACGCAACGCGCGGAACTCGCCCGTGAGATCGACGAGGCGCGCACCGCATTCGAAATCGACAGCGCCGAGAAGCGCAACGCTCTCGAGAGCGAGTCGGCGGATGCTCACAATGCCCTCGCCCGCCGCACTGCCGAGACCCGCGCCAGCCTGGAGCAGGAGACGACGGCCGTGCGCACCACGCTCGAACAGGAGACTGAGGCTGCGCGCACGGCGCTCGAGCAACTGACCGAGGCAAATCGTGTCGCGCTCGAGCAGGAGACCGAAGCCGCCCGTGCCGCCCTCGAGCAGGAGACCACCGCCGCGCGCGATGCCCTCACCCTCGATACCGCCACGACCCGCGATGCTCTCGGGCAGGAGACCACCGCCGCGCGCGCCACTCTCGAGCAGGAGACCACCGCATCCCACGCGAAGGTGCAGCAGGATCGCTCTGCTGCGGCCGCGACCATCGAACAGGACTCAAAGGCGGCCAAGGCCAAGCTCGCTCTCGAGTTGAAGCGCGCCCGCGCTGAGCTGCTCCATGAGACGACCGAGGCACGGGCGAAGCTCGACGCCGAACTCACCGGCGCGCACGCGGAGCTCGAGCACGACATCGAGGAGCAGCGCACCAACGTCGCTCGCGAAGTTGAGCAGTTGCGCGCCGACGTCACTCGAGAGGTCGAGCAGACTCGCGCCTCGCTCACCCACGACACCGCCGAGGCACGCAACCGCCTCGCCCTCGACTCCGAGCAGGCACGCACCGATCTCGACGTCGAGTTGAAGGCCCGCCGGGACGAAGCCGAAAAGGAGTTTCTGGCGAAGCACCAGGAAGCCGTCGCCCAGACCCAGAAGTACCTGGACGAGGCGCAGGCGCAGCTGGCCGACGCGATCCGCATCACCGGGGAGAAGCGAGTCGAAGCCGACGCGATCGACGTGGACGCGAAAGCAGAGGCCCGCGAGCTTCGCGACCGGTCGGGCAACGAGGCCGCTGAGATTCTTTCCAACGCCGAGGCCCGCGCCAAGGCCATGGTCAAGGATGCCGACATGCGTACCGCAACCCTCGTTGAGGATGCGGAAGAGCGCCTGTCCCAGATCCGGATCGAGCGAGAGGCCGTGGCGGGTTACTTCGAGAGCCTGCGGACGGTACTGTCGCAGGCAGAGAAGGTTGCGACCGATAAGTAGCCTCTGAGTGCTTCGGGAGTCGCAGTGACGTCGGTACCGCTTTGAAGATCCAGAACGCTTTTCGACTGGGGTTGCTCGGCGGCCTCGGAGTGCTCGTCGCCGTCGGTATCGGTGGCGCGGTGTCATCACTATCGACGATTCTCACCTACATCGGGGCGGCGCTGTTCCTCGCCCTCGGCATCGACCCGGCTGTCTCGTGGCTCGAGCGACACAAATTTCCGCGATCATTGGCGATTCTCACCGTGCTTGTCGGTATCCTCAGTGTCTTCGTCGGGCTGATCTTCGCCGTCGTTCCGGTGATAGTGGACCAGGTGACCAACCTCATCTCCAGCCTCCCCGACTTCATCGCCACGGTGACGAAGGCGAACTGGATCAGGGACACCCAGAAGAACCTGCCGGACTGGATCGATCTGAAAGTCTTGATCATGCAGTCCGGTGACTGGTTGCGCAACAACGTGTCGATCATCGGCGGCGGCCTTCTGTCGGTCGGTGTGGGGATCGCGAGCGGCGCGACGGGGTTCGTGATCATCCTGATCCTCACCCTGTACTTCGTCGCCTCGCTGTCCAATATGAAGCGGGGGCTGTACCGCCTCGTGCCGGCCTCGAAGCGGGCCCGCTTCTCCGACCTGGCCGAGCAGATCAGCGCCTCGGTCGGGCGCTACGTCGTCGGCCAGGGAACTATCGCCCTCACAAACGGGGTCGCGAGCTTCATCTTCCTGTCGATCGGCCAGCTCTTCGGCACGAAGTATCCCGCGCTGTTCGCCTTCATCGCATTCCTGTTTGCCCTTGTGCCGCTCGTCGGGACGCTCTCGGGCAGCGTACTGATCACCCTGAGCACCCTGCTGCTTGCCGGCCCCGGTCCCGCGTTGTGGGTGGGAATCTACTACGCGATCTACATGCAGATCGAGGCATACGTGATCAACCCGCGCGTGATGAATCGGGCGGTGAAGGTGCCCGGAGCAATCGTGGTCATCGCCGCTCTCGCCGGTGGTGCACTTCTCGGAATTCTCGGAGCACTCATCGCCATTCCGGTGGCCGCCTCCATACTGCTCATCATCGACCAGGTGATCGTGCCGCGACAGAACGAGCTCTGATCCGCCCTAGCGCTGCGGTGCCGGCGGCCAGGTTCCTGGCAGGGGAAGCGCCGACGGGTTGAGCCGCCGCACTACTTCGGTGAGCACCCGGCGCGTCTGGGACTCCCCCACCCAGAGGTGTTTGCCGTCCTCGACGGCGACAAGGTCGATCTCAGGCACGAGGGCGAAGCGCCGCCGGGCTTCCGGGGGACGAAGATAGTCGTCCAGCTCGGGAATGATCGCAACCAGGCGCTTTCCGCTGCCCGCCCAGGCACCGATCTCGGCATCCGTCGCACGGTGCAGCGGCGGGGAGAGCAGTATCGCCCCGTCGATCCGATGCTCGAGCCCGTATTTGAGCACGACCTCGGTGCCGAAGGACCAGCCGAGTAGCCAGGGATGTGGCAGTCCGCGGGCCGCCACGAGGTCCATCGCCGCCGCGAGGTCATGCCGTTCGTCGACGCCCTCGCCGAAGACCCCGCCGGAGGTGCCCCGCGGCGAGGACACGCCGCGGAAGTTGAAGCGGAGCACCGCGAGATCCGCGACGGCGGGCAAGCGGCCAGCCATTTTGCGGATGATATGCGAGTCCATGAAACCACCGGCGGTGGGCAGCGGATGCAGCGCCACGATCGTCGCAGAAGGGTCGCGGTCGAGCGGCACTGACAGTTCACCCACCAGCGTGAGGCCATCGGCGGTGTGCAGTTCCACGTCTTCTCGTCGGGCAGGCAATTCCACCCCGCCCCGGATCTCGATTCCCGTCACGTGATCTTCCAACAGTGCGGATGCCAGTGCCGGCGGGCTGCGAGATCGTCGGCCTCCCCCATCAGCCCGTCCGCCCGCCACGCCACGAGGTGTGGTGTACCCGGCGCGATTTCGAGGCCGCAGCCCGGGCAGATGTAGGCCTTGCTTGCCGATGCGGCGGAGATTGGTTGCACGTTCCACAGTCCGCCGCGGCGGGACTCACTGTGCAGGCTGCCGAAGAGGGCGCGGGTGATGTCGTAGGCCTCATCATCGCCGCCTCGCCCGGAGCGCGGCCCACGGGGGCGGTTCGAACGGGGCATGCTTCCACCCTAACCAGTACCAGCGTGCGGGGTCACGGCTACGACGTACTCGGACCGGTCAGTACCAGCCCGCCGACTGACTATGCGCCCACGCCCCACAGGGGGTGCCGTAGCGTGCCGCGATGTAGCCGAGGCCCCAGCTGATCTGGGTAGCCGGGTTGGTGGCCCAGTCGGCGCCCGCTGTCGCCATCTTCGACCCCGGAAGCGCCTGCGGGATGCCGTACGCGCCGCTGGGATTGGCCGCGTAGACATTCCAGCCGGACTCGCGATTGAACAGCGCGACGAGGCAGGCGAACTGGTCTTCTCCCCAACCGCGAGCGAGAACCATATCGTGGCCGATAGCCTGTGCCGATCCGGGATCGGGTGTCCCCACGGCCGGGGCACCCGCGCTCCGCACGACGATGACCGGTTCTTTTTTCTTTTCGGTGACCTTGTAATTGTCTCGCACGACGGCGGCGGTGGTCACTTCCGCGATCTCCAGCGTCTGCAGCTCGCGCTGAGCGGCCTGCGTGACAGCAAACGAATTCTGCACCTGGTCGGGGGCGATGGTGAGCGCGAGGACCAGACCGGCAGCGGCCAGAAATGAGAAGATCGGCAAGAGCCGACGGGTGCGCACCTGGTGCCCCCGATCGGCGACCCCGGCTCCGCGCGATGCGGCTTGGGGCGAGAGATCCTGTGGTCGCCTACTCATAGAACACAGAGTTTAGCCGACGGTACGGCAAAAAGCCCATTCGGGGTCAGCGAACCGCCAGCATCACGTTGATAACGGCATCCAGGAGCACGTCGACCTGGGCCTCGCGGTAGCCACCCTTCTTTTGACGGAACGCCACCGTGCGCACCTCGTCGATGCTCATCGGTCGGCCGTCCCGGAAGTAGTTCGTGAGGCGTGACGCGAAGGCATCCACATCCGTTCGGTGATAGCCGCTGCTGAGAAAACCGACCCGGTCGAAGCGGTGGCCAACGGGTCGGGCCAATCGGTCGAGAATCTCCCGGGCGATGCTGCGTGCTTCGGTGTACCAGGCCTCGTCACCGCGCTCCTGGATCGCGCGCTCGCGCTCCCGGCTGGCGAAAGCATCCTCGAGGCGTTCGAGCGCAGCATCCACGTGAGACGGGGAGTAACCGCCCTTCTGCAGCGAGAAGGCCATACTCCGGATGTTTGCGGCATTCACCACCCCCGGCTCGGTCGAATCGGCGGAGTAGGCGCGACGCGCCTCCTCGAGGAAGTCCTCGACCTGGTCGACGCTGTAGCCGCGACGAGACTTTCGGATGCGGGGGAAGGTAGTACTCACGCGACCATTGTGCCCTACGCGTCAGGCTGAGGCGGTCAGCTGAAGATGACGAACAGCACGTAGGCCGCCGCGGCGCTGGGCAGGATCGAGTCGAGGCGGTCCAGGAACCCTCCATGCCCGGGCAACCAGGTGCTGATGTCCTTGATACCGAGATCTCGCTTGATGAGAGATTCGGTGAGGTCGCCGATGGTGCCGGTGAACACCATGACCGCACCGAAGATGAGCCCGAACCACCAGGGCTCATGGAGCATGAAGAGCGAGACGAGCACTCCCGCGATGAGGGCGGCCAGCACAGAACCGGCGAAGCCCTCCCAGGTCTTCTTGGGGCTGATGCGGGGCGCCATCGGGTGCTTGCCGAAGGACAGTCCCGAGGCGTAGGCGCCGACATCCACGGAGATGACCACGAGAAGGAAGGCGAGAGCCCACCACTCTCCCCGATCTTGGGCAGCAAGGAGGACGGCGAAGCTGCCGAGGAACGGCACGTAGACCTGGATGAAGGTGCCCGCTGCGACATCCTTCCACAGGTCCTGGGCGTTGGCTTTGTGGTTCCTGCCCAGGCTCTCGGCGAGCCGCCAGACGGCCACAAAGACGATGGCACCGAGCACGACGAGCCAACGGCCCTGGGCGCCGAGGTAGAAGGCAGCGGGTATCGACGCGAGTCCCGCGACGACGCTGGGCCACCTCGGCACGTCGCGACCGGCGAATCGCAGCGCGCTGGCGAGTTCGAAAGTCGTGAACGCGATTAGCGCGCCCGTGAAGATCATGAAGAGTTCCTTGATGAAGATCAAGCTGCCGATCAGCAGGACTCCGAGACCGATGCCGATGAGGATGGCGATGGGCAGGTTGCGCCCGGTGCGCGCCTCGATCTTCACATTGGTGGCATCGATCTGGGCGCGGGTCGCCGCCACCTGCGCCTTGAACTCTTCTTCGAGCACATGGGCGCGCGCTTCGATCTCATCGCGCTTGGCTCGACCGCGGCTCTTCTTCGCGGGAGCTTTCTCGCTTGGCTCAGTCATTCACACCTCGAGAAGCTCGGCTTCCTTCTTCTTCAGGGCATCCTCGATCGCGTCGATGTGCGCCTTCGTCACCGACTCGAGCTCTTTCTCGCCCCTGGCCACCTCATCATCGCCGACCTCGGTTTTGAGAGCGTCGAGGTCGTCCTTCGCCTTGCGACGGATGTTGCGGATCGACACCTTGGAATCCTCACCCTTGGCGCGGACGATCTTCACGAACTCGCGGCGGCGTTCCTCGGTGAGCTCGGGCAGGGTGGCGCGGATGACCGTGCCGTCGTTGCCGACGTTGGCCCCGAGGTTCGGCGCGGTCGCGATCGCGCGCTCGATGTCCTTGAGCGAGCCTTTATCGTAGGGCGTGATCACGAGCGTGCGGGCCTCGGGGTTGTTCATTCCAGCGAGCTGGCCGAGCGGCGTCGGCGTGCCGTAGTAGTCCACGAGGATCTTCTGGAACAGCGCCGGGTTGGCGCGGCCGGTGCGCACATTGCTGAAGTCGTCTTTCGCGGCTTCGACGGACTTATGCATCTTGTCTTTGGCTTCTGCCAGGACATCGGAAATCACGAGAGGTCTCCTTCGAGGGGGATGGGACTGGTTTGAGCTTAGTTGGCGACGCCATGGTCAGGGGCCAGCTAGTTAGACACGAGCGTGCCGAGCCGGTCACCGCGGATGGCCGCCGTCACGTTGCCGTGCGGTTCCATACCGAAAACGACCATGGGCATCTTGTTGTCCATGCACAGGCTGAACGCCGTCGAGTCGACGACTTTGAGGCCCTCTACGAGAGCCTCCTGGTAGGTCACGTGATCCAGCTTCCTCGCGTCGCTGTTGGTGCGGGGGTCGGAGTCGTACACGCCGTCCACGCCGTTCTTGGCGAGCAGCACGACATCCGCACTGATTTCGAGGGCGCGCTGGGCTGCGACAGTGTCCGTGGAGAAGTATGGGAGCCCGGCGCCTGCGCCGAAGATAACGACGCGGCCCTTCTCGAGGTGGCGTTCCGCACGGCGCGGAATGTATGGTTCGGCGACCTGCGTCATCGAGATGGCGGACTGCACCCGGGTCGCAGCGCCAGCCTGCTCGAGGAAGTCCTGGAGGGCGAGCGCGTTCATCACGGTGCCGAGCATGCCCATGTAGTCGGCCCGGCCGCGGTCCATGCCACGCTGGCTGAGTTCGGCGCCGCGGAAGAAGTTGCCGCCTCCGACGACGATGGCGACTTCGACATCCGTCGTCGCTGCCGCGATCTCCTTCGCAAGGGAGCTCACCACATCGGGATTGACCCCGAGCGAGCCACCGCCGAAGGATTCCCCCGAAAGTTTCAGCAGAACCCGTCTCTTGCGCGCGTCCGTCATGCCTGCTCCTTCGATCGTGGCCCCCCTTTCAGGGTACCGGATGCCGTCGGTGTCGCGCCCCTCGTCACGAGGCACCGACGTGCCTGCCCGGTCGATCCAGTCACCTCGCGTGATCGCAATCGACTTGGTAGACGTTGCGGGTTGCGCAGCCGGGGAAGTCGCAACACCTACCAAGTCGATTGACGAACTGGGGCGCGAGCTGCGAGGTGTGCGCCTGGCGGAAGTGAAAAAACCCGGACCGCGCGACGCGATCCGGGCTTTCCTGTGGGACCTGGAGGCTAGGCTCCGACCTTGAACCGGGCGAACCCGTTCACGGTGAGGCCGGCATCCTTCAACACGGACGCCACGGACTTCTTGTTATCGCGCGCATAGTCCTGCTCGGGGAGCACGACCTGCTTGAAGAAGCCGTTGACACGGCCCTCGATGATCTTCGGAAGGGCGGCTTCCGGCTTGCCCTCGCCGCGGCTGATCTCCTCGACGATGCGACGTTCGGACTCGACCTGCTCGGCCGGCACCTCGTCGCGGCTCAGGTACAGCGGGTCGGCGAACGAAATGTGCTGCGCGATGCTGCGGGCGGTCTCCGCGTCGTCGCCCGAGTATCCGACTACCACGCCGACCTGCGGGGGCAGGTCCTTGTTGGTCTTGTGCAGGTACACAGCGAACTTCTCGCCCGAGATGACGGCGACGCGGCGGAGAACGATCTTCTCGCCGAGGACGGCCGCTTCGTTGCTGATCAGGTCCGCGACGGTCTCCGAGCCGACGGGGGCGGCGAGGCCCTCCTCGGGAGTGGATGCCCCGGCGGCGACGATCGCGTCGAGCACAGTATCGCCAAGGGTCACGAACTTCGCACCCTTGGCGACGAAGTCGGTCTCGCAGGACAGCTCGACAAGCGTCGTGGTTGAGCCGTTCTCCTTCGCAGCGACGAGTCCTTCACTGGTGGAGCGGTCAGCGCGCTTGGCGTTGCCCTTCGCGCCCTTCAGCCGAAGCAGCTCGGTGGCCCTGTCGAGGTCACCGCCCGCCTCGACGAGGGCGTTCTTGGTCTCAACCATGCCGGTGCCGAGGCGCTCGCGCAGGGTCTTGAGATCTTCCAGGCTGAAATCTGCCATGTCGGCTTCCCTTACTTCTTAGCGGCAGCAGGCTTTGCTGCAGCAGGCTTTGAGGCGGTCGGCTTCTTGGCGGCCGCGTCAGCCTTCGAATCGTCTGCCTTCGAG
>Ga0209100_1002469_pt1 | contig 11443 bp, 12 predicted proteins | sample lystaG_FD_185480 | JGI IMG/M metagenome (GOLD analysis project Ga0209100, IMG submission 185480) | Glacier valley bacterial and archeal communities from Borup Fiord, Nunavut, Canada, to study Microbial Dark Matter (Phase II) -... | ecosystem: Environmental > Aquatic > Freshwater > Ice > Glacier ...
CTGGACCAGGATTATGCCAGAATAGAGCAGTTGCGAACCTATAAAAAGGAAATTAGCAAAGTACACAACAAAAAGTAGAAAATCAAAAAAGCTAAGATTTCTTGCAGCGCAAGAGGAATCTTAGCTTTTTTAACGACAAAGTGATAAACTCAGGAGGAATCTTTACATTCAGCAACACGCCAGGAATGGCAGGCAATCCTTTGGGATTTAGGTGCACTATAATCGTAAAGTAACACTAACTGATAATATAGCGATTAGTGTAGGATTTTTCTATATGAAATTCAACATCACATACACTCCAAGTTGCGCTTTTCAATGCTGACCGTGGATTGTTGATAAAACATTTGGCCGACATTTGACTTTAATTTTAAAGCTTCCTTCGTTTGATTTCTTGTGTACCTAATATGCACATTGAAAAGTGTTTTTCTTTGGAATGATCTCAGCATGTCTGAAAACCTAGATTCTATAAATGTAAATTATGTTGTAAATGAATTTAGGAGTTAATGATTATAAAATCCCTGAAATCACTAATTTTGAGTGATTTCGGGGATTCTTCTTTGTAGACTTATTTCAAATTATTCCTCGAACTGCAGGCAGCTCGCTTTGGTGTTTAGATTGAAGCATAGTTATGTGAGCTTCTAAGAGAATAAAGAAAAGTCGGGTGCGAATTGTGGGAATAAACTAAAAATTACCGGATTAGTTGGCATCATTATTTTGTGTGAAAACGTTTAAAACTGTTAAGATTAAAACATGATTTGAAAAAGTAGACTAAATATTAATAAAAAGGGAGGTGGAAAGATGAATATAGTTGGAATAACAGCGTGCACTGCAGGAATTGCACATACCTATATTGCGAAAGAAAAGATTCTAATGGCGGCTAAAGAATTAGGGCATCATGCAAGAATTGAAACACAAGGATCTATTGGCGTTGAAGACGAATTAACAGAAGAAGAAATCAAATCAGCAGATGTTGTCCTCTTGGCAACCGACATCAAGGTGGGTAAAGAGCGCTTTGCCGGAAAACCTGTAGTAGAAATTCCGATCAGTATGATAATGAAGTCACCTAAGTCAGTTATTATGTCAATCGCAAAAAAAATGGGATATTGAGTGAAAGGAGTAATTATTAATTATGGGAAAACAAAAAATGAAAGTTAAGAAACATGTCATGACCGGTATTTCTTATATGATTCCAATTGTTGTAGCTGGTGGTATATTGGGAGCTTTGGCAAAAGGCTTTGGAGGCTACGATATTGGCAACTTGTATGATACAAAGGGATGGGCTACACCATTTACAGGGATGCAACCATTCACTTGGTTAGGCTTCTGGTGGGGAGTCAACATGCTAAGCAGTTATGCCATGAGCTTTGCTGTTGCAGTGCTGACTGCAGGAATCGCTTATTCCCTGGCTGGAAGGCCAGGTGTTGTACCAGGACTTGTAATTGGATATGCATGTACGATGACTAAGGCCGGCTTCTTAGGTGGCTTATTGATGGGCTTTGTTATTGGGTATTTCATCATATGGATGAAGACTTGGAAAGTACCAAAATGGTTTGCAGGATTAATGCCCGTTATGGTAATTCCTGTACTTGCCACTCTATTCTGTGGAGCGCTATTCTTATCTATTTTTGCTCAACCTCTTGCTTACATGATGGACGGATTCAAACTTTGGATCATGAGTTTGGGTAGTGGATCAAAGTTCCTTATCGGTGCTGTAATCGGCGCATGTATGGGATTTGACTTAGGTGGACCTGTCAATAAGACAGCATCTATGGCTGCAAATGCTCTGGGCGCAGATGGCGTTTATGGACCTATGTCAGCTAAGATTGTTGGTGGTATGACACCTCCGATCGGACTATTTATTGCATCACTCATTGCTCCAAAGAAATTCACAAGAGTCGAAAAGGACACGGCTATAACAGCTCTTCCTATGGGACTTTGCTTCATTACAGAAGGTGTACTTCCTTTTGCAGCTGCTGATCCACTTAGATTTATACCTACTTCCATGCTTGGTTCAGCTGTAGCAGGTGGTTTAGCTGTAGCCATGGGTGTTGAATCAGTTGCAGGACACGGTGGTATCTTCGTCGTACCAATGATGGTTAATCCAGTATGGTTTGTTATTGCGCTGATTGTAGGATCCGCGGTAACAGGTGTTACTTATGCATTGATCAGAAAGGCAAGCGAGGAAGGTGCAGGAGAAGAAGAGATCATAGATATTGATATTGACATTGCACTTTAATTACTTATAAATTCTTAAATGATTCAGAAGGAAAAACCCTTCTGAATCATTTAAATAAATGAATAGTTTAAAAATCAGCAACAATGATATTAGATTTAGGAGGCAATATATGTTTGTCACAATGAAAACCATTTTAGATCATGCAAATGAAAATAAATATGCGGTGATGGCGATAAATTGTATTAATATGGAAATGGCGAGAGCGGCTATCGATGCAGCAGAAGAAATGCATTCTGCGATAATTATTCAGATGGGACCAGGCCAGATGAAGAAACATGCACATCCAACAGAAATGTTCCCCATGGTAAAGGCGATGGCAGAAAGAGTGAATGTTCCGGTTTGTCTTAATATGGATCATGGTTCAGAATTTCAAGACTTATTAGACATGATGAAACTAGGATTTACAAATGTTATGTTTGATGGCTCCTCACTTCCATTTGAGCAGAATATAGATCGAACGAATATTATTTGCAAACTCGCACATGGAAAAGGAATCAGCGTAGAAGCTGAACTTGGACACGTAGGACAGGCTAAAGATGAGGATGATGAGCATACTGATTTTTTAACCAATCCCTTGCAGGCAAAAGAATTTGTGGATAAGACAGGTGTGGATGCCTTGGCTGTAGCCATCGGGACAGCCCATGGAGCATATCCAAAAGGAAAGATACCCAAACTGGATTTTGAACGTCTGAAGGAACTGAAAGAAATCCTGAAGATGCCACTGGTATTGCATGGAGGCTCTGGAGCAGGAGAAGAAAATATCAGAAAAGCTGTAGCATACGGTATCAATAAGATCAATGTATGCACTGATGCATTTGAGGTTGCCAAAGAAGCATTTATCAAAGAATGCCAAGGGACAACTGAAAAGGACTATCTTGCCATATCCATGGACGTGGAAAAAGCGGTTAAGGATTTTGTAGTTGATTACATTAAAATGATTGGTTCGTCAAATCGCTATATTTATGGGGCTAGTGCATATTCAGGTCATGAGTAAATGATAACACTTTGAGGTTTTACTCTTCAATTATTATATGATAGTATGAAATAAGTGAGCTCAATAAGATGAATTGCAATTTTATATTTAATTCATCAAGGATCAGAGAGTCCTAAAGATCGATAGTTTTTGCGCAAAGATTTAAAGTGGGTGTTTTATGGAAATTCTAACCATTGGTTTTGTAACGATCATCATTATTTTTATGCTCCTTAAATTTTTATTCGAACTTTATATGTTTAAAAATAGTGTGTATGAAGTTCTTTACAGTAGTTTTACTGAATACCGAATGCGTAAAAAATCAATCGAGGGAATTTCAGAAAGCTTCCAACTGAAAGAAGCATTTGGACCACATCGCATTCTGTATCACATCGATGAAAAAGGACATGGAACAAGGGCAGCGTACGCTACTGTTTTTCTTACAAGCGGATGCTATACGATTGCAGTGAATAATGAAACAAAAAAGGTTTTTTCGGAAGTTAAGGCCTTCATGAAGCAAAATATATATGATCCACTGAAGAACACAGTTTATGATTCACTACCGTTTCAATCTAGCATTTTCGTGATTAGTTCTAACCACGCAGTGGATAATGCAGCTAGCGCTGATAAAACGAAGGGGTTTATCGTCAGACGGGAAGATTTGACCAGTAAAATAAAAGAGCTTCATAACCAGAGAAAGAATCATTTGAGCAGAATTGATATCGACGGTATTTTTTATACCCTAGCGCAAGACAGCATTGAATCGGAAAAGATCTCTGTTAATGACATGACATGACCAAGTTGTAATTTTGTGAGTATGCGTAAAGAAGGTTGGTAATTATGAAATCAGAGCGGGAGAAACAGTATAACTGTATAATATTGACGATGCTTTTAGAAAACCCAGTCATAACAGTTTCTGTAGTAGCAGAGAAAATCGGATTATCAGAAAAGACTGTACGTAATCATCTCAAAATCATCAATGATTTTTTGAAAAAGAATAATCTTGGCGTTGTTGAAAAGAAACAGAGAATTGGGATCTGGTTAAACGCGACGCATGAAGAGAAAATTACTCTTGAAAATATGATATCAGCAAATACAAGTGAATTGTACTTGCAAGATTCAGATCTGCGGCTAAATAAAGTAATCCAATCTATATTTCTAATGAAAGATAACTGCCGTAAAACCATGATCGGTCTTGCATCTTCATTGTACTTGAGTGTCCCAACGACCTTAGGGATATTTAAACAGGCAGTGGAATGGTTTGGAGAAAATGGAATCCATGTACATTTGGTTAGGAACAAGGGGATTTGCATCGAAGGAGAGGAAATTCATTATAGAAGAGCATTAAAGAATTTTATTTTCTATAAAAATGATGCAGCAGATTTGCAAAGCCAGGTTCAAATATTTACCCCAGGCTTGAATGCAATCAAGGTCCGAACCATATTGCTTCAGAATGAAGAACAGTGGAGACTATCCTTCAGTGATGAGTCTTTTAAGAAGATCTGGATTCAGCTTTGTATTGCAATTTATAGAATGAATACAACAAAGAATAAGGTGGAAATTGACAGTGAAGAAGAGAAGATTATTGTGAAATGCAATGAGTATTCTTTTGCACAAACATTGTTTGAAAAAGTCGAAAAGGAATTTGAGATTGTAGTTGATCATAATGAAGTTGTGGCATTGGCTAAAGAAATATTGAGCGCGAATTATTTAGGCAGAGTGATCGGTGATTCATCCGCTGCCGAGGTTTTGGCCTATGACTTGAAACTAAAAGAATTCGTGAGGAAAGCGATAAGCACAATCAGTGCAATTATCGATGAAGATCTTACGGATGACATAGATTTATTTAACAGCCTAATGCAGCATATGGGGCCAGCAATTTTCAGGCTTCGTTATAGAAATGATAAATCTGAAACGAAAATCGCATATATCAAAAATGATTATAAGAAAGTTTATAGAGCCGCGTGGGCTACAAGTTTTCTATTTGAAGAGTGTTTTGATGTTCAGGTCACAGAAGATGAATTGATTTATATCACGCTGTATGTTCAGGTGGCATTGGAAAGAAAAACTAGACCAATGCATGCAATATTGGTAACACAGAGAGGACTTGGTTATAGCCAGCTGCTCTGTGAAAAGATTAAGAAACTGATTCCTCAGATTAAAGATATCGATATTGCTCGCTTTGAGGGATTTGACTATGCAAATTGCAGCCATAATGACATTATTCTTTCAACAACTCCTCTACCGTATAAAGTAGAGAATCTATTACTCATCGATCCTGCAATGTCTGATGAATCAGTGATGATTCTCAGTATGCAGGTAAGGAAAAAAGCTGAGGATATTGCTAGAAAAGAAGAGCGTCTAGATAGCTCTTGCTACTCATTACTCCAGCCAAAATTAATGTACACTTCTTTTGAGGCAAGTTCAAAGGAAGAAGTTCTGAAAATATTGACAAAACAATTGATTGAAAGTGGTTATGTTTCAGAGGGATATTATGAAAGCGTAATGAAAAGGGAACAGGCAACGACGACAGCAATTGGGAATGGGGTTGCTATCCCTCATGGCTTCTCAACATGCATTAATGAGTCAAAGGTTTGCATCTGTATTTTGAAAGAACCAATACAATGGGATGACGACATGGTTGATGTGATATTTTTCCTTGCATTACGCGCAAAATCACATCAGGAAATGGGATATATTCAGTTGTTCTACAAGCACTTAATCAAGTTGACTGCTACTGATGAAAAGGTTGATATTTTGAGAAAAATACCATCTGGAGCAGAAATGTATAAATATCTAATAAGTTGATCAGAAGGAGGGGTTATTATTGTCAGTATTAGATGTACTAGATAGAAGGGTAGTCGACCTAAACATGAAAGTGAAGGTTAAGGATGAGGCCATCAGACACCTTAGCTGTCTGCTTAAGGAAGCCGGGTATATTGAAGATGTTGAAGAGTTTGTTAAAGATATATATGAACGTGAAAATGAGGGCATAACTGGAATCGGGGAGCATATTGCCATTCCTCACGGGAAATCGGAATCGGTTCGGAATATAGGTATAGCCGTTGGAAAACTCGATCATATGATTGAATGGGAAAGTTTGGATAATAAACCCGTAGACCTCATTTTTTTGTTTGCTGTATCAAAGAATCAATATGATAGTAGTCACCTAAAATTATTAGGAGATCTTGCCGGAAGACTTGGTCGAAACAATACCATTAAAAAACTAAGGGAAATGAATGACTTTGAAGATCTGTTAGAAGCATTCGGAGAAGATACACAGTCAATTGTAGAAGATATGGAAATTTTATCCGATGAAATTGAAATTAGATATGAATAGTAGGGCATAAATAAATGAATTAATGGGAGATAAAATATGGTAAGTGAGAGTGTAATAGTAAAAAATCCATCCGGATTGCATATGAGGCCAGCTAGTTTAATGACACAGATTGCAACAAAATGTAAATCAAATATTATCATCACAGATGGGCAAAAAAATGTTAATCCTAAAAGCATTTTATCGCTAATGTCTGCAGGCATTAAATGCGGTGCAGAAGTCAGGGTAGTTTGCGAAGGTGAAGGTGAAGAAAAGGATTTGAGGACAATTATCGAGGCCATAGAAAGCGGGCTAGGTGAATTGTAAGCAACGATTGTGATCCTCAAAGTTTAAGTGTTGCATCCCTTCGAATAATAAACTGACCTATGTTTTTGAACGTATCATTGTAAGTCAGGTGCAGGGAAAATTTTGCGAAGTGGTCAAATGCTTAAAAAATGGTCATCGCAATATTCGGTGAAGAAAATATAGAAACTTAAGAAAAAATTTGGGAGGTAAAGAAAGTTGAAAGATGAAAACTGTGCATATTGCATGCAAGGGGACTTGCTGGATAAGTTTGGAATTGCTGTGTGCGATCTGAAGGTGAGCAAATTAGTTTTATTCAAGGAACAAAGTAAGCTTGGCAGATTTGTTGTCGCTTATCAGGATCATGTTAGTGAAATTGTGGATATTAGTGATGAAGATAGAAATGCATTTATGGAAGATGTCGTTAAAGTTGCAAGAGCAATCCATGCAGCATTTAAGCCGGATAAATTGAATTATGGCGCTTATGGAGATACAGGACACCATTTACATGTTCATCTAGTACCAAAGTATAAAGATGGCGATGAATGGGGAGGGATCTTCCAGATGAATCCAGGAAATGTGTTTCTGACAGATGGAGAATATTCGGAGTTAATCAATAAAATAAAAGCTTATCTATAGTTGAACCTTTTATAATCCATAAAAAATCATACATTTCACAGAAATCGAGACAATTGAAAAGAGGGAAATTATGGGAAAGGTTTTTGGATATCCCGAATTTAATACCAGCGGAGAAAAAATATTAACGACTTATGACAATGATTATAGTAATATGCTTATGGACATTCGTGTTTATATGCTACGCAAGGGAGAAACTAAGCTCATCCACAAGGCTAATGAAGAAACAGCAATTCTTTTACTAAGTGGGAAAGTCAACTATAAGTGGGAAGATCAAGAAACCTTGGTGAGTCGAAAAGATGTTTTTTCTGAAGGACTTTGGTGCCTGCATGTTTGCAAAGATGTACGAGTAACACTCACAGCAGAGGAAGACACGGAAATCTTAATTCAGGCTACGCAAAACGAGAAGAGCTTTAAGAGTAAGTTATATGGACCAGATGATGCCCCTTGGGCATATGTTTGTAAAGATAAGCTTGGAAATACAGCGGCTAGAAGAGTCAGCACTGTATTTGACTATAAGACAGCACCTTATTCCAATATGGTCATTGGTGAAGTGATCAATGATCGCGGGAATTGGTCTGGATATATCCCACATGAGCATCCTCAACCAGAAACCTATTATTTTAAGTTCGATAGGCCAGAAGGCTTTGGGGCAAGTTTTGTCGGTGATGATGTTTATAAGATCAAAGACGGAAGCTTTAGTGCAATCCCTGGAGGGAAGACTCATCCACAGGCATGTGCTCCTGGATACCAGATGTACACATGCTGGCTAATAAGACATCTTGAAGGAAATCCCTGGGTTGATAGAATCGACGATGTTCGGTATTCGTGGTTGTTACATTCAGATCTTTGATTAAATAGAATAGCAACTAGTTAAAGTCGAATAGATGAAATTTACAATTTGTTCCGACAGGTTCAAGGACAGAATGTTAAATTATTAACATTCTGTACTTGGATAATAGATTACAAATGGATCAAAAAATGATTAAAGTAATTAATTGAATACTAGAATTAGATAGATTTTATGTGTGAAGTAAGGATGAAGCTATCGTAAAATCTTCTATTCGAAGGGGAATAAGAGATGAAAAATAAAAATTTCATGGATCTTACCGGTAAAAAAGCAATCGTTACAGGCGGAGCCCAAGGCTTATCTTATGGTATGGCTGAAGGCTTAATGGAAGCAGGAGCGGAAGTGTGTATTCTAGATATCAATAAAAATACACATGAAGTAGCAAGTGAGTTTAAAAGCAGAGGCTACCTTTGTCACAGTGTGATTACTAATCTCGGTGATGATGACAGCTTGAGGCAAGGATTTACTGAAGCTGTTGAAAAAATGGATGGCCATCTGGATATCCTTGTAAATGGAGCTGGAGTTCAAAGACGACATAAGTCAGAAGAATTTCCTTTTGCTGATTGGGAATTTGTCATCAACATCAATTTAAATGCAGTTTTTAAACTTTGTCAGTTAGCAGGACAGCAGTTTTTGAAGCAGGAAAGTGGAGGGAAAATCATTAATATCGCTTCCATGTTATCTTATTTTGGTGGGTATACGGTTTCTGCCTATGCTGCTTCCAAAGGTGGGATAGCGCAATTGACAAAGGCATTGTGCAATGAATGGGCTTGTAAAGGAATCAATGTAAATGCATTGGCCCCAGGGTATATGGATACTGAAATGAATAGCGCACTGACAGATCCGAACAATCCGAGATATCAAGAAATTACTAACAGAATTCCAGCTAATAAGTGGGGAACCCCGGAAGATATGAAAGGCCCATGCGTATTCCTTGCTTCATCAGCATCAGATTATTTGAATGGAGCGATTATTCCCGTCGATGGAGGCTATTTAGTTAGATAGGAGGTTGAAATGATCAAGGGTACTATTACAAAAGAAAGAGTTGAATCATGGCGTTTTACATCCAATGAAGAATGTGGATTCCATGAAGTTATTTCGCCGGAAAAAGCAGATTGCGAGGAAGCAAATGTATACCGGTTGAATTTGACGAAGGGTGAAAGGTATATTCTGGAAACTGGCGACAAGGAGATGAATCCTGTTTGTATTAAAGGAAGTGCATATGTCGAATGTGAAACATTTCAGGAACTATGCAATAAATTTGATTCCTTCTATGTCATCAGTAAGATGAAAATATTAATTGAAGCGAAGGAAGACTGCATTTTCTATATTGGAGCAGCAGTCGATGAAGGCTATGGAAAACCTTTCTTTCGAAAATGTGAATTAACACTCCCGATTGGTGAAGTGCATCAGATTCATGGTAGCGGAGTAGGACGGAGAGAAGTTTTCATGACGATTAACCCAGAGGTGGAATCTTCAAGGCTGCTCTGTGGTATTACATGGGGAGGAAATGGCTCTTGGACTAGCTGGCAGCCACATCAACATGAAAAAGATCTAGAAGAGGTATATTGTTATTTTGATATGGATGAACCACATTTTGGACTTCATCTCAGTTATGTGGAACCAGGAAATATCGATTCGATTGTGGCTCATCCTGTAAAAAGTGGAACTATGGTGCTTGCACCTAGAGGATATCATCCTACAGTAGCAGCACCTGGAACACAAAATACTTATTTTTGGATTCTGGTTGCCCATAGTCACAAAAGCCGTCGCTATGACTTAGCCGAATTGGACCCAACTATGGTAGAGATGAACTAGAAGACATGAAGGATTGAAAGAGGGAAAATCCGTCCCTCTTCCGCAATTTACAATAGGTGAATTGCCATTATTCACCACATTACGTGTTGAAAAGGCGTGGGATGATTCTAGAAATTTTCAAATTCAGAAGTTTGAATGAGCTGCATAACACCCCCGTCACCACGGGAAAGACGATGATGCTGTACGCGGTGGCGTAGAGAAGGTTTTATATCCTCTCTATTATGCGGCTCTGGATAACTTGTTGATTTAAGCTGATCCAAGGATTGTTTCGAACGAAATAACGATAGATGAAAAAATGGAGTCACTAACGGGTACTATAAGATAATTTTGGAATGAAAGTGGAGGACGTTATGAAGATTGTATTAATCAATGAAAACAGCCAGGCTTCAAAAAATGAATTAATCTATAAAACCCTATGCCAAGTGGTGGAACCTAAAGGGCATGAGGTATTTAACTATGGAATGTATAGTGCGGAGGATCACACATCCCTCACCTATGTTCAAAATGGAATTCTAGCTGCAATCCTTTTAAATTCGGGTGCAGCGGATTACGTCATCACAGGATGTGGAACCGGTTCTGGGGCCATGCTTGCCTGCAATAGTTTTCCAGGCGTAATCTGTGGATTGGTCGTGGACCCAGCAGATGCCTTTTTGTTTGCTCAAATCAATGACGGTAATGCCATTTCACTGCCTTTCGCCAAAGGATTCGGCTGGGGAGCGGAATTGAATCTTGGTTATATCTTTGAAAAACTATTTGAGGGAGCCAGTGGCCAAGGCAATGTCATTAAGTTAAGGCTGTGTGATCTATGTCATAATGAAATTCAGCAAAAGACAAGCATCAATAAAACAGAAATTATAGATTCATTTGTCCTTATCTTATTTTTGGTTATTTTTGAGCAAAGCAAACAGAGCAGATAACTGAATCTGCTAAAAAATGAAGATTTAATGGTTTATGCTACTCTGTATAGAAAGCTTACCACTGCTTTTGATTTGACTTTGCGAGGGTCCTTGCGTCCCTCGCGGATCGGCAGGATGTTCTTACGAATAAGCGCTTCAACATCTGGTGAAAATAGGTCACTCTGGCATTTGTAATAATATCTGCATACTTGGATGGCCCTCGTAAAATTTACCTGGTAGCTGTGTTTTGTTTCCTTTTGTTGAATAACTATGTGCATTGTAATTAACTCACAAAAGTTATACATCACAAGTCTTGCAAATATTTCCTGCGTGATATGCTCCACCTTTTTTGAGTGAAAACTAATGAGTCCAATAGCATATTTTAGCTCTCTGAAAGATGTTTCTATATTCCAGCGCA
>Ga0209100_1002470_pt1 | contig 11434 bp, 7 predicted proteins | sample lystaG_FD_185480 | JGI IMG/M metagenome (GOLD analysis project Ga0209100, IMG submission 185480) | Glacier valley bacterial and archeal communities from Borup Fiord, Nunavut, Canada, to study Microbial Dark Matter (Phase II) -... | ecosystem: Environmental > Aquatic > Freshwater > Ice > Glacier ...
GATATCTGTCAGTACACCTGTGTTATACGGAACATCACCATAGTAACGTACCAGGTTGAAATAATAAAATGCACGAAGTGAGCGAACTTCAGCAATGTATTTCGATTTCTGATCAGCAGTCAAGCCCGTTACGTTGGGTAACATACTTATTGCGAGGTTACAATCTCTCACACCCTGATACCAGTTATTCCATTGATTAATGAAATAATCATAGTCACCTGAAAGAGCGTTACTCTCATAAAGATTGAGAATTGAAGCCTGATACTGCGTGTAAGCCTTTCCTGTTGCATATTCCAGTGATGCTGCCATGTTTTTACCCCATGCATCACCATATTGAGTCCACAAACGTAATGATCTGTAAGGGCCAGTTGCCAATGCGAGACCACCAGCCGCACTTGTAATATTTGTTTCAGAAGTAAGCTTTTCCGTTGGTTTTTCTTCCAGGAAACTTTTGCAAGAACCAAGAGCAAGACCAATTCCCAATACTAATAATAAACTGTATTTCATTTTTTTAGTATTTTTTAAAATTAGAAAATAACGTTAATACCAATTGTGTAACTGGTAGGACGTGGATACATAAAGAAGTCCATACCCGGAGTAGTACCATCTTGGTTATCTCTGTCACTACCTTCAGGATCATAACCCGAATATTTAGTGATTACAAAGAAATTTTTGGCAGTAGCATACAATCTGATTTTACTGACATCCAACTTCTGGAGAATCACTTTGGGAAGTGTATAACCAAAGGTCATGCCTTCACCTCTTAAGTAAGAAGCATCTTCGATCCAGTGTGTATCAGGATAAGTCTGGTAGTATGCACCTCCATTACCCGGACGAACCTGTCCAATCATCGTATTCTGATGATCCGGACGCCATGCATTCAGGATTGAATTCTTACCATTGGCCATTGCCTGACGGTCTTCGGAGGAGTGATTGGTCCTGTTTTCCTTTTTAGCACCAAACGAAGCTTTAAGGTCAATGCTAAAATCAAAGTTTTTATAAGTGAAGTTGTTGCCGACATTCATATCCCATTTTGGGAATGCACTGCCAAGAACACTACCATCAGATACGAAATTGATCGCACCGTCATTATTTCTGTCAAGGTACTTCACATCGCCGGGAACAAAACCATAGCGGGCAGCCAAAGAAGCTTCCTCTGTACTGTAAGTTCCAAGACGCGTAAGACCAAAGAAAGAAGCAACCGATTCACCTTCTCTTAAAATGGTGTTTGCTCCTCCAACCCAATAGTTACGCAGAATATCTGCTCCTGTTGGTCCAAGTTGAAGGATTTTGTTTTGGTTGGCGCTGAATGTTACATCAGTAAACCAATTGAAATCGTTACTCTTAACATTATGAGAACCGATTGTCAATTCATAACCTTTGTTCTCGATCGTACCGTAGTTTTTCTTTACACTACCAGTTGTAGTAGATCGTGGAAGTGGTACGTCAAGAAGCATGTCTTCGGTTTTCTTATAATAGTAATCTGCATTAATCGTCAAACGATCTTTAAATAAACCAAGATCGACACCAATATCATACTGGGTTGTTTTTTCCCATTTAAGGTCAGCATTACCTACAGAACTTGGGAAAAGGCCCGGAATTACAACACCACCCATTGCAACGTCTTCTGAACTGATGAATGTCTGCGTAACATACGAACCAATCTCCTGGTTCCCCGTCTGTCCAACACTTAAACGAAGTTTAAGATTAGAAATTGCATCGACTTTCTTTGCAAAATCTTCTTCACTTGCTCTCCATGCAAATGATCCTGAAGGGAAAAAACCATATTTGGAATTTGCTCCGAATCTGGAGCTGCCATCTTCACGCCCAGTAACTGTAAAGAGATACTTACCTTTGTAAGTATAATTGGCACGAGCAAAATAAGAGTTCAGTGAATTCTGGACATCCTGGCTATAGACTCTTGGTCGGGTCGCTGTACCTGCACCAATATTATGCCATCCGTAGAAGTCATCAAAGAATTTTGAATTCCAGCCTTCGAATCTTTCATACTCATATCTCGACCATGAAAGACCGATCATGCCTGTAAAAGCGTGATCACCCATCGTCTTGCTATAGTTAAAGTAATTTTCATTCTGCCAGTAGGTCTCGTTTTTCGTTTGAATGTCAACCGAGCCATTTTCTCCCGTATTGATTGCACGACCTGCATATTTATTTCTTTTTCTGAAGTTTAAGTCGACAGCAATGTTTGACTTAAAGCTCAATTCAGGTGTGATTTTGTAGTTAAAGGTAACATCACCGGTGATCTGTGTGCGATTGACAAAATCCTCAACATCATTCGTAATATGAACAGGATTATGAGGTGTTTCACCTGCAGGAAAATCTGCATTGCTACTCCATTGACCTGCATAGGTTCCATAAATAGCAGGATCATTGGGATATTTGATCGGAAGGATAGAATAAGCTTCTACCGCAGCACGTGCAATACCACCACTGAAAAATGATTCATCATTTACTTGTTCCTTGCTTCTGTTGATGCCTAAGTTGGTGCTGATACTAATCCTATCGCTAACTTTGATGTCACCATTCAATTTACCCGAATAACGTCTGAAACTTGAATGATCAAGCAAACCGTCTTCGAGTGAATAGCCTAAGAATGCTCCGAATTTTGCTATGTCATTTCCACCGCGGATATTCAACTGATGATTGGTCGAAGTCGAAGGTTTGAAAATCTGAGATTCCCAGTTGGTATCAAATCTTGGTTTGTAATAATTGCCGTCGGCACCCATTAATGGAACAGAATAACCACCTTGTGTAGTTTGTTCAAACAGGTGAGGCATTTCGGAGTAGGTTTTTCCACCTGCACCTGCAGGTAAAATTGAAGCATCAAAACTTGCAGACCAGTTTGGTGATGTTGCATATTTATTCACGTTCATCCATGCCTGTTTTGTAACGTACATCATTTGTTCGGCATCCAGAACGTAGAATTTCCGGTTCATTGTACCTCTTGTTACATAGCTGTTGTATTCAACCTGAGTTTTACCCGCAATACCACGTTTTGTTGTGATCAAAATAACACCATTCGATCCACGTGCACCATAAATAGCAGTTGCAGAAGCATCTTTCAACACGTCCATCGACTGTATCTCATTTGGATTCAATAATGTCAATGCATTGGCAACACCTACAACACCGTCAACAACAAACAAAGGTTCGTTTGCACTGTTGATAGAGTTCGTTCCACGAACGCGAATCATTACTTCACCACCTGGTGCACCAGTACGTTCAATAATTTTCACCCCGGCAACTTTGCCACCGATAGCCTGCGCAACGTTCAATGCCGGTCTGTCGAGAAGTTTGTCAGCCGAAAGATTAGATACTGAACCGGTTAAATCCTTTTTCTTCATTGTACCGTATCCAATAGCTACAACTTCATCAATAGCAGTGGTTTCATCTAACAGCGATACATTAATCTCTGTTTTATTAGCGATTGCGATTTCCTGCGTTTGCATTCCAACAAATGAAAATTGAAGTGTTGTGGCATTTGCAGGTATATTTAACGAAAATTTTCCGTCAGTGTCTGTTATGATCCCTGTTGTTGTACCTTTAACAACAACAGAAACACCGGGTAATGAAACACCTGATTTGTCCGTTACTTTACCTGTAACCTTCTTGCCCTGTTGCGCCTGTATAACTTCAAGGTTACCTTTGGTTACTACAATATTTTTATCGAGGATCCGATACGAATAATTATCATCCAGAACTTTCTTGAGTACTTCGTCAATCGTAGCGTCTGATACTTTTACCGACTGCCGCTTTTCAAGGTTCATTTCTTCGCTTTTAAAGAAAAAGCCAAATTCACTTGTCCGCTCAATTTCGCGGAATATATCCACAATATTGGCATTCTTCAAATTCAGATTGATTCGGGCAGTCTGACTATAGGAGTTCACTGCAGACGCCGAGATCATCGCAAATAAGATAAGTCCAGCTGTTAATTTCATAATTCGGATAGTTTTTTCCCACCTTTGCTGTGCAATGCATAGCAAATCAAAAATTTTCTTCATAATTTTGACGTGTTTTTAAGTTTAATATTGAAACTGACCTTTATCAGTTTCGATTACTGAAATCAGGTGCACCCCTCCACGGGTGCACTTAGTTTTTACACATAAGCACTTTACGTTTTTAGTAAATGTAAACGATGTCGCGCACCTCCTTTCTTTCCTCTATTTTGTACTCAATTTGGTCGGTCAACGCAAGCATTTTCAGCACCATTTTCACGGTAGTTGTCCTTTTAATTACGCTTGTATACCTGGTACTTGCCAACGACTTGTCCCTGATAATAATCTCCACATTATACCAGTTCTCCAATTCAAGGCAAATATCCGAAAGGGTTTTATTGATAAAAACAAATTTTCCATCCTTCCATGCTGTCGAAATGGACGGATCTTGTTGTATGACTGCAATTCGATTCGTTTGTTTATCGTATTTCATATAATCACTTGGAACCAATGAAAGAATTGATTGATCGCCGCTTTTATAAAGGTCAATCTTCCCGCCTTCAAGTGTGGTATATATAGTTGGCTCATAACTATATGCCCTGATATTAAATTTAGTACCGATATCTTTTACTTTAAAATATCCCAAATCAACCTCAAATTTCCGGGACGTATCAGGAATCATGTCAAAATAAGCCTCCCCGTTTAATTGAGCAGACATTTCGCCTTTTGAATTTCTTTGAAGAATAATCTTAGAGGCAGAACTAAGCCAGATTGCTGAGCCATCTTCGAGATGAATAGTAGAAACAGACCCTTTTTCAGAAGTATAAGTAATAGTTTGTGTTGGAACAATCACTTTATAATTTAAGGGAACCTGATATCGCATTAAAAACCCCAGCGAAAGCGCAATAATAAAAACGGCAGCATAGCGGTACCACAAATCAGCCATTCTGTAAGCGGTTGCCGGTTTAATCCTATTCCAAAAACGCTTAAAGCTATCTTTCTGTAATTGAATGCTTTTATTCGAATGAAAATTTGAAATGGTGTTTAGATTTTTGTACTGATAAAACACTTCGCGCAGGGCATTATCTTCCTCAAGTAATTTATAAAAATCACTCTTCTCTAACTCGGTCGCTGAATTATTTAAAATCTTGCTGAAAATTTCCTCTGACATTTTTTTTCTGAATTAATTACTAAACACACAAGTACTCCTTTACCCTATCGCAAAAGAGAGAAAAATAAAAACATTTTTTCACATTTTTTAAAAGAAATTGGAAATCAGGCAGATCAGGGTAACGTAATCTTTAAGTTCGAAACGAAGAATTCGCAAAGCCTTCGACATTCGGGCCTCAACTGTTTTAATACTAATCGATTGCTTGTCTGCTATTTCCTTATAATGAAGTTCTTCAAACCGGCTCAGAAGAAAGGTTTCCCTTAAATCGTCGGGGAGTGCAGCAATGGCATTGTCGATCTTTTCGCGTAACTCCTCAAACTCCATATAACTCCCCAGCCTTTCCAATGCCTCAAAATTAAACTGAATCTCAAGGTATTTAATATTTTGCTGATGTTTCAAGGCAATTTTCTGGTTCCGGAGATAATTTAAGCAATTATTTTTGGTGATCGTATATAGGAAGTTACGGATATTAAACTGCTCATTCAACGTTTCCCTTATTTCCCAAAGCTTCATAAAAGTATCCTGAACGATCTCTTCCGAAACTTTTTGGTCGTGAAGATATTGAACAGACAAATGGTGCATTACACCGAAAAAATCGTTGTATATTTCCTCGAAGGCTATTTTCTCACCTTCCCGAAGAAACGGTATAAGTTTATTGAGTTTAGCTGGATTCATTTCGGCTTAAAAGTATATAAAAAATCTACGACGAAATGCAAAGAGAAAAAATAAAAGCAAAAAAGCAAGGCTTGGTTTTATTTTTAAAATGGTGTGCTGTTAACAACGACACCAATGATTTTCTACATGGCTGAATGTGGAATATATTATCTTTGCCAGACAAAATATTTTAAAATGATTAAAGTTGTAATCCCTGTTTTCCTTTTCCTGTTCTTTGCCCAGTTTTCGTTGAACGCACAGAATAATCGGATCAAATTAGAAAAACAAAGGGAAGCTGCCAAAGCAGATACGATCTTCAAAGGTTTTATATTTCCATCACATGACAGTATTCTGCATGTCAATCTGAGCGAAATCGAGATTATCTTCCCTTATAAATTCAAAAATAAAAGACAGGAAAAAAAATACAATCAACTCGAAGTGGATGTAATGAAAACATACCCGCTTGCGTTGATCGTAAGCAGCGAACTGAATCTTGTAAACGCGGAGCTTGATAGTATTTACAAGGATAAGGCCAAAAGAAAGACCTATATCAAATGGTATCAGGACTACGTGTACAAAACCTATATCGATTCGCTCAAGGGGCTAAATACCCAGCAAGGCAAATTGCTGCTCAAATTGATTCACCGGGAAACTGGAAAAACTCCTTATGAGCTCATCAAGTCATACAGAGGTGGATTGAATGCATTTTTTTGGCAATCAGCCGCTTTTATGTTTGGCGCAAACCTGAATTCCGATTATAAACCCGAAGATGAAGCAATGATCGAACATATCATCCGAAGGTACAAAGCGGGAGAGTTCAATTAAGAAGGGGTGATTGCTTCGATTCGCTCGCAAAGACAGGCGACGGAGAGAAAGGGAGAAGAGGAGAATGGGTGAAGGGGTGAAAGAGAGACGGGGTGACAGGGAGAATGGGTGAATGCGACCTGTAAACCTTTTTTTACTTAAATCGTGCCATCGAAAAAGAGTAGATGAGAATGCGACATTTGCTCGTTTTTATCAATACTAATTAAAATATTTTTATTAGTTTCGCGATATCAATAAATATATTTCCGATCTTTAGATTTAATAATAAATCATGTAATTATGGACCTTTCACTAAAATTACAAAGTAACAATCCGATTTTCGACAACTACTTGTCATTTCTTGCGACAAATCTCACACACAGGGATATGTTGACCAAATATGAAAAGATTCCCACCTACATTTACTCAGGAAGTTCAGAAGCATCGATTGCGGTGGCTGCTGAAATTGCCGGGGCAATTTTAGAAAAACAATCAAAAGGAGAGATGTGTGTACTTGGACTTCCTACTGGTTCGACTCAAATTGAGATTTATGCCGAATTGGTTAGACTGCATCGCGAAGAAGGGTTGAGTTTTAAGAATGTGATTACATTTAACCTTGACGAATACTACCCAATTTCCTCCTTTTCGCTGCAGAGTTACCATCACTTCATGCGAATCCACCTGTTCAATCATATTGATATCCTTCCCGGGAATATTCATATTCCGGACGGAACAATCATTCTCGATTCGGTGCATGACTATTGTCGTGATTATGAAAAAAAGATTGCTGACGCCGGCGGAATTGATTTAATGTTACTCGGCATCGGCAGGACAGGGCATATCGGATTTAACGAACCTGGTTCCGGAAGAAATACCAGAACGCGAATAATCACCCTCGATCCGGTAACACGACAGGAAGAGGCAGACCAGTTCCAGGGATTTGTGAATGTACCCCGCAGAGCGATCACGATGGGAATTGACTCAATTATGAGCGCGCGAAAAATCATTTTAACCGCATTTGGAGAGTATAAAGCCAAGGCAATTCAGAAAACAGTCGAAGATGACCCAGACAGTCACGTCCCTGCATCGTTCATTCAATTGCATAACAACGCCAAAATAATCATCGATAAAAGTGCCTCTGCCTATCTGATCAGAACTAAAACACCCTGGTTATTGGATAGTCTCGACTGGACGGACGACCGTTTGGTACGAAAAGCAGTACTTTGGTTATGCGGACGTACAAAAAAACCGATTCTAAAGCTTACCGGAAAGGATTACAACGATAACGGATTGAGTGACCTTTTGGCAATTGTAGGTGCGCAGTACAAAATCAACATCAAAGTTTTCAATGACTTGCAACATACAATAACCGGTTGGCCAGGTGGCAAACCAGGTGTTGAGGATACTTTCAGGCCTGAGCGTGCAGAACCTGCAAAAAAACGAATCGTTATTTTCAGTCCCCATCCGGACGATGATGTAATCTCGATGGGTGGAACCCTGCTCCGATTAGTAGAACAGGGTCACGACGTTCACGTTGCCTATCAGGTTTCAGGGAATTTCGCGGTGTCGGACGAGTACGTAACCCGGTTCCTCGATTTTCACCACGAATATATTGGCTATTACGACTATAACAACGAAAAGGCGGAAAAGCAACAACAAAAGGTTCTCTCTTTTATCAAAAACAAAAAAGAGAACATGATTGATATTCCTGATCTAAATAAAGTGAAGAGTCTGATCAGGCGAATGGAGGCCCGGTCTGCTTTACGTTATTTCGGAATTCCTGATGCCAATATCCATTTTCTCGACCTCCCATTCTATGAAACGGGAATGCGGTTAAAATCGCCTGTCAGCGAAAAAGATGTGAATATCATTATTGATCTTCTTGAAAAAATAAAACCTCACCAGATATTTGCCGCCGGTGACCTGTCAGATCCGCACGGTACACACCGTGTCTGTCTCGATGCCATTTTGATTGCACTCGAACATGTGAAGATGGAAGATTGGATGACAAACTGTTGGGTTTGGTTATACCGTGGTGCATGGGCAGAATGGGAAGCCGACGAAATTGAGATGTCGGTCCCGATTAGTCCGATCGAACTTTCCAGAAAACGGGAGGCAATCCTCAGACATCAATCGCAAAAAGAGGGCGCGATGTTTATGGGTGAAGATGAACGTGAATTTTGGGAAAGGGCAGAACAGCGCAATCGGAGTACCGCTAAATTATACGATGAATTAGGAATGGCCGAGTATGAAGCTATGGAAGCTTTTGTGAAGTATTATCCATGATCTGTCAGCTAAAAAGTTTAGCTTAAAATTGATAAGACCGATTTTCTGAAATCTGGTATTATCTGATTATATTCGCGGGCTCTCCTCCTTGAAGAAAGGTACAGAGCTTGCGAATTTTAATTTTAAACCAATCGTATAATTTTTCTCGTGGTTATTAAGAAAGGCTATTTATTTATTCTATTGCTGCTTATACCAATTTTTATTGCAACAAACTGTCTGGCTGACAATCCTCCTGCAAAAGAGTTTCGCGGAGTTTGGATTGCCACCGTAAATAATATCGATTGGCCATCAGCACCCGGTTTACCCGTGGCGGTTCAGAAACGGGAGCTGACTGAATTAATTGAGCGCATCGAACGGCTTAATTTGAACGTGGTGATCTTTCAGGTAAGACCTGCATCTGATGCATTTTACGCATCAGAAATTGAACCCTGGTCACACTTTCTGACAGGCAAACAAGGATTGGCCCCCGCCTCTTTTTTCGATCCGCTTGCCTTTGCCATTGAACTTTGCCATTCGAAAGGGATGGAATTACATGCCTGGTTCAATCCTTTCAGGGTACGAAACAACGGCTATTACGAACTCGCCCGGGGCAGTTTTGCTGCCCAAAATCCGCGCTACACCCATTTATTCGACAATAAGCTTTTCCTTGACCCGGGAATTCCACAGGTAAGAAATCATATCGTCAAAGTAATCATGGAGGTGGTTCGCAAATACGACATCGATGCCATTCATTTTGATGACTATTTTTATCCTTACCCAATAAGAGGAAGAAAATATCCCGATACAAAAACCTTTAGTACCTACGGAAAAAAATTTTATCCCAACAAACTAAGCGATTGGCGACGCGACAACATCAATAAATTTATTGCAGTACTTCACGATAGTATAAAAGCATATAAGCCAATAGTAAAGCTGGGTGTCAGCCCCTTTGGCGTATGGCGAAATAAAAGTGACGACCCCAATGGTTCACCGGGTGTGAAAGCCACTACCTCGTATGACGATTTATATGCTGATGTTTATAAATGGCTTGCCAACGACTGGATCGACTATGTCATCCCTCAATTATATTGGGAACAAGGAAATATTTTTGGAGATTTCACAGTATTGGCAAAATGGTGGAACGACCATTGCTTCGGCAAACCACTTTACCTTGGACAGGCGTTGTATAAATCAGCTGGATATTCGAAGGTATTCACAAATCCGACAGAGATCAGCGAACAAATCAGCATATTACGAAAATTCAAAAATGTGGGTGGCTTTGCACTTTACAGCGCCTCCCAATTGACTCAATTATCAGGTGTTGTACTTACCGAATTCAATAGTAATCTGTTGCGCACGAAAGTAGACACCCCGCATAATACAAGAGTTGCAGTTGTTGTAAAAAACGTTGCTCCTCCAATTCCACCAATGCCTGTCGCGGAAAAGACACTTATCGCGGATAAAACAACGATTGCAGAAATGGTCAATACGACCTATAATTCAATTATCAACACAGAAATACCTATTCCTGAACAATTTACCGTGATAAAAACCCGCAAGGGTCTTGAGATCTCGTGGGTAACAACACCATCAATCCACGACAAAGATTTAAAGTTTTCGGTGATGATCTTCGAACCGATATCAGGCGGCGGCTACCTGAATAAGGTATACAAAACAACCGAAGAAAAAAAAGTATTAATCCCGCGGAAATCAGATTTCAACCCATCTAAAGTGCTTTTCGGGATCGTTTCGACCAACGAAAATGGATATCAAAGTCCATTTCCAAAATTGTTTAGAATAAAAGGGAAAAAGATCGTTTTCAATTAAACAAGTATAAGGGATTAGTGTAACACTAAGCTTACCCTTACCCACAAAAACCGTTATAGAGCCCTTTCTTGCTCTTTTGAATTCGGCTAAAAAATTTTTAACTCCATTAGTATTTATTTGAAATATTTGTTTTACCTTGCATCACCTTGATACTTACTCGCTTTAATTAAAATTTATTTTATTGTTACGAAGTTTTAATTTTATTATTTCTTAATTTTTAAACTATGAAACAAATTGATTTTAATTTTTTAACCATGTGCGATCGTGTGACGGCTCTTATGCGTCGCGGCATGAATCTATGGAAAAATGAGCCCGAAATTGTTGAAGTTATAGCAGTGATTGCGGAGAAACGTGCTGATATTTCGACAAAGGGAGCAGCTGAGTCCGGATTATCGGGCAAGGGTTTCACAACTGCGAAAGATGACACACTCGAAAGCCTTGTAACTAAAACCTGCAAGCTGTGTAAAAAAATCAGTGGATACGCGAAGAAAAAAGGACTCCTGGAACTGATTCCACTTGTAGATGTTTCTGTTAGTTCTTTGGCGCTCGGGCCCGAAAAAAAAGTGATCAACCGGTGCAAAGGCATTTCCGAACTTGCGGTTAAACACTTCGAAAATCTTGGTTCGTTCAAAGTAACGAACGACGAAATTAAGGAGATCGACAACCTGATCGCCGGGTATCAGAACCATATCGACAACCGAAGCAATACCAATATCTCCAAATCCTCCTTCGGTGAAGATATATCAAATAATATCAG
>Ga0209100_1002476_pt1 | contig 11405 bp, 6 predicted proteins | sample lystaG_FD_185480 | JGI IMG/M metagenome (GOLD analysis project Ga0209100, IMG submission 185480) | Glacier valley bacterial and archeal communities from Borup Fiord, Nunavut, Canada, to study Microbial Dark Matter (Phase II) -... | ecosystem: Environmental > Aquatic > Freshwater > Ice > Glacier ...
ATTGAATTTTATATTTACTTTTATGCCGAGAAAAAATCATCAATTTTAAAATTTTATATCGTGCCGGAAAAGGTGGAAAATAAAAGCCGACGAAAAGCCGACGAACTTTTTGATCTCATCAAAACTGCTGATCAAAAGGCTTTTGAGCTTTTGTTTTCGATCTATTTTGCACGTTTAAACGACTTCGCAAAACATGTTGTTAAGGATAATGCAATTTCGCAGGACAATGTTCAGGATGTTTTTGTGAAAGTGTGGGAAAATAAGGCAAAAATTGAAAGTATTCATTATGAGTCGTATTGATGGATTAAAGAATAAAGAAATCGCAGAGAAATTGGATATCAATATTAAAAATTTTTAACTTTAATGATTAGAATAAAAAATATTTTGCCTTTTTTAGCCGCGATCCCCCAGTTAGGTCTGGCTCAAAACAGTTTTTCACAAAAGCCAATTGTAAAACCCAATGTGGTGTTTATCTATGCTGATGACATTGGCTACGGCGATTTAAGTTGCAACGGAGCAAGAACGATTAAGACACCCAATGTTGATATGCTTGCAAGTCAGGGTGTGCGCTTTACCAATATGCACAGTTCTGCAGCAACTTGTACTCCATCGAGGTATGCCCTTCTTACAGGCGAATATGCCTGGCGTCGGGAAGGAACTGGAATTGCAACAGGTGATGCCGGGTCAATCATCAGGCCTGAAAGATTCACACTGGCCGATGTGTTTAAAAATGCCGGTTACCAGACAGGTGTAGTCGGAAAATGGCATTTAGGATTGGGTGATAAAACCGGAACACAGAACTGGAATGGCCATATCACACCGGGACCATCGGATATTGGGTTTGATTATTCCTTTATTCTTGCTGCAACGGGCGATCGGGTCCCTTGTGTGTTTGTTGAAAATGAACGGGTAATTAATCTCGATCCCAAAGATCCAATTTCTGTAAGCTACGAAAAGAATTTTGAAGGTGAGCCTACAGGTAAGTTGAATCCTGAGCTACTCAAAATGCACCCGAGTCATGGTCACGATATGTCGATTGTGAACGGAATCTCACGGATTGGATTTATGAAAGGTGGTAAATCAGCACTTTGGATAGATGAAGAAATTGCAGATGTAATCACAGGAAAGGCGCTTGCATTTATTGAAAAAAGTAAGGATGAGCCATTCTTTCTATATTTTGCTACACAGGATGCACATGTACCACGTGTTCCAAATCCACGGTTCGTCGGAAAGAGTGGAATGGGACCTCGCGGCGATACGCTCGTTGAATTTGACTGGTCGGTTGGAGAAGTAATTAAAACGATTAAACGACTGGGACTTGAGAAAAATACCATCATTATCTTGTCGAGCGACAATGGTCCGGTGGTTGATGACGGCTATAAAGATCAGGCAGTTGAATTGTTGGGCAATCATAAACCTGCAGGCGAATACAGGGGAGGGAAGTACAGCAGTTTCGAAGGTAGTACAAGGGTTCCCGGAATCGTAAGCTGGCCAGGAACGGTAAAACCGGGTGTGTCGGATCAACTCCTTTGTCAAATTGATATGTTAGCTTCATTTGCTGAAATGCTGAAAGTTAAACTGCCATCCGGCACCGCACCCGATAGTGAAAATCACCTGAACGCATGGCTGAATATAGGTGGCAAAGGGCGTGATTATTTAGTACTGCAAAATGTAAACAACAACCTATCGATTGAAAATGGAACCTGGAAATTTATAGCTCCAGGAAAAGGAGCTGCATATAATCCGCTAACGAATACTGAAACGGGAAATCTTAACCAGAATCAATTGTATGATTTGGCACGGGATAGAGGAGAAAAGGTAAATATTGCCACAAAAAATCCAAAGATCGTTGAAAAACTTCGGGCAAAACTGGAACAGGTTAAAGCTGCTAAGTAGTTTTGCAATTCTTTCAAAACAATGTTGCACCGCTGTCCTCGAATACACCTGCGAAAATTAATATTCGTTTAAATGAATAAATCGATTGCTTTAATTCCGTACTTAATTGCAGCAGCTTTTCCCGGTCATTCGGCTACGAAAACTTCGATTCTCAACGAACCATCCCGCCCCAACATCCTGTTTTGTATTGCCGACGATCAGTCATTTCCGCATACCGGGGCTTACGGATGTAAATGGGTGAAGACGCCTGTCTTCGATCAGGTTGCCCGGCAAGGTGTTTTGTTTACCAACGCGTTTACGCCAAATGCGAAATGCGCCCCCTCACGTTCATGTATTCTGACTGGAAGAAATACCTGGCAACTTGAAGCCGCTGCCAATCATGTACCGTTCTTTCCTGCGAAATTTAAGACCTATGCCGAAAGCCTCATCGAAAATGGTTACAAGGTTGGTTTTACAGCCAAAGGCTGGGCACCCGGAGATCCTGGAATAATTGATGGTAAAAAACTCGAATTACTGGGACCCGCATGGAGCGCTGTCAAAACAACACCTCCTGCAAAGTTCATATCCAATATTGATTATGCAGCCAATTTTGAAGCATTTCTGGAAGACAATCATGACGGAAAGCCTTTCTGTTTCTGGTTTGGAAGTACCGAACCTCATCGTCCTTACGAGTTTAAGGCAGGAGCTTTAAAAGGAGGTAAATCAACAGCTGAGATTGAAAAAGTTTTTGGGTTCTGGCCCGACAACGATACAGTCAGGAACGATCTGCTCGACTATGCCTACGAAATTGAATACTTTGATTTACACATCGGGAAAATGCTCAAGATTTTGGAAGAGAAAGGGCTGCTCGAAAATACAATCGTCATAATTACAGCCGATAACGGAATGCCTTTCCCCCGCGTAAAAGGAAATGCTTTTATGCTATCCAATCACCTGCCACTGGCGATCATGTGGCCCAAAGGCATCCGGAATCCCGGTCGGACGATTGACGATTTTGTCAGTTTTACCGATTTTGCCCCGACTTTTCTGGATGTAGCAGGTATAAAACCGGATAAAAGCGGAATGCAGGAAATGGAAGGAAAAAGCCTTATCCCTCTATTTTCAGGAACACAAAAAGGAAAATTCCGCGACAACATGGTTATTGGCAAAGAGCGTACCGATTTGGGAAGACCCGATGATCAGGGTTACCCGATATGGGGGATTGTAACCGGCGAATTTCTTTACCTCCGGAATTACCATCCCGAAAGATTGTTCGCCGGAAATCCGGAAACCGGCTACATGGATTGTGATGGCTCACCAACTAAATCATTTATCCTGAATGACAGGCGAATGAAAGGGAAAAGTAAATATTGGGACCTAAGCTTCGGTAAATTCGCAGGTGAAGAGTTATACCAGGTATCCAATAACCAGGAATGTTTGGAGAATCTGGCTCAAAAGCCGGAATATGCAGCCGTTAAAAATAAGCTGATCAAACAAATGACGAAGAAACTTAAAAAGGATGGAGATCCGCGAATGTTTGGCAAGGGCGATATTTTCGATACATATCCATACTCTGAAGATACCCGGAATTTTTACAACCGATTTATGTCGGGCGAAAAGCTAAAGGCTGGATGGATAGAAGATTCAGATTACGATCCAGTTAAATGAAATTATAGTAAACCATATTTATAAACACATTATGGATCAGTTAAAAAAAATTCTGTTATTCCCTTTCCTTTTCGGAGGGGTTATAGCTGCCCAAAACAAACCAAACATTGTGTACATTTTGGCTGACGACCTTGGGTATGGCGATTTAAGTTGCTATGGTCAAAAACGATTTCAGACACCAAATATTGACCGAATGGCACGTGAAGGGATGATTTTTACCCAACATTATGCAGGATGTACTGTCTGCGCTCCTTCACGTTCTTCGCTTATGACAGGACAAACAACCGGGCACACACCGATTCGTGGCAACAAAGAATGGAAACCCGAAGGGCAATGGCCAATACCAGCCGAAACTTTTACCATTGCGGAAATGCTGAAAGAAGCCGGTTTTGTAACCGGAGGTTTCGGCAAATGGGGTTTGGGTTATCCCGGTTCCGAAGGGGATGCTAACAGGCAGGGATTCGATGAATTTTATGGCTATAACTGTCAGCGTATGGCTCATAACTACTATCCGTCTCATTTATGGGACAATCAGAAGAAAGTGGTTCTTGAGGGGAATCGCGGGGATAAATTCGAAGAATACGCGCCGGAACTGATTCATCAACGAGCCTTGCAGTTTATTGAAAAGAATATGGACAAACCTTTCTTCGTGTTTTACCCGACGACAATTCCTCATGCCGAATTACTTTTACCACAAAAGAATCTAAAAGAGTTTCAGGGTAAATTGTTACCCGAAAAAAGCTTTAAAGGGGCAAAACCCGGAGATGAAGGGTTCAGGGATGGAGCCTACGGAACGCAGGCTGAAAGTCATGCAGCATTTGCAGCAATGGTTACCTTGCTTGATAAACAGGTTGGCGAGGTTTTAGACAAATTGAAAGAACTTGGTCTGGAAGATAGAACGATTGTCATTTTTAGCTCCGATAACGGGCCTCACCAGGAAGGCGGCGCAGATCCTGACTATTTTGACAGCAACGGTACTCTAAAAGGTTACAAACGTGATTTATATGAAGGCGGAATCCGCGAGCCGATGATTGCCAGGTGGCCTGGGAAAATTCAGGCCGGCTCTAAATCAGATCTCATTTCTGCATTTTGGGATGTGATGCCAACCATTGCAGAACTGACAGGTATTAAAATTCCTGAAAAAATCGATGGCATTTCTTTTCTCCCGACCCTGTTGGGAAAGGAAGGTCAAAAACAACATGACTATCTGTACTGGGAGTTTCATGAACTCGGAGGTCGTAAAGCCCTCAGAAAAGGCGACTGGAAACTTATAAAATACAACATCCAAAAACCGGAACATGCCAAAGTTGAATTATACAATCTTTCAACCGACATTGGAGAACAAAATAACATAGCGGATTCAAATCCAAAACTTGTGAGTGAATTAAGTACCCTGATGGATTCTGCACGTACAGAATCGGATGTTTTCAAATTTGAATCGCCGACAATCATCAAATAGGTGCAGTCTATAGAGTTATCTGGTCAGATGAAATGTCATATAAAGAATAACCAATTTACGTTTATTCGCGTCTTTGCACGATTTTGTCATTAATCTCACCTCGACATTCAATCCCGTACCGAAAATTCGGGAATAGGAAATGCAGAAATATCCATCAAATAAAAAAATAGATCTAAAAATGAGCCACAAAATATTAAACCTTATTGCCGGCGTAATGCTTACACCTGCAATGATATTTGCCTCAAAAGGTGAAAAGCCAAATATTATCGTTTTTCTGGTTGATGATTTTGGATGGAAAGATTTGAGTTGTTACGGCAGTAAATATTTTGAAACACCGGCAATCGATAGGTTGGCCGCTGAAGGAGTTAGGTTCACCAATGCCTACAGCGCTTGTACGGTTTGTTCTCCCAGCAGGGCTGCACTCATGACGGGTAAATATCCCGCACGTCTACATCTTACCGATTGGATTCCGGGACATCAAAGACCCAATGCAAAGCTCAATATTCCAGATTGGACGATGTATCTTCCAACAGAAGAGCATACAATAGCCGAAATTTTGAAAGAAAACGGATACCAGACTGCAAGTATTGGCAAATGGCACTTGGGTGAAGATTCTGTGTATTGGCCTGAAAAACAGGGCTTTGATGTGAATGTGGGCGGCTATTTTAAAGGACAACCAAATAGTTATTTCAGTCCGTATAATAATCCAAGAATGAAAGATGGTCCCACAGGAGAATACATTACCGACCGGTTAACGGATGAATCGATTGGATTTATCCGTAAAAATCAGAATAACCCGTTCTTTTTATATCTGCCACACTATGCCGTTCATACGCCATTTCAGGCAAAAAAGGAGTTGATTGAAAAATACAAATCAAAAACAGATCCTGACAATAATAAACCTAATCCAATTTATGCAGCCATGGTTGAAAGCATGGATCAAAGCCTGGAGAAATTATTGGAGGAACTTACAAGACTGAAAATCACTTCTAAAACGTATATTTTTTTCCTGAGCGATAATGGTGGATTGTGTCCTCAGGCAACTACTAATTATCCGTTACGTGAAGGGAAGGGAACACCTTATGAAGGTGGAGTCCGAACTCCTCTGATCATTAGCGGTCCGAAGATTCCTAAAGGTAAAGTTTTAGATGAGCCGGCAATTACGATGGATGTATTCGCTACGATACTTGAACTTCTCAATATCCAGCAACCAGAAAGCAAGATAGATGGAATAAGTTTAATTCCCGCAATAAAAGGAATAAAGGATAAGACAGAACGGCCGCTGTTTTGGCATTATCCGCATTACCATACGCAAGGTGCCACACCATACAGTGCTGTTCGACTGAACAATTGGAAGTTCTATTATTTCTATGAAGACGGGCATCGTGAATTATATGATTTGGATACTGATTTGTCTGAAAAAACTGATATCTCAATTCGATATCCCCAAAAGTCGATTGAGTTAAATGATCTTTTAAAGAACTGGCTGAAAGAAACAGACGCACAATTGCCAATACCAAATGCCAAATATCACCCGTAAAAAGTAGGTCAGGTTAAAAACAAACGCATCAGAATATCTGGATATTTCAGTTACTTTTACAGTTAATTCCGTAGGATTATCAACAAACTGACTAAAATTACAAATTGGACCTGACAAGTAAAGAAATACTGCAAAAGATAATTTCAGGTGATGAACCTTCATTTGAAAAAATTTACCGCTATTATTACCCACGGTTAAATTATTTTGCCATGCAGTATCTGTTTGATTCTGAGGCCTCCAGAAATATTGTTCAGGATGTTTTTACTGAATTGTGGGATAAAAGACAATCGTTACAAATCGATACAAACTTGCATGCCTGGCTTTTTACAGTTACAAAGAACATGTCGTTGAAAATAATTAGCCACTTGAAGTCCCGGTATAATTATGGCAACTATATCAAAAATAGGGAATTAGACATTAATTACAATTCACTGGATGCCTTCGACACCAACACCATTATTTTTGAAGAACTACAAATTCAAATTAAGGTAGCATTGGAGAAATTATCGCCTGCATGCCGCAGGGTTTTCGAAATGAGCCGCTTTGAAGATAAAAAAAACCGGGAAATAGCGGAGGAACTGAATCTAAGTATAAAAACTATTGAAGCTCAGATCTCGAAAGCTCTACGATCTTTAAAGACTGATCTTAAAGATTATCTGCCATTATTTTATATCCTGTTTCTCTTCCGGAATTAAAAAAGAAATAAAAGTATCTTTTTAAGTAAGGGTAAACGGGTTTGATTAGGTTATATATTCAAATCACATTTATCAATGAACGAAGCAAGGCTTATAGAATACATTAAAGGAGAAATAACTTCAGACATTGAAACTGTCGAAATTCTGGATTGGATAGAATCTTCTTCAGAAAATCAAAAACAGTATAATCAATTGAAAAACTTATGGGTTGTTACCGGACTTGATCATCCTGATCAGGTTACAATTCCCGGCTTTTCTTTCCCTGAAACCCAAAAGATATCGATTCAGAATAATCGATTCATTACATTTCTGAAATACGCGGCTGTTTTTATTCTGGCGTTTACATTGGGCTCTCTAAGTCTCTACTACATTAACAGAAACGAACGCATTGAATTATCTTCATTATACAATACAATAGATGTTCCATATGGTGAAAGATCGCAAATCACGTTATATGATGGCACAAAAGTATGGCTAAATTCAGGAACCAAATTCAGGTATCCGGTCGCATTTAGCAAAGAAACAAGAGATGTATTTATCGAAGGCGAAGCCTATTTCGATGTTGCCAAAGATGCTAAACATCCTTTTGTGGTAAGTGCAGGCCAGCTAAAAATACAGGTTCTGGGCACTCGATTTAATGTATGTGCTTATGCCAATGATGAAGAGTGCATAACTACACTGGATGAAGGTTCTGTAAACGCGATCAATACCACAAACAGCAAAAATGTGATATTGAAACCGGGGGAGCAGGTCATTCTTAATCGTGAAACAAATGGATTAAAGCGCCTGCAAGTGAATTCTCAGCTCTATACTTCCTGGAAAGAAAACCTGTTGAAGTACGAAAATGCACCTTTTGACGAAGTCATCAAAAAAATGGAAAGATGGTATGATGTGAAAATTGTTGTTGATAAGGCGATCGATACCAAGGAGCGATATACGATGACCATAAAGACAGAAAGCCTCAGGGAAATGCTCCAATTGGTTTCAAAAACAACTAAACTGAAATATGAAATAAAAGAAAATACTGTTTTGATAAAAAAACCATGACAAAAAAAGGAAAAGTGTTTCAGCACTTTTCCTTAAATTTCATGTTGAAGCATGAAACATGGATAAAATATCCCACGTCAATGGGATTTGTTTAACCCTAATAATTACAAAAGTATGCAAAAAAAATGGTTTAATGATGAGGGGCTTAATCGCACCCTTTTTAAATGGTTACGTGTTATGAAACTAACTGTGTTTTTTCTTTTGGCAGCACTTACGCACTTAAGCGCCAGTGTGTACGCTCAACAAACTAAACTAAGCATTTCCCTGAAAGATGCCACGGTCAGGGATGTACTAAAAACTATTGAGAGCCAAAGCGAGTTTTTCTTTCTTTACAAGAATGAAAATATTGATGTGAACAGGACTGTAAATGTTGACGTTAAAGGAAAGTCGGTTGAATATTTATTGGACCAAATATTTAAAGGAACCACAGTTACATACGAAGTGGTCAACCGGCAGATTGTCTTGACAGACAAGGGACAGGGGAATTCTTTGACCCAAAGTCAGCCGCAACAAAAATTAATTAAGGGAAAAGTAACTGATTCAAGTGGAGCATCACTCCCGGGTGTTTCCGTTGTGGTTAAAGGGACTACAACAGGCGTAGTTACTGATAACAGCGGTAATTACTCACTTACCAATATTCCTGAAAATGCAGTCTTGCAGTTTTCGTTTGTGGGGATGAAGATGCAGGAAATTGCTGTTTCAAGAAAAACCACTATCAATGTAGCTTTGGCTGAAGATGCCATCGGTATTGAAGAAGTGGTTGCTGTGGGTTATGGAACTCAGCGGAGAGTAACTATGGCTGGATCAGTTGCCACAGTTGAAAACAAAAGTATTATTAATATTCCCGTAACAAATACAGCCAATACGCTGGCAGGCAAACTGCCTGGATTAATTGCCGTGCAGCGCGGCGGGCAACCCGGAGCAGATAAGTCGGAAATTAGCATCCGTGGGTTTGGAAATGCATTGATCATTGTTGATGGAGTTGAACAACCTTTTGATCAGATTGATCCAAATGAAATTGAATCGTTCTCTGTTTTAAAAGATGCCTCTGCTTCGATTTATGGAGCCAGAGCTGGAAACGGGGTAATCCTTGTTACAACCAAAAGAGGAAAAGCTGAAAAATCAAAAATTAATTTCAGCGCCAATTATGGGTTTCAAGCCCCCACAAGGTTTCCAAAACTTGCCGATGCTGTTCTTTATTCAAAATTACGCAATGAAGCATATCTTGGAGAACATCCCGGTGATATCGCTAATCAACCGTTTACAGCCGATGCGATTAGTAAATACCAAAGCGGAACCGATCCTAATTATCCCAATACGGATTGGTACAATGAGGCATTTAAGAAATGGTCTCCAATAGCTCAGTATAATCTCAATTCTTCAGGTGGAACCGATAAAATAAAGTATTTCCTTTCGATGGGATATATGGATCAGGGTGGTTTGGCCAAATCAGATGCATTTGAATTTAAACGTTATAACGTTCGTTCCAATATTGATGCGGTTATCGCAAATAACCTGACTATTTCGCTCGATTTGTCCGCACGAATTGAAGATCAGAGGGCGCCAGCCGGCAGATTAATTGATCTGATGATGGGTGTTTTTGATGCAAAGCCAACTTCTCCTGCCCGCTTCCCTGATCCAACAAAAGCTAGTAACAACCCTGTAACATTGTCAGATCCTTCCTTCAGCGGGAAAAATCGAAACTACAACAAAGTTTTTAATGGTATTATAACAGCAAAATACACGATCCCATATATCAAAGGTTTGTATGCAAAAGCAAGATTTAGTTATCTGACTAACGATCAGACAAATAAACTCTGGAAAACAGGTTTCCCAACCTACAATTACGATTACAGTACAAAAGTATATTCACAGGTATCACAGGCCGGAAAAAATACGTTAATCCAGGAATTATACCGGAACAACAACATTACCAGTCAGATATCATTGAATTATGAAAATACATTTGGAAAGAGTTCTGTAAAAGGATTGCTTTTGGCTGAATACATCGATATTAATTCAGACAACATGCGTGCCTATCGAGAGGGATTTCTGAGTACCCTTGTCGATCAGCTTTATGCTGGTTCGCTTGATGGGATGAGCAACAATGGCAGCGCTTATGAAGATGGACGTATATCTTATGTAGGTCGTTTGAATTATGAATACAATCAGAAATATCTACTGGAGGCTACATTTCGTTACGACGCTTCAGCACGTTTCCTTCCTGAAAAAAGATGGGGATTGTTTCCCGGATTTTTGGCCGGATGGCGAATTTCGGAAGAAGAATTTATGAAGTCGGCACGATTTGTTGACAATCTTAAATTGCGTTATTCTTATGGCGAGGCTGGTAACGACAACACTTCGCAATATGGTTTTTTAACTGGTTACAATTACAATGGAACTTATGCTTTGGGTGAAACACCTACTATGTATCAGGGCATCAATTCCAAAGGTTTGCCTAATCCGAACATTACATGGGAAAACACTACAACCAACAACATTGGACTCGATGCTTCTTTATGGCAAGGTAAACTTTCGGTTGAATTAGATGTCTTTAAACGAAAAGTTTCAGGCGTTATGGCGACCCGGCTTGGGTCACTCCCTTCAACATTTGGGGCAACATTACCTGATGAAAACATCAACAGTTATAACAACCGTGGATTCGAACTCAGGCTGGGCCATAAGAATAAAATTGGTGGGTTTAATTACTCTGTTGAGGGGAATGCATCGTGGACACGCGGGAAATGGATACATTTTGAAGAACCTGTTTTTGTTGATGAAGAAAGTCGTGCCCGTCTTCAGAAATCAGGACAATGGATGAACCGCTTTTTTGGTTATGAAGCAGTGGGATTTTTCAATTCGCAGGAAGATATTAACAACTGGACTGTTAATCAGGACTTAAATGAAGTGCCCAATAGTACCATCAAACCGGGTGATATTAAGTATCTTGATTATAATAAAGACGGCAAACTTGACGACAAGGACAAACATGCGATAGGTCGTGGATTTACGCCAGAAGTGATGTTTGGAATGAATTTAACTGCATCATTTAAAGGTTTTGATATGAGCATGCTGTGGCAAGGGGCTACCAACTTCAACACTTATTTCGAGAAGGAAGCAC
>Ga0209100_1002477_pt1 | contig 11404 bp, 13 predicted proteins | sample lystaG_FD_185480 | JGI IMG/M metagenome (GOLD analysis project Ga0209100, IMG submission 185480) | Glacier valley bacterial and archeal communities from Borup Fiord, Nunavut, Canada, to study Microbial Dark Matter (Phase II) -... | ecosystem: Environmental > Aquatic > Freshwater > Ice > Glacier ...
GCCAGAGCGCTGTTGGGGATACCGAAAGTGCTCAACGCGAGACTGGATGTTGAACAGGTCACCTACAAAAGCCAGAACGCAGCTCAATTCTTGCTTCAGTTTCAAAGCTTGTTCATCACTCAACAGCAAGTCAGGAAACGAGGGTTGAGGAATCGGTTCAGGACGGTTGTACTCTTCTCCCAGCATCCGATACACCACATCGTGATGCTGACTGGACAGGCTCCTGAGGTAGTAGCTCATCGGGTTGCCGGGATGGAGACTGGCGGTTGAGATCTCCAGGGTTTTCTGCCAGACTCCTAATCGAGCCGTTAGGTGGTAGCGATAGTCGGTGTAGTAGTTCTCATCGTTGTACGCCCCATCGTCGCGAAGCGTTTCGTAAGTCAAAATTTCCAGAGGAACGGGCAGGGTTCTCAAGAGCCAGTTTGTGGAGTCAACCTCCAAGGTGAGGGAACGCAGCGACATCATTCCATAGACCCGGCGCTCTTCTAGCATGATCAGTAGGGCTTGCCCAAAGGAATCAGTGGGCAACAAACAACGGGCATCGGCTGAAATCACTGATCGCAGGGGTTCAAGGGCGAATGCTTGGGCATCGAGTAAGGCTTGCTCTTGCTGCTGCAAGGCTTCTAGTTGCTGACTGATCTGCTGCTGGAGTTGCCCAAGGGCAGGAGTCACTTGCTCACGTTGCTGCTGAAGCAGGAGTTGATAAGCTGCAAGTTGGGTGTTCAAGGGAGTCATAGGTTTAGCATGAATTGAGTGATTTAATAGTACGTTAGTATTATTTCTTCTTGCCCTTTTATCGGGGCATCCCCTACGTCTCTGATTCCGGCGATGGCTTCTGCCTCACGGGTTCAAAGCCGAATTCCGTCGCGGCTTCTGGGCACAAGGTTTGGTAGTAGCCATTCGGGTCGCGACACATCTCCCCTGGCTTCCCGGTGCGCTCACAGGTTTGGCGAGACTGCACTCTGGCTTGTTCAATCATTTGCTGGATTGCTGGGACAAGAGGGCAGACATAAAAACGCAGCTCTCCAAACTTTTGTTTGACTTGCACCGCGATCAACTCAGCAGCTTCTGGATGCTGTTGGCAGTACGCCTCGATTTGCTGGGACAAGGTGTAGAGCAACCGGAACCAGCCATCGCCGCACTCAAAACCGTAGGTCATCGAGCGATGCGGGTCGGACGAGTACCAGCCTCGATACAAACGCGGGAACTGCCCGACAAGCGTGAGGGTATATCTGCGGTTCATCAGTTCTCCTGGGGCTGCAAGTCCGCGCCCTTTACATTTCCCCCCGCTCAATCCCACCAAAACCAGACGACAGGTTGGGGGTCGTGAAAGCGGCTCATCAACCGCCCAGCTTGCTCTCGGTTGTAGACCTGCCCAGTTTCACCGCCCCACTCTTCACCGAGGGCGATTAAGGGGGCAACACACTCATCGCTACGGGCTAAGACGTACAGCGTGTCTAGGTTCCAGTGGTCTTCAAGATCCCGCAACGGTAGTAGAATCCCTTGGGGCAGCTCGTGATCCAAGTCGGGTGAGATGGGCAGTCCCATCAGGAAGGTGCGCCACAGATGACGGTGAGCGGTTAGATCTGCAAGCACCTGCTGAGGATTAAAGCGACTGACTCCCGCGTTGAGCAAAATAGCAGCAGCAAGTTCTTGAGCGGAACATTCACCAATGGGTTTTGCGGGGTTGAACATCATTGTGTGGTTATGAAAATACTAGTTTTACCACGGACTATCTTCGGGGAAGGTTCACAAGAGCCAACGGTAGAATGCGGCTTTAAGCCCTCTTTTTTTCCTAATTACCTAACGTTTTTTGCTGCCTTCCTAACTGTCTTTTAACTGGGTAGGGGTATGGGCAACGATTTGTGTAGAAAAGAACCATCTACCTTGAAGCGGTATAAATCCTTATCAGAATTACGATTGAATTCAAGCAATCATTGATTAGAAATGAGCGATGAGATACCTGCGTTTCAGTCCCTAAATCTCACAACTTCATAACTATTTTTTTCAATTCCATAACGCTGACCTTGCCATGAAAACATAAATCAAACCTCAATCTCAAAGCAACGCAGCCTAAGTTCCCTACCGTTCTAGAGATGGAATAAAACGAAAGCTGGAATAAGTGAAATGAGAACTTTTTAATCGCCGATAGCGATACAAACGAGTAACTTTTAGAGCGCTCAGGTTGCCGAAATTGACCGTACTCTAAAAAAAAGACATGACAAAACGAGAGGAACATAGTGCTACTTCCTTGTGACGAGAAAATGAGTGGTTTAATGAGGGAGTTCTGCGTCCTTCTAGAACGCTCTAATCAAAAGATCGTTGCCTTCTAATGCCTTCGATGTCTTATCCGATAGTTCTAGAAAGGCTTCAATTGAGTTGGGAACAAAGCGCTAAAGACTCAGCCGAGCTTCAAGCTACTCGTCTCTCCCCCCTGCCTAGCTGGGCTAGCAGGTGTCGATACGACTCAGATACAGCAACGCTTGTACAAATTGAAGAGACGTGAGTGAGGCCGTTAGAAATGCCTGAAAAGGTAGACTCTCAAACTGAATTGAGGGATGACTTGAGGTGTTTTGTGCTGTTTGTAGAGTGCTCATCAGTTGAGTAGGGAGAGGGTAAAGTATGGAGAATACAAGACGAACTATTAGGGAACTATTCGAGAACATAACTCATGGCAAGCCTTACTCACCTTTCTCTAAGGTAAGCGACAAAAAAGATTTGCATAAAAGTGCTGATTCGTGTCAGCCAGTATTCTTTCAGCTTTGCTAAGAATACTTGTCTAAGCCACTAAAGCTTGGATTACCGTTTCAAGATTCCTTTGATCAACGTTGTACTTTGCCCAGTTCTAGAAAATAACTTGTTTGTTCCCTGGCTCCGAACAGTCCGCTTAGCTTTGTCAGCTACCCATCCGGGTCAAAAGCTATTGCTTGTTAATTTTTACTTATCCATAAGCGAAATACTACTATGACATTGGGAAAATTATTGCATAAGAAAACAAAAAATAAAAGGTGAAAATCAAGTTTTCTTTAGTTTTTTCAACGATCAAACAGATAAGGATTACGAAAAAAAACAATCCTGATTTTTACTCAAAAACCTCTGATTTTTGCTCAAAAAAACTCTGATTTTTACTCAAAAACCTCTGATTTTTGCTCAAAAAAACTCTGATTTTTACTCAAAAAAACTCTGATTTTTACTCAAAAAACCTCTGATTTTTGCTCAAAAAAACTCTGATTTTTACTCAAAAAACTCTGATTTTTACTCAAAAAAACTCTGCTTTTTGCTCAAAAAACTCCTATTTCGGGTATGACAACGATTCGATAAACTCTGATTTTTGTTCAAAAAACTCCTATTTCGGGTATGACAACGATTCGATACGTTGGCGAATCAATGAGAGAAAAATCAAGCACTGGAATTAGCCGAACCACTTTTTGTGGGTACCAACCGCACAAAGTAGGATTGCCGTGCCTTCGCCAAAGGGACTCCCTCTAACCAATTAACGGCTCGTACTACATTCATTGCAGCAGCTGTCACAATATGCTGTAAGTGCGTTTTCGCCAGTCCAACCTATCGACAATGACGCACCTGGAATCCTCGTACCGCTTGAGAAATTGTTCCTTCAATCTCATCAAGGGTAGATTCCCCGCCCCTTGGGGCGTAAGAAGTGCTAAAAAATGGCTGTTTCATACTCCGTCCGCTTGCGGCGGAGTTGTTGATTGGCTGCTCGAATTGCAATCTGCTGTTTGAAGGTTTCGGTTGTTTGCCGTTCTCTTGCCCGTTGCAATGCCGCATATTCCTCTGGCAATTTTAAGCTCAACTCACGCGGTGCTCGTTTAGAGTGAGTAGACTGAGAACGAACGGGACAAGCGGAGCAGTCACGCGAACTAAAACTGACAGGGATGATAGGATTTCCATAATTATCCCGTCCATCCTTCTAGCCTTGGCTGCGGTTTCCACGAGGACATGTCGCGGACTCGCCTGCTGTACAAAGGCGGGATGCAAATAAGTCATTACATAAGGTTTTGTGGTTGACATGACTCGGCTGGAACTTCTTGTCAGGGTTGCTTAAAAGCGCCTTGCGATTCCCACAGGAAGGGTCAAGGCAAAGGGGAAGGGGGTCTAGAGTCGGGTCAGTTTGTTCCGCTTCATCCCTCCCAGACGAGCGATCGCCAATCTGCTGGAATTACCCCCGCCCGCAGTGCCCCACTGATCATGCCTCGATGGGCTGGACTCGCCCTCAGCACATGACAACGGCGGCACAATACCCGCAGATTCTCATCCCTATGACTGCCCCCTCGCGACACCTCCACAATGTGGTCGATGTGCGCCACCTCGATCGCTACCGAGTACAGCGGTTCCTCTCGACAGTAGGGACCCTGACACCGACCCCGATCGCGCACCCAAATCCGCTCTCGCGTTTCCTGCCACAGTTCCCTGGGTGGTCGTCGAAGTCGTCTCATCTCCCCTCTGTCTCCCCTTCCATGCCGTGCCGTGTCCGCGCCTGACCACACCTTGTCACACCGACCCTAACCACACCAACCCTTGCCTTGCCGTGTAAACTTCTACAGTTGCTTCACCTCAAACGTCAACACCTCAAACCGCCCATAGCCGATTGCTCGTCCATCTCCCAACCCCACCAGCTTCCCGGCATCGATCGCCACCGCCTCTAGCTCGTTGCGCGAGACGATCGTTTTGTCCCAGTGCAGCAGAAACTGACAGTTCCAGCCACTGGAGGCGGCGACGCGGTAGCGCACGTTCTTCGCGCCCTTTTTGCTCATCCCACCCGTGATGCTCATGAATACATAGACCAACTCATCTGCTTCCTCGGAATAGAACAGCGGCGTTTCGGGTAGATAGCGATCCACCAGAATTCGCCGTTCCGATAAGGTCAAGGTGGACGCGATCGCGCTGGTCAGATTGCCGCGATTGCGTTTGGTGAAGCGTCCGGCATCGCGCAAGCAGCCAAAGAGATAGCTGGGCAGCAGATAAAGCTGACGGGTCTCTGGAATGGTTAAGACACTGCGCTGCCATTCGGTGGGGTCATTCCCGGCGGTGCCGCTGCGTTCCTGGCGTTGCCCAAACTCAGGCGAGGGATGCAGGTGATTGAACAGCAGGGGACGGGTGCCCTGGATGGAGACGGTCGCTTGGAGAAGATTGCCCATAAGCGGTAGAACGCGAGAGGAGCGTGACGTGTGGTGTGTCTTCTCATTAAAAAGGCTGGCTCCTCGACCCGTCTAGCAAACCCTGTCAGGCTGACAACGGGAAAAGCTGCCTTACAGAGAGGTGCGATCGTCTGCCCTGCTTCAGGGTCTGTCTAAGCGGCACCAGCGCTGAATCACACTGGGCTGGAGACGGTCACTGTTCGACCACAGTAGATGAATCTCTGCCAATCGACGACAGAACCGTTCAGCAGGCTCACGCCGACTTTCCCCTGATGAAAACCAATGCTCGATCGTGCTGCGTGATGCTCCTGTGAGGGCGGCTAACTCACGGTAGGAGACTTCCCAAAGTTGGGTGAACACCAAGGGTGGCAAAGGAGGTGGACAATTCTCGTAGAGGCGGAACAGCTCCCACTGCCGCTGGGAGGGACGGGTCACGGGGAAGCCTCCAAGCGATCTCCTGCGGTTGGGTTAGGAGTGACTAACTCCAAGTCGTCCTCAAAGCCCCAATCGCTAGTAATCCCATCTATATAGGAGGGGCTGGAGGTGTCCAGCGCGATCGCATAGTGATAGCCAAGCGCCCTGATGCTTCCCTCACTGCCAAAAACAATGCCCACTACACGTCCATAGTCACCAGTGGGAACACAAGCCCACTTTACCGCTTGCCCTAATTGAAATTTTGGTATTGGCAGCGGCTTAGGTATTTGCTCTGAAAGAACTACAGGGGGGCTTGATAGCTGCTTCTCCATGATCTTTGCCTTGGATATAGAGAGATATTCAAAACTTTCTCAGCGAAAGCGGTGATCATAAATTAGCATAAGCTTATGACAAAAAACATAAAATACCATAAATGCTCTGATCTATCTGATCAAACACTAAACTGTATGGCAGACAAGATCGAGGAAGAAGAGTTGGTCAAGCGGATAACGGTCACCTTAGACGACGAAACGCACCACATCTTGCAAAAGTGGGCAGACGACGAAGCCAGATCTGTCCCGAATCTGCTTGCCTGGTTAGCTTTAAAGGCTGCCAAGGAGCATGACCAGGGAAAGCACAGGGATGGCAAATAAGTGAATGCTCAAAAAGGAGATGAAGCAATGAGTTCTCTTAAGTGACCACTTGAAAATTGATCAGATCTGACCTTCTACTTTGACCCCTCTTGATACTAAACACTACGGATGGAGGTTTTGAGCTTAAAATAGGGTCGTGTTTGCTATCTGTTGGGCAGTTCGCGCATACTATGTTTTGCGTTACACTACCTCATCCCGATTAAAAGGGTAAACGTTGTCTCGTAGGAGTAAAAGAAAATGCTGATTGTATCGAGGAGGTTGCCTAAAAACGTTTGAACCCCCAACTGTTAGTACCAGTCAGGGGTCGCACGAAGTATTCATATTTGAAGTCACCGATTTAGGAGCACACAGGGCGGAGAGCGAAGCCTAGGAAACTTTCTTCCGCTATGTGTTATTCGGTCTGTAGCTTGGATAACCCGACAAGGGAATCCATCTCCTACATGACGATTCTTCGCCATGCCAACAAATTCTAACATCTTGGGATCAAGTTGCAAGTCCCAGAAATAGTTTTGTATAGATTTTTTGCCTGAGCGACGACATCCTTGGTGACTTTCTGACCCGAAACACACGAAAGTATTCATCAGGAGTCTGTCATGACCAATTTAGTGGGATACGTGCCTGAGCTAGGAGGTGCGGTATGATCGCACCCGCTTACAAACCTGTTCTGCCGCAATTTGAATTTGTCCGCGAGTGGGACGATCAATTTCTTGCCTTATTTCCCCATCGGGGAGACTACCTCTGGGCAGAACATCCAGAGCCGAAGAAAAGACCAGAGTGGAAGACTGAAAGCACTCACCTGCTCACAGATCGCATGATCCAAAAAGGTGAATACTTATACGGAGTGCGGTTTGGCAGCACGACGAAGTATCTGCTCATTGACATCGATATCCGCAGTGCCTACCACCCCAACAGAGATTTACTGGCGATCGCCCGCCTTGTCGAGGCACTTGAGCCATTAGGGTTGGTTGAGTACGTTGGGGTCTCTAGCTCTGACAGCGAGGGGTTGCACCTATATTTCCCGTTTGAAGAAGTCGTCCTGTCTTGGGCAATCGCCTTAGTCGCTAAGACCTTGCTAGAGAGTAAAGGCTTCAAACTGCGAGGGGGGCAGCTCGAAATCTTTCCCAATCCGAAGGGCTATTCTGACTTACCGATCAACTACAACGGGCATCGACTACCCGCTCAACAGGGGTCGTATCTTCTAAACAAAGACTGGGCACCCGTCTTTACGTCTCAGCACGCATTCGTTCTAAACTGGCAGTTTGCGGCACGAAGAAACCAGGTGTCTGCCCGTGAAGTGGAGCGCCTTGCCAAACTCGCACAGCGCAAAAACTACGGTAAGAAAATCAAAACGCGGGGTCGAAAGTATCTCAGTGATCTCAACAATGATATTGAGCCTGGATGGACAGGTTCAGGGCAAACCCAATTCCTGCTTGGAAAAATCGCAAATCGAGAACGGGTATTTCACCATGCACTATTTGGCGGTAGTCCTCTAGAAAGTCAAGCATTGGCAGACCGAATAGTTGAAGTGGCTCAAGCTCTCCCTGGCTATGCTGAGTTTTGTGGGCATCAACACGAGATTGGCAAGAAGGCAAAAGAGTGGGCGAGGTCAGCCGAGCAACGGTATTACCCGTATGGGTCTGATCAAAACCTGCTGGAGTCCCTGGAGAAACCACTAGAAGACAGAAAGCCAACCTGGAATGAGCAGCAATCCCAGGAAGCCCGCGATCGCATTAAACACGCGGTTGGTGATCTCTTAGAAAACTGCGCATTACCTGCACAAGCCACAGCTCGACGGAGAGCGCTTAGAGATTACGGAATCGGGAATGTCACCTTGGATAAATATCGCAGCCTATGGCATCCCAAAAGCCTAGAATCCTCTCTAGAAAAGGAATACCACCCTGTTGAGGTAGATTGTGATAATTCTGAGAGCCTAGAATCCTTGCTAGATATGCAATCCCACCCCAAACCCAACAATAAGCTTTATCACATTTCTGCTTCTGCACCCCCAGTGCAGGAAGCAGAAGAGATAACAATTCCAAGTGTTGGGGGGTGCGGGGGGTTTTCCACAGGGGAGTCGGGTGAAGCGGATTCACATCTTGATTTCGCTTCAGAAGATCAACAAGCCACAGATTCTAAAGCCCCTTTGAGTGGACCTGCGTTCGTTTGGCAGATTTTGAACCAACTTGCTGTGAAAAGGCAGCAATCCAAACGAGATCGAATGATCGAATCGTCAATCCCGGATGAACATTACTTTGATAAGAAAAATGAGCAGTTTGAACTGCTTGATACGTCTCCACTGTTGATTCCACCCGCTGATGGGCATTCAAGCTCCGATGATTTACCCAATGCCTCTGTTGTCCCAGAGCGTGAATTGGATCTCAATGTGGAAAAATTCTTAACGGCATCTAATTCCGAAGTTGAAGATGTCGGAGATCTGATTGCGGGAATTCAGATTCAGGTGCAAAAACTTGCTTGGTCACCCATTCAAACTAAAGCGTGGGTTGCAGAACATTTTGGAGGTAGAAGCCGGTGGCAACTAACTGGTGACGAATTAGTTTTGTTACTGCATCAACTACAAAGTGCGGCTCGGACTTCTTTTGATGGTGAGACAAGTTAGGTTGATCTGAAAACTACAGATGCTGAAGTTCTAGCAGTACAGCCGTGTAATCTTCGTTAGTCAATTTGCTGCTGGGTTTTGCCGTAACTTCCTGAATAAATACCTTAGTCTTCCCAGATTTCCACTTTAGCCGTTTGGCATGACGGGCGATCGCCTCGATCGCTAAATTGTGCGGGATAGAGTAGCTAACCATTGCTTCTCTGAGCAAGACTGGTTCTTCTATGAAATTCGTTAGGTCTGGGCGAAGGTACCAATCTGCCTGAGTTTTGTCAAAAGCTGGGGGTGGTGCAGTGAAGTAAATTGCGTCTAGTTCGTTCTCAACTTGCAGCCAACCAATGGTTCTTGCCAGGAACAACCACTCCTCTTCATCCGCGTTGAGCGATCTAGCTTGATTTAGTTGGAGGCTACCTAAAGGGTTATATACGCCAGCTCGCCAAGCCAAAGCCTGTTTTTCAGCATTGACTCGCCAGTCTTCTTCCAGAGAGGTTTGAATTTCCGGTTGCACATCACATTGGCGCATATCAGGAGTCTGAACCTTCTGTTCTGAAGACTTCTTAAAATTGCGGCGTTTTGATTGTGTGACACCAAATCCCCTTGACATTGGTTCTTCCCCAAAGTGCCGACTGTAAGGTAATGTTACTACTTGCTAATGATGATCTATTCTTTGTTTGCCCTTTTGCCTATCATGGCATACCGATCGCAAATGATAGCTTGTGACGGTCAACCTCGACTATTATTTCTTTGTGAGAACAGAGTGAGAAACCAAGGCGCGTGATTTTTCAATGGCTCAAACTCGGATTGCTGTAGCTGCCCGGAAGGGTGGTGTGGGAAAAACATCAATCGCCTGCGGACTTAGCTCTGTGATGGCGAGTCAAGGTAAGCGAGTATTAGTAATCGACCTAGATCCGCAGTCTAATGCTGCTTATGTATTGGGCACAAATCCGACTGCACCGGGAACTGCCGACCTGCTTTCTGGAGGGTCACCAAGGGCACTGGAGGCATCACCGGATCTGTATGTGTTGCCGGGTGGACCAGACTTAGCCGGACATACGATTCAGTCTTTAGACCCGGAAGATCTGGCAGATGCAGTGACATCGATGGACTATGACGTATTGATTTTTGATTGTCCGCCAGGGGTTGAATATCTGGAGCGATTAGGATTGGTAGCAGCGGACGTTGCCCTGATTTGCACCGATGCTCATCCTTTGGCAGTGATGGGCGCTGGGCGAGTCATCAATGAACTGAAGCTACGGCAACAGAAGGGAAGGCGTGGGGCAAAGCGATGGGCGCTGGCGCTCAGTCGGATCGATCTGCGCCGCTCGATGGATCAATCCCTGGATCAACAGTTGGCGACTGCCTATCCCGCGATCGACCGCTTCATTGTCCGCCAGGATTCTGCAATTTCCTGGGCTGGCGCGGAAAGGGTTCCCCTGATCAAATATGATCCAAACTGCAAGGGTGCAAAAGATTTACAGGCGATCGCAAACTGGGTGTTCAATGGCTAGACGACGGAATAGTGCAGATTTATTTGCGGAGGCGACTGCCACGGCGGACGCAATTCATGAACAAGACCAAGCAGCGGCTGCCAAGTCTGAGCAGGAGCGATCCCAAAAGACGAAACTGCCGCTGAGTCAGATTCGAGCGAGAGAAACCGATACCCGTCCTCTTGACCCTCAGCATGTGACGAATCTAGCCGAGTCGATCGCGGCTCTAGGGTTGATTGAACCTCTCGTTGTAGATGTGAAAGGTGTTTTGCTGGCGGGTGGGCATCGTTTAGCGGCACTTCACGCACTCCAGGAAACCAACCTAGAGATTTACGATCAGCAGTTTCCAGACGGGCAAATTCAAGTCCACATGCTGGGGTTTGACGCAGACCAGGAGCCGGAGCGCGCGCTTCAGGTTGAGCTGGCGGAGAACGAAAAGCGAGTAAACTACACCCGTGACCAGATCGAGCGACTGGCTGAACGATTGCGATCGCTCAACTATCGAGAAATTCGAGGTCGCCCTAAAGAAGGGGAAAAGGCATTAGGTCCTGCCCTAGCGGTAGCGATCGGGGTTTCGGCTCGTTATGTCCGCAAAGTGTTGAGTGAACAGAGGCAGGAAGGGCGAGATGAGAAAAATAGGAACTCAGTTCCTATTATCCAAAAGTTGAGGCTGCTGAAGAAAATTGAGGCAGCTTTGAATGAACTGAGCGAGTTGCCAGAATCAGAGCAGATTGGGCGATCAGAGAGGGCACTAATCAAGGCGCTGCCCGCGTTTCTAGCTAATGTGAAAGGGTCTGTCAAAGATATTGACTCTGCTGTTCATCAACAGAAGTAGGCTGGAAATAGTCAATTTATGCCAAAGCAAACTTCTCTTTTCCCAGATGACTACGACGACTTTTTCCGAAGCTTGAAGGGGTGCGACCTCTATTTGATATTATTAGAGGGCAACGGAAAAGCCGTATTGATTCAGTTTGTTCCAGAATTGATCCCAACGCGTTGAGGTCAAGACCAATGCTCTCAAACTCAGAATCGCGGCGGCTCCTTTCTCCTTCCAACGCATCCCAGAACCACATAAGC
>Ga0209100_1002479_pt1 | contig 11402 bp, 21 predicted proteins | sample lystaG_FD_185480 | JGI IMG/M metagenome (GOLD analysis project Ga0209100, IMG submission 185480) | Glacier valley bacterial and archeal communities from Borup Fiord, Nunavut, Canada, to study Microbial Dark Matter (Phase II) -... | ecosystem: Environmental > Aquatic > Freshwater > Ice > Glacier ...
GTGCTGACCACGACCGCAGGTGAGCTGGATTTGAAGATCCCGAAACTGCGCGCCGGCACGTTCTTCCCCGCCCTGTTGGAGCGGCGTCGGCGGATCGACCAAGCCTTATTCGCCGTTGTAATGGAAGCCTATTTGCATGGCGTCTCGACCCGGAAAGTCGACGACCTCGTCAAAGCGTTGGGTGCTGATACCGGGATCTCGAAATCGGAGGTCTCCCGCATTTGTGCTGGCCTGGACGCGGAGGTGGCGTAAGTTTCGTGACCGGTCCTTGTCGGCACTGGATTTCCCATATGTTTTTCTCGACGCGACCTGCTGCAAAGCGCGCGTGAACCATCGCATCGTCTCCCAAGCCATTGTTGTCGCCGTCGGAGTCGCCGCCGACGGTCGCCGGGAGGTCCTCGGTTTCGACGTCGGGGATACCGAGAACGAAGGGTTCTGGACGGCATTTCTTCGCTCGTTGAAAGTCCTTTGGCTCGACGGGGTGAAGTTGGTCATGTCCGACGCCCACTCCGGGCTCAAGAAAGCGATCGGCACCGTTTTCCAGGGCGCAAGTTGGCAACGCTGTCGAGTTCATTTCATGCGCAATGTGCTCTCCGTTGTCCCGAAAGGCTCCCAAGATATGGTCGCCTCGATCATCCGCACCGTCTTCGCCCGACCAGATCGTGAATACATCGAAAAACAGTTCACCGAGGTCACCACCATGCTCTCCAGATCACATCCGAAGGTCACCGCGATGCTCGATGACGCCAGGCCCGACCTCCTCGCCTTCGCCGGTTTCCCGCACCGACACTGGCGACAAATCTGGTCCACGAATCCGTTGGAACGGGTCAATAAAGAGATCAAACGCCGCACCGATGTCGTCGGCGTCTTTCCCAACCCCGCCGCGTTCCTGCGGCTTGCCGGCGCGGTTCTGGTCGAGCATCACGACGAGTGGGAAGCCGGCGACCGGCGCTACTTTTCCGAATCGTCCGTGCTCGAGCTGAAGACCATGAACACCCAGATCGAACCGGCCGAGGAGGTGAACATCCTGGCCGAACTCGTCTCCGCCCAAGCTCAGATAACTGACCCCACCCGGTAACGCGAAAGAACACCACTCACTGGGACGTCACCGATTCACGGAGAGCAATGGGCCTTCATTGCATCCATGGAGCCTAGCGAAGCGATCGTGGACGAAGCGAACGAGTCCGCCCATGTGCTCCAATCGTCCTCAGAAGCGGCCATAGCCATCGTCCTCCCGCTCGGCGTTGAGACCTTAGAAGCAGCCCTGCGCCTGTGCAGGTGCCCATCCAAGTCCGCATGGGCCCAGCCGGAGGATGCATTCGAGCCGCCCATTGTGAGCTACACCGAACTGCACGGTCGGGCGAGAAGCGACCGGGAGCGGAGGCCTCGCTCGCCCTGACAGCCACAGCACTGACTCACTGCATCGGTGACAATGTAATGTGGGGCGACGAAAAGTCGACTTCGAGTTGGAGTATCGATGTTCCGCAGAAGGTTCCCTCAAGCGAACGACCCAATGCCTCAGCGATCCGTGCCCTGCGGGTGAGTGCAGTGACTGACGCTGGTGGGCCATCTGCTCCCGCAACGATTCGAATACCGGCAACACCCTCAGATTGTGAGGACCTCGTCAGACCCGTGTGTCTTCGTGGCATCCGAGGAGCACGAGAGGCCTCACGCAAATCCGCGAGGTGGAGAGCCGAACAGCGCTGCCTATTCATTGGGTCGAAGCCGGAGGGTCGGAACGGAGCTTCCTTTTGAAAACTCCCTAAACGAGTGAACTAGCTATATGTCTTTTGGCGGCGGCGCCGATCAGGTTGGTAACCCGAAGAGAGACCCGCCGAGCCAGGCGAGCGACCCCCGACCGTCCATGCTTCGGGCGACGGTATCGCGTTTTGTCTGTGTTGAGGCCCCTGGATGATCTGCGGGGCTTGTAGGTTGTTCTCTTTAGGTTGCGATGACACTGGTGTCGGCTGGGAGCAGTACTTCGACAAACTTTCCACTAGCGGTCGAGGTGCGGGTGGTGATGGTGCTGCGTTGGGGTGTAAGTCCTTGCGCGGCCCAATCGGCTTGAATGATGCCTGCGGTGACGGCCTCGCGCACGCCCGTTTCGGTCACGTCGGAAATGCCGACCGCGTCGTCCTCTAGTTGGGCTAGCTTGAACTGGGTTTCATCGACTGTGAACTCGATATCGATCAGAACCCGTTGCCGGATCACCCTGCCGATCGAAGGAGAATGGGGACCTCGACTGGTTCGGCCACCAGACGCAGTCCGGTGGAGGCGTTCGCGGTGGCGGCGATGAGCTGCAGCCATTGGTCGTTGATGCGCGGTGCCCGGTTGCCGTTGAATCGGAAACGAAGTTCCGTCGAGGGGCTGATCCACAAAGTCTCCCGACCACTGCCAATGTCGGTTGATCTGTCGAAACAGAATGCGGCGCTTTTGCCCGCGCGCAGCATACTCAGCAGGACGATTTTCAGATGAGCGAGGGGGCGGTCGTCGATTTCGACCGCGTAACTGTTATTTCCGTAGTAGAGGAAACCCATTGAATACACACACCTTATGGTTGTGGGAAGCGGGGCGATAGTCCGCCCCGCTTCATTTGGTCATTGGTCAGACGTCTGCTTCTTCCAACCGTGGATTTTTACTGCGGCGCTGTTTTGGCGCCGACGCAGTGGGCGGAACAACGCAGTGTTGGCAGCGCGGGTCGCAGGGTCGCGTTCTGGTTCGATGATGCCGCTGAAGTGTGGGCGGTCGGTCACTGCTGCCAGAGCAAGTTCGAACGAACCGACGTACGCCCAGCTGATCGGCGCAGCTAGCCACAGCACCTCGTATCGGTCGTTGGCTAGACGTTCGATGTAGCCGAGGAGCCGAGCTGAATCGCCCTGATCGATGGGCGAAAGCGAGATACGCCAAGCGGTCCGGTTCAAGCGGATCACCTCGATCCCCGGGGTGCTGTGCGATAACGAACGTACCTCTTGAAGTGTCATCTGGTCCGTGCCTTCAGATCAGTGGCCTGCGACTCGCCGGTCGTTCGGGGGAGGCGGGCGAACGCGCGGGACTTGGTCGGGAACCCGGTCCGCAGGAACTCGTTGCTGAGTTCCGTCACTTCGAGCCCGTTGGTTTTGGGGCGGTGAATGTGCAGAACCGACCGTGAGCGCGGGCGAGGCGACTGTCGCACACCCGCCACGACCCAGCGCTGGGATGTTCACGAGACCGCGCGCCCGCACGATAATCGTCCCCTCGACCCGCAATGGCGGGGAGCAGAGAAGTTAGTGAAACAAAAAAAGTCACAGTGGCCCCAATCCAAAGAGATATTCGGATGCACCGAGGGCCGGAGTGACGATTCCTACTGTGACGTTTCATAGACCGGATGTCAACTCCCCGTCCGTTCTCGCGGGCGGGGGTGACGCAGGGGTGACTGTGCCTCCTGCGATCAGCTTGCGTGTGTGCGGTACCGTAGGAAAAGCTGCCCCGGGTCCGGCAGTTCCACGGCGGAAGGTCACGATGGTGTTTTGGTTGAACGACATCCGTTTCACGCAAACTCAGGTCGGCGGCCTGCGTTTGGTATTCAAGGGGGGCGGATCGGTGTGACCGGCTCGGCCAATTCGGAGGCAAGACTTGGGCCTGACGACGTACGCGATTTATGTCTTCCGTTTCTGAATTCTCTTCCCGTCTCCGGTGCGTCCGTTACGGTGATGACGGCCGCTGGTGCGCGGATGAGCCTCTGCTCCAGTGGCGTGATCGCGGCGCGGATCGACGAGCTGCAGTTCGAGCTCGGTGAGGGACCGCAAAGTTCGGTCGCCCGTTCAGGCCAAATCGTCATGGTCCCGGATGTTGCCGCGGGTGGCCACGATGATTGGCCGGTGCTTGGTGCAGCGCTTGGCGAGTTGCCGGTCGGCGCGATCTTTTGCGTTCCCATCCAGATGGGTGCGGTCACGGTGGGGGTTGCGACCCTCTATAGCGACAGACCTCTCAAATTGGACCAACACCAGCAGACCACGGCGTTGATGATCGCATCCGCAATAGCGGCAGGAGCGGTCCAGCAGGCAATGGTGTCCGCGTCCGATGACACGGCTGTGGAGTCGGCGGCGGCGCCCGCGCTTCGCCGAGAGGTTCACCAGGCCACCGGCATCGTTCTTGTTCAGTTGAACACGACCGCAACTATCGCGTACGCGCGATTACAGGCCTACGCTTTTGCCAACGGGATAACCGTTCTCACGGTCGCCCGCGATGTGGTGGCCGGCTTGCTCACCTTCGGAGATACCCACCTCCGTGACAATAACTTAGGAAAAGAAGATGATGACAACCGAGACACGTGAGAGCAAGCTCAGCGCGGCTTTCGTCAAACTCGCCGACACCCTCGTCACCGAATTCGATGTCGTTGACCTCCTGCACTGGCTTGTTGGGCAATGCACCGACATTCTCGATACACAAGCGGGCGGGCTCATGCTGGCCGACCCCACGGGCCAGCTTCAGCTGGTGGCCTCAACGAGTGAAGAAGCTGAGCTGGTGGAAATCTTTCAACTCGCCGCGGGGGAGGGCCCATGCCTTGACTGTTTCCGAACAGGCACCCCGGTAACCGTCGGCAACATCGAAGTGGACGGGGGGCCCTGGCCAACGTTTTCAGCAGAGGCGCTGAAATTCGGCTTCCGATCCATTCACGCCACTCCGTTGCGCCTTCGGGGGCAAATCATCGGCACGATGAACTTGTTCAGTCATCACGTTGGCGCGCTTGTCTCGGAGGATATTGCTGTCGCCCAAGCGCTGGCCGATGTTGCCACGATCGGTATTCTGCAGGAACGTCACATCCGCAGTGCCAATGTCGTGGCTGAGCAGCTCCAACGTGCGCTTGATTCGAGGATCCTGATCGAGCAAGCCAAGGGCGTGCTCGCCACCACGATGAACACCACTATGAACGACGCCTTCGCAATCATGCGCACCTACGCGCGCGACCGGAACCTGCCCTTGCGTCAGGTGGCCGACGACGTTATCGCCGGCCGGATCGACATGCGAAAGCCAACAACCTCATAGGTCGAAGTTTCACACCGCAGGCTCGTAACGTCACCTCGTGTCAGACCAACCGTGAGTTGCAGAGCATGTCTACGGAACCGAAATCGGCGTTCACGACCGCCAAGCTGATGGGCTGCATCGTGGCCGCGGCCGTGGCCGTGGCCGCGGTCTCGGTCGTGACGTGTGTGCCCACTATTTCCCCTGGTGACGAAGACGGCTACGGACCTGACCTGTTCGACGCGGGTAAGGCCCAAGCAACTGATTGTCGTTTTCCCCGTCAGGTACGCGATGTCGCACAGTCTGAAGCGACCCCGGTTTTCTGCCGCAGCGCGCATAGGTGCGGCAGAAAACCGGGGGCGCTTCGGTTGGAGTTGTCATGGTCACCCATTAACGTCTGACCGACCAGACCCGACCTGATCAGACCCAACCCGATCAGACCCAACCCGATCCGACCCGACCCGATCCGATCTAGCCGATCGTTCACACTGCGGGCGGGCATGTCGAGGAGTGACCAGCGTGTGCTGTGCGGAGTTGGTCTTGGTGGCCTCTCGTTCAGTGGGTTACTTGACCGCATCCGCGCGGCACAGGTAGGTTGAAAGTGTTGCTCCAGACCCCGGCGGCGGTCATTCACCGACTGGAGAAAACATGAAATTCCTGCCGATCATCGTTGGCGTCATCGCAGCCGTGCTGCTGCTAATCGGTCACCTGGTGCAATCTTTAAGCGTCCTGAGCTATATCGGCACATTGCTGATAATCGTGCTCGTCATTATTTTGGCCAGAGGTCTCACAGACCGGTCGAGCGCGTGAATATGCGCGACTATCTGCGCTCTCGACATCGAAGAACAGTCGAAGCCGTCAGAGTGAGCGGGCTCGAAGCCGCGGGGATCTGCCACACCGCCAATGGGAGTGATGGATGGTAGCGCCATCAGCTCGTCGCTTTCCAGATCTCATTACTGATTCGACGTTTGCTCAGGGTCGGGCGGAAACTCTTCGCTATCACGAAGACCTTTACGAATCGACTCCTCTCGGGGCCGCCGACTCTTGGCTGTTAGAGCCAGATCAATTGGTCCTGAAGGCTTTAACCCTCTGTGGCGGAGCCAACCCAATTCAGGCATTCGACTTAGGCGCCGGTGTTGGCCGTCACACAATTCCCATGGCTCAGGGCCTGGCTGCGGGGTCACAGGTGATCGCTGTCGATGTGATCCCGTCAGCGATAGCCCACCTGAAAGCCAATTGTGCTGCGGCAGGTGTCTCGGACAGGGTGACACCGGTCGTTGGTGATCTGGAGAAGTTCACCTTCGACACCAGCATGGCGGCGGGTCTCATCGTCGGTTTCTCTGCGGTGGAACATGTGAGCAGCATTACGGCGATGCGCGGTCTGCTCTGCCGGTGTGCTGCGGCCACGGCACCCGGCGGTCTGGTAGCCCTGGGTATTTTTGCGGACCGGATTGAGGAACTTGCCGATGGAACCATTCGACCAGCACTGGTGGAGTTCGAGCTCGACTCCACGACGGTGCACTCCCTGCTTGAGGAAGTCTTTTCGTCGTGGATCGTCGAATCTGCCCACACTGGTGCGGAACATGTGCCCGAGGAACGCGATGGAATTCCGTACAAGTTGGAATCGACACTTATCCAGTTCATCGGCCGACGACCCCGCTGATTGCGTGTAACCCAAGTGTCAGCGGGGCTGCTCAGAAGTTGCAGCGGGCGGTCGATTGTCGCTGTTGCGCCGTTGCAGTCATCTCTCTGCCGTCCACTCGGAATTTGTCAAGGTGAATGAGGCCAGCGTGAGTTTAGGCGGCTAGGGCTTCGTCAGCTGACGGGCCGGTTGTCTCAGCGTAATAGTTATACTCGTATTCCTCGGGTGGGATGTTTCCGAGGAAGCTGTGGAGCCGCTCTTGTTGTACCGGCTGACCCAGTCTGTTGACGCCGACTGAAAACAGGGCCATTAACGCTGGAACCCGCCCGGCGGTACTGGCCCTATTTTCGGTCGGTGTTAGCAAGCCCCGGTCCGGCGCCCGCTCATCGTTCCTTTTGCCGGCGGGGTGGCTTCGGGGTCCGGTTCCGAGAATCACTTGACGGCAGCTTTCCCATCGTGAGTGCTCACTATTCGGTATCGCACTGACCGTCATCGTTACTCCAGGCCGTTAAGCGGACCCACCGGTGCAAAGCTGCAGGCCGCGTATGGAGCTGGCTGAGCGCAACGGCAACAACGTGTCACCTTGATGCGGTGTCGCACATCTCTGCTGTCCTATCTGGCGAGGAGAACCCCGTTCACGAAGATAATCGCCGGAAATGTCGCAGTAAAGGCCCAGAAGAAAGTATCGAGGCCAATCAGCACAGCCGTTGCGAGATGGAGCATGGCCCCAGCAAAAAGCAGTGCTATCAGTACGGGAGGGGGGGATACAAGGGCTACGGGAAAAATGATCTCGACGACGATAACTGACCATCCGACAAAGCCTCCAATCCACGGTCGCCTGTTAAGAACGGCTGCGGCTGTGAAGTGTCCGTAAGTAGCGGTGTTGAGAATACTTTGTAGTGCTGATCCTTGCCGCCACTTCGCATTGGATATTTTCGATATTCCGGCAGCAAAATACGACAACAAGGCCTGCGCTGCAATGAAATACAGACCCGCGGGTTGAAAAGGACTCGACAGGGGAAGCAGGAAGGTGAATGCGAGGCCCGCAAGGATAATGAAGGATATTTGGTTGGAGCCATCTTTGCCGTATCGAATTTGATAGGCCAGGAAGAGACTCGATAGCAAAATGATGCTTACGTAGCTTCCGTAGAGCAAGTTGCTTTGAAACGGAATGATTAGCGCTACGGTGCAGAGAATTCGAGCGATCAGGACAACGCGTAGCCAGGCTGAGCCGTTAAGCCCGACCATCCATTTCCGTGACGCGCCATTTGACCTGGTGAGGATCTGTCTGCTATTCCAGTCAAAAAGGCCGCTGGAGCAGAATTCATTTACGCTCAAAAGTAGTTGCGAAGAGCTTTGAAGAATGCCGATGCCCACGATGACTGCAGTTATTCGTGCGGCGATTTCAATTGTCAACATGGCTTACGAGACCGGGTGAGTCAGCGAATAAAAACGAACGCGTGGCATAGAGGCTCCGCTTGGACCGCGCGTTTCAACCAGCGCAAACTGGTAGAAGGCTTGTGGCGACATTGAACCCTCGAGTCGTTTGCGCGCGACGGCGAGCAATATTATGTACGGCGCGGTGAATTGAAGCCGCTCCGCAGAGTTCTTAATACTAAAGAGCGCCAATAGCTGGAACAACTCGATCATTCCCTCTCGGTAGCGTTTTCGAGGGTTCCAGATGGGAAAGAGAATTCCTCTGGGGGATAGATCCAACTCCAACCACGGACTTGCGCTGGTTTTATCATCGCGACTGCGATAAACAAAGTGGTAGTTACTCGCTCCGGGGTCTGGCGCGAAAAATGACCATCTTGGTATCAGAGTGAACCGGTCAAACCGCGCAGTGAACCGGCTGAGCTTATTATTTTTCTGAAATGCGATGGTCAGTAAAAACCAGACAAAGAAAATGACGATTCCAATAGCGCCGAATACAGAACTGGCAAAATCAATCATCGTGTGATGTTCCTCAGATCGAATCGGTCAGCGAATAGTTTGTAACGGGGCGACTTGATGAACGAACCTGTAGCGAGATCGTTTGCTGATTCTCGTATCAGGCAGTCGGTTATAAATTGCGAATATTGATTAGGTTTTGGGGCGTTTCCACCGGGCGGCAATTGCTTTCTCTTGGTGGGCCCGAAGGACCTCCAACGTCTGTGCCGATCGACCCTCTATCGGAGCATCTGCGAGCTCCTCGTTCATACCTTCTATGTCGCTACGGATAGCCGAGCCTCCGTCGGTGACGATCCACTCGTCATTAGGGTCGACAGGGGTGATGAGTCTGTCGAGGGTCGCGAGTTGAAGATCGGTGAGGCTGATAGCCATTTGCGTTCCGTCTTTCGGGCTTGGGACGTGTTTGCGCGTTCTCAATGAGTATTGGGATTGTTCTCGGTTGCTCATGCTCCAGCGCGCTGGCTGAGAGAGAAGCGAACCACAACGGTTCAACTGTCTAATGTCTATGCCGAGAATCAACTTTCGTCAACTATGAAGAATATAGCTTCCAGAGTCTTATCAGCTCCTCATGGGAAAGCCCCAGTGATGTGATTTGGGATAGCTGAGCATCAATACGTCGAACCACAACGGATCACCCGCATGAGTCGCGTGGCTCTGGCATCTATCGCCGAAGAATCCTGAGCGCGGGAGGCCTCGGCCTCGGCGCCTTGCTCCTCGCTGCGTGCACATCGACAGACAAATCCAGCGGCGCGGTATCCGCCGCCACGGCAACCCCATCGAGCACTGCCACACCTGGAGCTGCCACACCAGGAGCAGCCGCGCCGGGAGCAGCCGCGCCGGGAGCAGCCGCGCCGGGAGCAGCCGCGCCCAGCGGTAGCCTGTCTGGATTCGACGAATTCGCCTCCACAGTGAAGACATTCATCAGCGGCGATTACTGCATGGTGGAGAGCACCGGACTGTTCCGCGGCGCGATCGCGCCGGCGGTGAATGGGGTGCCCATCTTCAGACCACGGTCGGCCATGCGAAACCCATCGCCTACGCCTTGGACGGCTACACGCTCTACGGATCTCTCGAGCCGGATGGATCGGCTCTCTTGCCCCTCGACGATTACAACGGGCACACGGATTCGGCCGGAGAGCACCACGATCACGGCACCGCCACCTACCCCTAGATCAATGGCGGACTCAGGGGAAGAGTCACCGTCTCGCAGGGTGGCATCGAACCGCAACCGGTCACGACGCCCATGCGGCCGCCCGGGGATCCTCTTCGCGGTGCAGTGATGACCATGTTCGAGACGATCGCGGCCGGCAGCTTCCGGCTCACCTACACGCTCAATGGGCACTCCTACCGCGCCGCCGACCAGATAACGGAAAAGTCCGTGGACTTCACCTTCACGGATGCCGCGGGCAACTCCCGCACCGAGACCTACAAGCGATGACGCCCGAGCACCCGTCGTGCGTTTCGGCGATCATGGGTGGGTGGGCCGGTGATGTTGAGGTGGCGTCGCGGCGGGGGTCCGGCCTCGTGGAGTGAGTGGTGTTTGGGCCGGAGGGGCGCTGGGGCTGCTGCGAGGGCGCTCAACCCTTGCCGGGACGGGAACGGCCCCAGACAGCTATGCGACTGAGCCCACCATCAGGGTGACGGACAGCGTGTCGAGCGGCGGCGTCACAAACGTATGGCGTGAGGGAGACGGCTCAGCTCTTCGGGAATGCAGCGCCTAGCGGCCACGGTCCAGGCAGTTCGAAGGCAGGAGCCTCCGGACGGATTGCGTCGGCGTGATCCTTCGGAACATTGCGCAACATTTGCAACCCTGCTGCAAGCGATCCCTAGGATTTAACAAGTCCGGCGAGAAAGTCTGCTGGCATCAACCGCGAAGGAATCCTCCATGTCAGTGCTCGACGAAGTTCTCTCCGCAAACACCGCCTACGCAGCAGGCTTTGGCGACAAGTCCGAACTTGCCCTGCCTCCGGCTCGAGGCTTCGCGATCCTCACCTGCATGGATGCCCGCCTCGACCCGGCCAAGTACGCCGGCCTGAGCGAGGGGGATGCGCACGTCATCCGCAACGCGGGAGGACGGGCATCCGACGACGCCATCCGCTCGCTCGTCATCTCCTACAAGCTTCTGGGCACCAAGGAGTGGTTCGTGATCCACCACACCAATTGTGGGATGGAGTTCTTCACCGACGAGGTCATCCGGGGGCTGTTGGCCAACAGCCTGGAGACGGCAGCACTGGGCGACGCCGGGTTCTACGACATCGGTACCGGGCCAGGTTCCACCGAGGCAAAATACGTCGACTGGCTCACCATCGCCGACCAGGCGGCGAGCGTGCTCGAGGATGTCACACGCATCAAGGCCCATCCACTGGTGCCGAGCGCAATCCCGGTGTACGGCTACATCTACGACGTGGCAACCGGGCGTCTCATCGAGGTGCCGACGGCCAGGGCGGCGGGCGCGGCCCGCTAGAGTCGCCCGCTACCGATTTGCCATTTTCTGCAGCCGCCAAGCTGGAAGTGGCTTCTGCTGGCTGGGTTCAGGCGGGGATTGCGTCTTCTGTTGACGGGGTCTCGTGCTCGTTCAGGGCGAGTTCGCTCTCGGCTTTGTGCGCGGCCACCTGGCTCACGCTCGGGAGAAGGAAGCTTACGAGCGCAGCCAGCGCGAGGGCTGTGATGGGGATCCATATCCCTGCGAGGAAGGCATCACGCAGTCCGGCTGGCGAGAACGCGTCGCCGACAGTTCCAAAGAAGACAACGCCCACCACCGCGATCCCGATCGCGGAACCAACCTGCTGGAACGTGCCCAGAACCCCGG
>Ga0209100_1002489_pt1 | contig 11362 bp, 12 predicted proteins | sample lystaG_FD_185480 | JGI IMG/M metagenome (GOLD analysis project Ga0209100, IMG submission 185480) | Glacier valley bacterial and archeal communities from Borup Fiord, Nunavut, Canada, to study Microbial Dark Matter (Phase II) -... | ecosystem: Environmental > Aquatic > Freshwater > Ice > Glacier ...
ATCGAGGTTCATTATTTTAGAGACTGCCATCGGATTATCGGAAGGTTTGCTAACTTCCTTAAGCGAGCTCAGTTGATTTTGAAACTTTTGCATCTGGTTCAAATTCCTCGATAAATTTCGGAGGTAACCGTCTGTAAGCGTATTGTTCGTAATTCTCATTGTTTCCTCCCTATATGCCCGTTCTATTGATCAGGGTATCCAGCATTTCAGACAATGTGCTGATGACCCTTGAATTTGCCTCAAAGCCTCTTTGGAATTTCATCAGATTCGTTACTTCCTCATCGAGGGACACGCCTGAAACAGATTCTCTTCGATTCGTCAATTGAGTCATTACCGCTTCTTCATTCTTGACCATGTTTGAGGCTTGCTGTGTGGATATTCCAACTTTAGTCACGATGTTGTTGTAGCTCCCATTCATGGTAACCCCACCAGTGGCATCTTTAAACTTCATCGTATCTGTATCGTAATTATCCATAAGGTTATCAACGTCTTTAAAATTGATTTTGGTGTTCCGAAGATTTGCAATGGCTAAAGCCCTGGAACCATCACCTTCAGGAGAAGTTATTAGCTCACCCGTGGCAACCTTGCTCTCATCAGCAAGAAGATCAGGATTCACACTAAAATTCAGTGCGATCGGTTCTCCTGTAGAATTATCCGCATTCTTCTTGAAGGTGAAGAAATCCACGCCCTCAACACCAGATTTGTGCACGGTATTGATTAGTTTTGCAGTACCTTTTGCAAAAAGGTCCAACTCTTTGATTCTGGCCTCAATCTCGTTTATTGCCTCTAGATTGCCTCCGATTACCCCTGAACTAATATTTGCCAGTGTCACCTTCGGTTCTGTAACTGAATCTGCATTATAAAACACCGGGCTTCCTGCCTTAAAGTTTTTAGCTTCCTCAGCACTCAAGGTCATTGGCTCCATCTTAGAGGTGTCCCCCCCAACGGCGATTTGGAGGGTAACTGTACCGTCCTTGTTCGTTTTCACGTCGCTGATTACGCTAAGCTTCGCTGGATTATCCTTGGCAGTAAGCTCTTTACCATCAAGCGTCAGGCTCACTCTTCCCCACTTGTCGAACTTCGCTGTCATCTCAGCAAGCCCGTTCATCTCTTTCATCAATAGATCCCTTTCATCCAAAAGGTCGTTCGGGCTTTGCCCCTTAACCGTAATGTTGAAAATCTGGTCATTGATTGTTGATAGACGTTCCGCAAGGGAATTGATGTCCAAAGCATTCTTCTCGATATTCGATACCGTATCGCCTTTCAATCCATCAATCTGGGAGGCCATATGGTTTAAGGTTTCGGCGAAAGTCTTTGATTTTTCAACCACGATACTCTGCGCATTGAGGCTTTCCGGATTCTTGCTGAGTTCTTGCCAGGAATTGAACATTTCGTTCATGGCAAAGTTAAGCCCTGTATCAGAAGGTTCATTAAACACTTTTTCGATCTGACTCATGACATTATCTTTAGCGACATATTGATTAAGCGCGCTGTTTTCTTTACGAATCTGGTCATTTACAAAGTCATCAACCATCCGTACGACACCTACAAGCTTTACTCCTGTACCGAGTTGGCCTACACCAACGTAGGTGTAAGACGTATCCGCCTTAAGCTCAACACGTTGCCTCGAAAAACCCATGGTATTGATATTTGAAATATTGTGTGAAGTCGTATGAAGGGCTGTTTGCTGTGCGTTAAGCCCCTTAACGGCTATATTTAAAGTGTTGAATAATCCTGCCATCTTTCACCTCTATACCGATTGATCTACAATGCTTACTTCTTTTTGGGAATTCATCTGCCCATTAGCCGAGTAAGTAGTATGTTTTGATGTGTTGCTTTTTGCCAGGGCCTTCAGAATTTCATTTTGATAGCTCAAGGCTTGCCTGGTGAGAATTTGATTGGTTTCCTGGAGATTCTTCATGGCTCTAATCATTTCTCGAATTTCTTCATTTTCAGAAAAATCCATGCCTCTGAACGCTTCAATCTGGCCTATGAGGAGATTCTTATGCTCAACAATTGAAACCAAAGTTAAGGCATCATTCTTGATCAGGACCTCTTTCTCCAAATGGAGCACCTTTATCAATTCTTTGAGGATTCCCCCCAATTTCTTAGCTTCATTCATGTGAAATCATCTTTTCGCTGTCAATCTTCTCCATGATCTTGTCAGCCAGCTTTTCCTTGTCCACGCCATACGTCCCTTCTATGATTGACTGGCGAATAGCTTCCACTTTTTCAGAAAAATTGAACTCATCCGATTCACCAATTCTTTTTACAAGGGCTTTTGCTTCGGAAGAAATCTCTACAGTGGTCTTCTTTACAGGTTTTCCTTCCACCTGTCCATTCTTCCTCTCCTCGGTTGATTTGTATGCGTTTATTGCATAACTTTTTTGAATTTGGTTTACTTTCATGGAATTCACCTCGTTTATAATCCTTACTATCTATTATCGTCAGAAAAACCGCTTTGTTAAGAGGGAAAAAATAAAAAAGAGGTCTTCACCCCTTTTCAATTCCACAGCATACTTATTTCTTATTTCAACCCTTTGACCCGTTGTTCTTTACTCAAGATCTGTGTCATTCTGATACCAAAGTTCTCATTGATCACCACGACTTCACCATGAGCAATCAATTTTCCATTAACATAAATTTCCAAAGGTTCATCAGCAAGTTTGTTGAGTTCAACGACGCTTCCTGCCCCTAAAGCCAGGATATCTTGAATCGTCTTTTTTGTTTTCCCCAGTACCACGCTGAATTCCAAAGGAACATCCATAATGAGGTCCAAATTTCTCTTCTGGTTAACGACTGAAGTATCTTCCAGTGGTGCGAATACAGGCTTTTGCACTTGCATCTCCTGATGTATTCTTGGAATCTCTACAACCTCTGGTTCTATCACAGGCAAGGTCTTTGAAGGATCTCCCATCATGATTCCTACGATTTCCTTAACCGTATCAAGCGTGTAAATCTGCATGATTTCACTTTCGATAAGACCTTCTACGGATAATCGAAAAGAAATCTTACATATATAGTCTTCCGTGATGAATTTCTTATAATCGATTTTTTCTTTATTGTTCCATACGGTCACTTCTGGTGGAAGGATATCGATGTTTCTGCCAAGCATTTGGGCCATGGAGGTCGAAGCGGAACCGATCATCTGATTCATCGCTTCGGAGACTGCGCTTAATTCGAATTCCGTAAGTTCCTCGTTCCCCTTCGTTCCATCTCCACCCATCATCAAATCTGCAATGATAGCCGAATCTTTTATATTCACCATGAGGAGGTTGTTTCCGATGAGACCTTCTTTAAATTCTATGCGTGTTACAACCTTTGGAATTTCGCAATCATTTACTATCTCTTTAAAATGCATATAGTGAACTCTAGGGGTTGTGATGGATACTCGCCTGTTGATGAGTGAAGAAAGCGTCGTGGCAGCCGTGGACATGGTGATATTTCCCACTTCGCCAATGACGTCCTTATCCGATTCCTTGAGCCCAGTCTCATCAGCTGCATTCTTTTTATTAAGCAAGGCGTCTACTTCCGCCTGAGACAAAAAGTTATTACTCATATTTCAACATCCTCTTCTACATATTGTAAGACTTGTACAGCGAGCTTATCTTTATGCATTCCAGGCTGTACAAGAAAGTGAACCTTATCTTCAACATACATCTTCATGGGCCTACTTGTGTTCATGTCAAGCTGAATGATGTCCCCTTTCTCCAAGTGAAGAAAGTCATCTACGCTGATATGGGTTTTACCCAGTTCTACCGTCAACTCAACTTCTGTCCCAACCAGCCGATCCGTGATTTGTTCTTTATACTTATTGTCATCATAGCTTCTGCCTATATCAAACCAGTTTTTGATACTCAGTTTGTCGATGATGTTCTCAAAAGACACATAGGGAATGCAGATGTTGATAAAACTCTTGCTCTTAAAGATTTCCACTCCAAAACTGATCAGGACGACAGGTTCATTGGGTGACATGGATTGTGCCAGTTGGGGATTGGTTTCCAATCCATCAAGGACTGGCTCGATTTCAAGGAGTTCACTCCAAGCCGCTTTGAAACCTTTTAAAAGGCTCATCACGAGATCCTCAACGACACCAAGCTCAATCTCGGTGAATTTTTCCTTCTTTGGAACTTTCTTCTCTTTGGACTCTGCTCCTCCACACATCAGCTCGATAATCTGAATCCCAAACTGAGGATTAATTTCCAAGATTTGGTTGCCATTCAACGGCTCACTATGAAAAATCCCCATGATTGTGGGATTAGGTATGGAATGAATAAATTCATCGAAGCTGATTTGTTCCACTGCACCAAGCGTCATATTAACATTTGTCCTAACTTGGGTCGAGATGATATTAGAAGACATCTTTGCGAAATTTTCAAAAACCATATAGAGCGTGTTGATGTATTCTTTAGAGAGCTTAATAGGTCTCCTGAAATCATACGCCCTGACTTTATTTTTTTCCTCTTCTTCTATGATCGTTTCCGGATTGATCTCCCCAGCATTAAGCGCGTTGAGAAGAGAGTCTATTTCTTGTTGTGAAAGCACCTGCTTCAAGTTATCCCCTCATTTTCTAGATTAGAAGGTCCAAGTCGACGTAGTTCACTAAGCGGCCCTCAAGCTGAATAATTCCTACAATCCCATTTCCTGATTCGATGGACCCTTTTTCAATATCTTCATCATTTATTTTACGAACTTCTTTAATATCATTGACCAGGATTCCGATTTTACCTTCCTGGTTTTTGATAATAACTATATTAGTATAGCATTGATTATCTTCTCGATGTAGTAGCTTTGATAGATTAACCAATGGAACGACGTTTCCTCTCAAGTTTATGAGTCCTTCAATCCAAGCAGGTGATTTTGGAACGACAGTCGAATCCATCTTCTTGATAATCTCTTCGACTGCTGTAGAGTTGATGGCATATTCTTTGTCCTCTAGTGTAAATACTACAATTTGCATTCCTTGCCCTCTCTATCGGCTTGCTTTAACAAGTGAATCCAGCACTCTGTCGGTTTCAAATGGTTTAACGATAAAGTCAGTGGCTCCGGCCTGTATGGCTTCCATAACCATTGCCTGCTGTCCCATGGCACTGCACATTACTACTTTTGCATGGGGGTCGATACGTTTTATCCCCTTAAGGGCTTCAATCCCATTCATTTCAGGCATTGTAATATCCATCGTCACGATTTCAGGACGTTCAGACCTGTATTTTTCTATGGCCTCTGCGCCGTTTTGCGCCTCAGCAACTACCTCATATCCATTTTTCTCCAGGATATCCTTCAATTTCATTCTCATGAATATTGCATCATCGACAATCATAATTCTTTTTGACATTATTATTTCTCCCTTCAGATTTCACTCTGATTACTTTTGTTTATCGGCCTAAACCGTCAATTCCAAAATAGAGTCAAAGGACGATTCTATGGCAGACTATTATTTTCAATACTCTATATAGTAATGCTAAAGCTCAGATTTTCCCGTTCCTTCACTACACAGGTTTCCCACATCAAGAATCAAGGTAATTTCTCCATTTCCGAGAATGGAAGCCCCTAAATATTCTTTCATTTTGCTCAAGGTACCACTTAACTTTTTAATGACAATCTCCTGCTGTCCGATCAGATCATCAACAACTAAACCATATCGCTTTCCCCCGATGGCAACGAGGATCAGGTGATGTTCTTTCGCCTTGGAGACAACATTCAGTTTCTCACTAAGCCTGATCACCGGGATGACCTTTTCTCTATAGACGTATACCTCTTCAAAATGAGAAGCCTTGATATCCCCAGGGGTTACTCTCAGCACCTTCTCGATGATTCCCAAAGGAATTGCGTAGACTTCACTTCCGATATGAACCATTAAAGCTTGGATGATGGAAAGCGTTAATGGTAATTTGATTACAAAATTTGTCCCTTGATCGATCTCACTAATGACTTCCAAGCTGCCACCAAGTGAAGTAATCTTACTCCTGACCACATCCATTCCGACACCTCTGCCAGATATATTGGTCACTTCCGTATTAGTCGAGAATCCTTGGACGAAAATCAGCTGAATCAGTTCCTTCGGGCTCAGCCCTTCAGTGCTGATTCCCTTACTCATGGCACTTTCTTTAATTTTTTGAGGATCTATTCCCTTGCCATCATCACTAACCTTGATGATGACATGGTTTCCTTCCTGGAAGGCAATGAGACGAATAGTGCCTTGGGGATTCTTTCCTTTTGCAGTTCTTTCAGCTGCAGATTCAATCCCATGGTCTGCAGCATTTCTCATCAAATGGACCAACGGTTCTGAAAGCTCTGATACCACTGTGCGGTCAAGTTCTGTCTCTTCGCCTTCGACTACTAGTACAATATCCTTTCCGAGTTCCTCTGACAAATCTCTGATCAGCCTTGGAAAGCGATTAAAGACGACACTTACCGGCTGCATCCTGATCTTAAGGACCAGCTCCTGGAGTTCAGACGTAATCCTTGCCACATGCCCCAGCGGCTCATTGAGTTCTGTTACCTGATGACGGCCGCTTAATTCTTCAAGTCTTGTCCTGTAAATGACAAGCTCCGAAACCAGATTCATCAAATTATCGAGTCGATTGAGATCCACACGGATTGACTGAACTGCAGAAGGCGTATGTGAAGATGTCTTTTCCTGTATAATTGATGTTTCAAGAACCTGATTTTCATGTAATGCTCTGTTCACTTCAACCAGCTCTTTATGCTCTGGGTTTTTTTCTTCATTTGGCTTTAGGGCTGGTATTTGAAGCATCTCTTTGCTTAGTTGTTCCACTATAGCAGCTTCGACTTCCGAAACATTTTTGATGATCCCCATTACCTCGTCTTTTCCTTGCTTCGTGATATATAACAGGGTAAATCCGGTATTGTAGTTTCCTTCTTCAAGATCCTCTATCCGTGGACTGGTTTGAAGAATCTCTCCGTTCTCCTCAAGCCTATTGACCACGAGATAAGCCCTGGCTCCTTTTAGCATGCAGTTTTCATTGATCTTGACAATAATGCTGTAGGCTCCGTATCCTTTTTCCATAGCCGCACCTAATATACTGGCATCCATTTCGCTGATTTCACTGAACGTCAACTTGAAATCACCGGCGTCTTTCAAAACATTTGATTGAGCATTCTTAGAAGAAAACCGATCCAGCTCATCGATCAGTCCACTGATGTCATATTCTGGATATCGATCTTCTCTCAAATCTTCAACAATTTCAGAAAGTTTGTCCAGGCATTTGAAGATCACGCTAACTGCATCCTTTGTTATTTTATGCGTTTTGCTCCGAAAAAGTTCCAGAATGTTCTCCATATGGTGGGTCAATTCTGTCATCGTCGTATACCCCATCGTTGCCGCCATGCCTTTTAAGGTATGAGCGGACCTAAAAATCTCATCTATGGTTCCTGGACTATCCGTGTCCTTCTCTAAGAGCAACAGGTGTTCATTAAGGCTTTGCAGGTAATCGTCTGTTTCTTCGAAAAATAGTTCTCTGTATTTTTGTGTATCGTCCATCGCTTAATTCCCCTCACTAGACTTCTTTCAAAGAAAAAGTCAGATTTTCTCATACAAAAAGGTCGATAGTCTTTTGAACCCAAAACTTGCAGGGTCAAAAATGTTTTCAGTAGCTCCGGTGAAGAAGATGCCACCTTTGACCATGGATTCATTTATTTTTCTATAAACCTCACTTTTAGCTTCATTCTTGAAGTATATTGTGACATTTCTACAGATCACCACATGAAAATTCTTCTCATAAGGATCCAGAAGCAAGTCATGCTTCTTGAACTGGACCATTTTTTTGATCTTCTGCGAAAGGTGATACTCGTTATTGTTTTTAACAAAGTGTTTTTCCAGTTCTACTGGTGGAACATTTCTAATTTCATTTTCACTGAATGTTCCAATTTTCGCTTTTTCCAAAATGATCTCGTCAATATCTGTTGCAAAGATTTTACTGTTGATGTGTTGATTCTTTTCCATAATAAGCGCTACGGAATAGGGTTCTGCTCCGAGGGAGCATGCTGCACTCCATATTTTAAGTTGGCTAAATTTTGGAATCAGTACATTATTGATGACTGCTTCAAACTCATCAAAAATTTCCTTATTCCTATAAAATTCAGTTACATTGATCGTGAGGTAATCCAGGAAAATTTTTCGAGTGTTCTCGTCATCGCGAATCTGCTTGGCGTATTCCCTCAGATTCTTTGCTCCTGCGCTCTTCATGACACTGCCTATTCTTCGATACAGCTGTCTCTCCTTATAGGCATTCAAATCAATCAAGAGGTTCTCTTTGACCCATGGTTTGAAAAAGTCAAATTCTAGTTCCATTTTTTCCCCTAACAATACTTGCAATATTTTCAATGATTTTCCCTGGGGATAAGATTTCGTCTACCACGCCTAGTGAAACCGCATATCCCGGCATGCCGTAAACAACGCAGCTCTCTTTGTCTTGCGCCAGATTATATCCGCCAGCATCTTTTATCGAAATCATTCCTGCTGCTCCGTCTTTCCCCATACCAGTAAGAATAACACCAAGGAGCTCCTTGCCGTATCTTATTGCTGCGGTTTCAAAAAGCAAATCAACTGCTGGTCTTACCCCATGAATTTTAGACCGTTCATCCAAAATGATTCTACTTTTTTCGATGGTCATATGATAATCCCCTGGAGCAACATAAACTACCCCCGGAGAGATGATCATCTCATTCTTTGCCTCCACAACCTTTAAAGCGCATTCACTATTTAGCCTTTCTGCAAATGATTTGGTAAATCCTTTGGGCATGTGCTGCACAATAAAAATTGGAATATTGAGATCCTTCGGAAGTCCTTTAATGATATCGAAGAGGACTTTAGGGCCTCCAGTCGAAGCGCCCAGGACAATCGCCTTGACTTTATCAGCCTCAAAGCCTGGTTTCAATGAAAAATTTAGCTTTAGCGGATATTTTCTTCGCTGAGAATCAGTTCCCTCTGCCAAATCAATGGCCACCGCCAGTTTGATCTCCAGCTGGGTTTTAAGCTCTCCAAGGCCTAACTCTCCAGAATTCCGAGGCTTTTCAATAAAATCCAGAGCCCCCAGCTCCAGGGCTTCCATAGTAACTTCGCTTCCTGCCTTGGAATAGGAACTAAGCATAATGACTTGAACTTTATCATAGTCGTTCTTTATAATCTTCAAGGCTTCTATGCCATTCATCTTCGGCATCTCGATATCCATCGTGATGATGTCTGGTTTTAACCTGGGTATCGCTTCTATGGCGTCTAACCCATTGCGAGCAAAACCTACGATTTCGATACCACTGATTTGTGACACTGCATCTCCAATGATTTTACGCATGAAAGCAGAATCATCTACGACCATCATTCTAACAGGCATCATGATTCCTCCCTTACAGTATGATCAGGCTTTTATTGGCTGTTTTGATATCAACTTTGAAGTCGGATAAATCAACAACCATGGTTCTTCCAATTGTTCCACCCGTATGTCTTCCAAGAATAGGAATTCCTAACTCCAAAAGGATCTTCTCTACAGCATCGACATTGCGCTGGCCGATTTCGGCCATCTGCTTTTTGTCTTTATACGCAAACATCCTTGCCCCCCCCGCAATCTTTGCGACCAGGTTCTTATTTTCCAGCATTCCATGATTCATGTCTTTGATCATCATGATAATCGCCAGATCAGCAAACTTTTCCTGCTTGGCATCACTTCCAAAAGCTTTGCTGTCTGGTAGCATAATATGACTTAAGCCACCAATTTTTGTTAATGTATTATAAATTGCTATGCCAACACAGGAACCTAATCCTAGCGTAACGAGACCATGAGGATTTGATGTGATCTTGTAATCGGCTATGCCTACTTTTATTAGATTTTCCACTAATCAACCACCAAGTTTTTATCTTTATTTAGACTAATTTGTGATTTCAATCAATTCTTTTGATTGAACGAAATTGAACAATTTACTTGTTTCAAGAAATATCACGATCTCATCATCAGATTTGATGAATCCTTCAACATAATCCCTGGACAAGAGACCGTCGCCATGAGCGGCAGATTCAAATCGATTGTCGTCGACATTTCGAATTCCAGTAATCTCGTCGACAACAAGTCCCAAAAATGTATCGTTCCATTGGACGACTATGATTTTCGATTTACTGTCATTTATTACAGGGATTCCGTAGAACCGCATATTCAAATCGATAACAGGCAACACTTTCCCATTGTATTGTATGACACCCATCAAAAAGTTTGCTGCTTCCGGGATTTTTACAGGGAGCTCAAATTCAATAATCCGTTCGACCTTTACGACATCAAGAGCGAAATTTTGACTATAATTGCGAAATATAATGGCTTGTTTCATTTTGATTTACACTCCCACGCTGATCCTAGTTACTTTCTATATCGTCCTTTTTGCGTGTAGCTTAAGACCATTTTTTGAATTTCTTTTACGTGTAAGGAATTGTGTATAATAAAAAGATGAATAGCAGTGCTATGTTCTTAGAATATTAACGGCATCTTCAGTTTGAATTATAGTTTTCATGTTATATTTCAATAAATGCTTTGAAAATGGAGGTGAAAAGCCAGCCTGACATTCTGGCTTCAGTTATGATAGAACGATATTTTGTCATCATATCCTTTGATGCTTTGGGGAAAAACGACTTGAATGTTTTAAAGTCGCTCCCAGGATTTAGCAAACTGATGCAAACCGCATCCTACTCAGACCATGTTTATTCTGTTTATCCTAGTCTTACCTACCCTTGTCATACCAGTATCTCTACTGGAATGTTTCCCATGAATCACGGCGTGGTTTCCAATACCCTTCTACAGATGAACCGAAAAAATCCCGACTGGAATTGGGAAAGAAACAAAATCAAAGCTGACACCTTTTACGATGCAGCGATGAGAAATGGATTAACCACCGCTGCGGTCCTCTGGCCCGTCACCGGAAAATCGAAAATCACGTATAACCTACCTGAAATATTTCCTAATCGGCCCTGGCAAAATCAAATTATGGTATCCCTCATGAATGGAAGTCCAAAATATCTCCTTGAACTCAATAGGAAGTTTGGCTACTTAAGGAAAGGAATAAGGGAGCCCTGGCTGGACAACTTTGTCGAGGCCTCAGCGCATCATACGATAAAAAAGAAAAGACCCAACGTCATCATGATTCATTTTGTTGAACTCGATGCCATGCGCCATAACTTCGGATATCGCTCAAAAGAAGCAAACCAGGCCCTCCTCAGTTATGATGACAAATTATTCAATATGATGAAGCTCCTTGAAGATGAAGGCATCATGGATAAAACCACCTTATTTGTCCTTGGCGACCACGACCAGATTCCAGTGCAGAAGGCCATACATCTCAACGCTGTATTTAAAGCCAAAGG